>Ga0137309_101808_pt1 | contig 13838 bp, 10 predicted proteins | sample NAcewiD2O_June_FD_97179 | JGI IMG/M metagenome (GOLD analysis project Ga0137309, IMG submission 97179) | Mouse cecal microbial communities from Vienna, Austria - N-Acetylneuraminic amended D2O_June | ecosystem: Host-associated > Mammals > Digestive system > Large intestine > Cecum | place... | reverse complement strand
CCCGGATCGGTTTTAGGGGCCGCCGCCGCGTCCTCAGGCCGCAGCAGGAGCACAGGCCCGCCAAAGGTGTTGGGATCCGGCACCATCAGGCTGCCCTTGGTGCCATACACCTCAAACCGGGCCTGGGCGGTGTAGTGCACGTCAAAGGTGGTGAACACCTGGGCAATGGCCCCGCTTGAAAACTCCAGGTTCCCGGAAAGCCATGTGTCCACGTCCACCTGGATGGTTTCTCCCCGGTGAGGCTCTGAGGTGATAAGCCGCTGGGGGAAGGTTTTCTTCGTCATCCCCATTACGCCCTTCACTTCCCCCAGAAGCTGTACCAGGGCAGTGATGTAATACGGCCCCATGTCCAGCATAGGCCCGCCGCCCCGCTTGTAGTAAAATTCCGGATCCGGGTGCCAGGTTTCATGCCCATGGCATACCATGGCGCAGGAGGCCCCCACCACGTCGCCTATCATGCCGCTGTCAATGAGATGCCGGGCGGTTTGGATGCCCGCGCCCATGAAGGTGTCCGGCGCGCCGCCGATTTGCAGCCCCTTCTCCTCTGCCAGGGAGATAAGCTGGTTTGCCTCCTCCATGTCCACCCCCAGGGGCTTCTCGCTGTACACATGCTTGCCGTGGAGGAGGGCCTGCTTTGTCACCTCAAAGTGCTCATAAGGCCGGGTGAGGTTTAAAACCACCTCCACCTCCGGATCGTTAAAGGCCTCGAACATGTCCTTGTAGATTTTCGGATCCCGCACCTGCGCGCCCTTCTCTATCTCCTCCCTCACATAGGCCGCGCCCTTCTCAGCCCTTTCAGGGATTAAGTCGCACACCCCCACAAGGTCTACCTCCCGGAAGGTGCGGGTGATATTCTGCAAATAAATGCCGCTGATAGCGCCTACGCCTATCATGGCAACTCTTACTGGCTTTTGTTCCATGGAAACCATCCTTTCTTTAGGAAATGCCCGCCCCGGGAAGCTTTGTACAGCCTCCGCAATGGAGGCATTTCCCCTTTGCGGTTGTATGTAAAACCGGGAAACCACACGCCAGCCTTACACGCTTGCCTCTATTATAGCGCCTTTTGCCTGAAATTTCCAGCCGTAGGAACGGCTTTGTGTAAATTTTCCTGTAGGATTGTCAAACAAATTGGGCAAAGAATTCGAGAGGGGAAAGCCAGGCAAGGGACGGGGAGTGTCCAAGGCAAACATTTTATGACAGAATAAGGAAGATATGAGGAAAAGCAAAAGAAGGGCAACAGACCTCTTGCGAAATTAAGCAAAACGGTCAAAATTGCAGATACCAGCCATCAAAGAAAAGCAAAGTACAAAACGATGCCTGCGGTTGCGATAGCGTTCAGAGAGAATGCGAAACCTTTTGACAAAGCGGATGGCGTGTTCAACCAAGATACGCTCCCTTGAAATCTTGCGGTTATCTTTGCGTTCTTGTTTGGACAACGGATGATTCTTGGAACGCTTCCTCGGCAGAAGAGAATTGGCGTGTATCAGAGCAAGCCCCTGGTATCCGGCATCTGCCTCCAACACAGTTTCCATGCCAGTTGAAACGGCAAGGTTTATGAACCAAAAAGAAGCAATGGAATGACTGGAAAAGTTTGCAGAGGTTCCCAAGGAGGACAGAGGCTATTTCAGCTATAACCTTTTGCGGATAGACGTGAAAGGGCTGATAGCTCCTACCATATATGACGCACCGGAAGGAAATCAGGGGATAAAATCCTTTGCAGAGGAAATTGATCCGGGCGCAGGTTTTTGCCTGTTGGAGGGTGGGAACATACCTTTAATTACAGTTTATGGCATCAAGATAATGTAAAACCAAAAGCAAACAAACGTTAGCAATGCCATTCGCGTGGACGGTAGATTCAACAAGAGAAAAACACCCCCTGCTTTTTAGGCAGAGGGTGTTCTTGCTTATACTTATTTTACCGGGATACAGCGGTTTCCAGGTTTTTAATCTCTGTGCGGTACAGCCGGGCATACAGCACCAGGGAAATTGCCAGGGAAACGCACTCGGCAATGGGGAAAGCCCACCACACTGCGTTTACCTGCCCGGTAAAGCGCGCCAGCATCCAGGCGGCAGGCACCAGGATAACCAATTGGCGCAGCAGGGACTGCATCAGGCTGTAAGTCCCCCGGCCCACAGACTGGAACAGGGTAGAGCCTACAATGCCCAGGGCCGCGAACAGGAAGCAGGTGCAGATAATCCGCAGGGCAGGTATGCCGATTTCCAGCAGTTCTTCCGAGGCGCTGAAGATGCCCAGAAGCCACTGAGGGGCCAGCAGGAAAAGCAGGGTACCTGCCAGCATAATCACCAGGGCAATGGCACAACCATTATAAAAGGCGGAAAGCAGGCGCTTTTTGTTCTTTGCCCCGTAATTATAGCCCATGATGGGCAGAAGGCCCTGGGTCAGGCCAAACACAGGCATGAATACAAAGGACTGCAGCTTGAAATAGAGGCCGAACACCGTATAGGCGGCAGTGGAAAATCCGGAGAGTATGCCGTTTAAAGCCATGGTCATCACCGTACCGATAGACTGCATGACAATGGCAGGCAGCCCGACGGCGTAGATGTCCCGGATAATGGTGAAATCCAGCCTAAAGCCCTTGAAGGTGATATGTACCCTGTGCTCCTTGACAGCCACGACCACCGCTGCCACCAGCATGGAGAGAATCTGCCCGCCCACCGTGGCGATAGCAGCCCCGGTAACGCCCATAGCAGGCAGGCCGAACATGCCGAAAATCAGGATGGGATCCAGGATGATGTTGGTGAGCGCGCCGATAAGCTGGAAAATCATGGGCCATATCATGTTGCCTGTGGCCTGCAAAATCTTTTCCAAAGCTACTACAATAAAGCTGCCAAAGGAGAAAATGCAACAGATAGAAATATACTGATCCCCCATATGGACAATCTCCGGGTCAGACTCAAACATCTGGAAGAAGGGGGTGGTGAAAAATGCCCCGTAAACGGCGAAGGCCAGGGAGGTGACAACTCCCAGCAGAATGCCATGGGAGGCGGCAGCGTCTGCCTCCTGCTGCCGGCCTTGCCCCAGGCGCCGGGAAATCAGGGAGGTAATGCCCACGGAGGTGCCCACCGCAAAGGAGATCAGCAGGTTTTGGATAGGGAAGGCCAGGGACACTGCCGCCAGCCCTTTTTCACTGACCTGGGACACGAAATAGCTGTCCACAATATTGTACAGCGCCTGCACCAGCATAGAGAACATGGCAGGCAGGGCCATGGAAAAAATCAGCGGCAGCATGGGGGCCGTTCCCATCCGGTTTTCTTTTGACATGGATTTTTCCAAGATAATTCCATCCTTTCTCTGTTTTTGCATAACCATGCTATTATACCAAAACCCGACTGCTTTTGCAAGCATATCCTCTGCGGGGGGAGTGTCCGGCGGATGTCATAATTGATTTAGACACTTTGAGAGAGTTGTCTAAATCAATTTTTTATTTACGCGGCAGAAAACGGATTGTATACGTGATCCGGGCACACTTCCGCCTCCACTATCTTTATCTTCTTCCACCCGCAAAGAGTTCTCAATATTTTCCCTACCTCTGCCCTCTTCTCCTTATAGAACACCTTCCTTCTGTACTTTGGTGCAAATACTATGTGGTATTTGCAATTCCACTTTGTATGTGCTAAACTTTTATTGACATCCATCTGTATGTCCTCCTTTTGGTGTTTTTGCTGGTTGCCAGACCGCAAGCTTATTCTACACCAAAAGGAGTTTTTCTTTCTTCATTATCGGCAGAAGTCTTCTTTTGAACCACTCGCCTTGCCAGTGGTTTTCGTTAGACAAAAAGGCGGGAAGGCTTTGGCCCTCCCGCCTTTTGTTGTGCAGTTTTAAGGCTGTGCGGTAAAGTGCTTCACCACGCAGGTGCCGTCTCCCAAGTCGGCCCACTGCCGGGCAGACAGGTCAAGGCCTGCCTGCATCAGCACGCCGCCGGCATACACCTCTCCGGTTTCCTCGTCTTTATAGAGCCTGTCCGGGTCAAGGCCCTGCAGGCGCTGCACCTGGTATACCTTGCCCGGCCTGCGCATAATCACCCGGGTGTACAGTGCCTCGCTCTTGTCGGGGCTTACGAACATCCAGTCGCAGAAATGTGGGTTCTCTGTGGGGGTGTTCAGGCGGTACAGGTCGCCGTAATGGGTGAGGTTGTAATACTTGTGATAGTCTGCCACCTGCGCCCGCACAGCTTCCTTTTCCTCCTCTGTGAGAAGCCGGGGATCCAGCTCATAGCCAAAGGTGCCCCACATGGCCACTGCCGCCCGGGTGTTGATACCTGTGCGGGGATTTGCGGAAACATGGGCGCCCATGGAGGAAGCGGGATAGCACAGGGAGGCCCCGAACTGGATGGAAAGCCGCTCGATAGCGTCTGTGTTGTCGCTGGCCCAGATCTGGGGGGAATAGTACAACATGCCGGGGTCGAACCGGCCGCCTCCAGAGGAGCAGTTCTCCAGCAGGATGTGGGGGAAGGCGGTGGTAATCCTGTCCATCAGGTCGTATACCCCCAGCACGTAGCGGTGGAAAAACTCCCCCTGGCGCTCCGGGGGCAGGGACAGGCTGGCGGCCTCGCTGATATGCCGGTTGCAGTCCCATTTGATGTATTCGATGTTGTTCTGGGAAATAACATCATACATCTGCTGGAAAATGTTGTCCCGCACGTCTTTGCGGGTCATGTCCAGCACACACTGGTGGCGGGAAAGGGACTTCTCCCGGCCCGGGGCGCACACAGCCCAGTCCGGGTGGGCGCGGTAGAGGTCGCTGTCCGGGTTTATCATCTCCGGCTCATACCAGATGCCAAAGGACACACCCAGGTCGTTTACCCGCTTAATAAGGCTTTGCAGGCCGCCTTTGAGCTTCTCCTCGTTTACCTGCCAGTCTCCCAACGCCCGGAAATCGTCGTGCCTGTCCCCAAACCAGCCGTCATCCATCACCAGCATCTCAATGCCCAGATCTTTCGCTGCTTTGGCAAATTCTACCAGCTTCTCGTCGTCAAAGTCAAAGAAAGCCGCTTCCCAGCTATTGATCAGCAGAGGGCGTTTTTTCTTGGCCCAGGCGCTGCGCATCAGGTGCTCTATATAGAACTTATGGAAGGTGCGGCTCATGTCTCCAAGGCCCTCATTGGAATACGCCAGCACTACCTCCGGGGTGGTGAAAATTTCCCCCGGCTCCAGGCGCCAACGGAAGTCCGCGGGGTTTATGCCTGCAAGCACCCGGGTGGCGCCCCGGTCATCCACCTCCATATCAATGGCAAAGTTGCCGCTGTATATCAGGTTCAGGCCGTACACCTCGCCTGACTCCTCCCCTGCGCCCTGGGCTGCCAGCGCCATAAAGGGGTTGTGGTTGGGGCCTGTCATGCCGCGCTTGGACTGTATCCCCTGCAGGCCATGCTGCAAGGGGTGGCGCACCGCGGTATTCTCCTTGGCCCAGCGGCCGTGAAGGTGTATGCAGTCAAAGCCCATGCCCGGCAGCTCCAGGCAGGCGCTGTAAGCCCGCTCTAGATCTACAGGGGCCTGCCCCTTGTTTTCCAGGCGGGCGCTGCGGGTTATCACGTCAAAGTCCGCGAAAACTGTGTACAGCAGGAAGGCGCGCACCCCTGTCACTTTATCTGTAAGCTCAATTTCCAGGGTCTGGGCCTTGCCCTCTTCCCCAAAGGCGGCAGGCAGGCCGGAAAGGCCGGGCTTGCCGGGGAGAATCCGGTGGGACACATAGTGCATGTCCGTCACTGTATCCCCCTTTTCCCCCCGCACAGAAAGGGCGGAGATACGGAAATCCCCGGCCCCGTTGCAGGGGAACTCCAAGGGGGCGATGTCCAGGGAGAAATACGGATCATCCACGTAGGGGTTCTGGGGGCTTAGGGAATCGTACACCCCTCTAAAGGCATTTTTTTCCAAGCCCTGCAGGGAGGAAAGCTTTTTCCCGTAATACAGGTGGACTAAATACCCCCCTTCGTTTATTTGGAACGCATAGGTGGAGTTTTTAGAATCTAACTGGAACAGGCGGGATTCTTCGTGAAATTTGATTTGCATAAACAGCGCCCCTTTCATAAGGCAGGTTTTCGAGTGGAGTTTCTATACTTTATGGATAATGGCGTAAGGCAATGGGGTGGAACTCCATACGTGTATAAAATCAGGTTTTAGAATCAAATCCTTTTTTAAAAGGATTTGCAAGGTGTGGAACAGAGTTCCACGACCCTACGACCTTTCAAATAGCCCTGCTGGCAGGCGGATATCCTCTTTCGGCACCTTGTCCCAGGAGAAAAGAGGAAGCAGCTCCTGGGGGGAGGCAGGCCGGGGGGCCGGCAGCAGTCCGGCGCAGCAGGCCAGGCGGCCTGTGATGTCCCTGGGGGAAAAGCCTTTTTCCAGCAGAGCTGAAAGGCTTATGTCCCCGTCCCGCTTGGAAAGCCGGCGGCCGTCCGGGGCCAGCAGCAGGGGGGTGTGGAAATACGCCGGAGGCGCAAAGCCCAGCAGTTCATAGAGGTATAGCTGCCGGGGGGTGGAGGAAAGGAGATCCCGCCCACGCACCACCTGGGTAACCCCCATGGTGGCATCGTCCGCCACCACTGCAAGCTGGTACGCAAACACCCCGTCAGAGCGGCGGAGGATAAAGTCCCCGCACTCTTTTTGCAGGTTCTGCCGGATTTCCCCATAGTGCCCGTCCTGAAAGGCAATCTCCCTGTCCGGCACCACCAGGCGCAGGGCAGGAGGGCGCTTTTCAGCAAGCTTCTCTGCTTCCTCTGGGGAAACCTGCCGGCATTTTCCGCTGTACATCAGTTCTCCGTCAGAGGCGTGGGGAGCGCTGGCAGCGTGCAGTTCTGCCCGGGAGCAGAAGCAGGGATATAGAAGCCCTTTGTCCCGGAGTTTTTGCAGCAGGCCTTCGTAGTAGGCGGTGCGATGGCTTTGGCAGTATGGTCCCGGCTCTCCCGCCGCCAGGCCCCCTTCGTCCCAGGTAAGGCCCAAAAGGAGCAAGTCCTTCAAAAGCTGCCGGGTGTAGGCTGGCTTTGCCCGTTCCACGTCCAAGTCCTCTATGCGCAGGATAACCCGTCCCCCGTCCTTCCGGGCGGAGAGCCAGGCGAGCAGCGCGCACAGAAGGTTTCCCAGGTGCATCCTGCCGCTGGGGGTGGGGGCAAAACGGCCCACCGTTTCTTTCTGGCTACCCATTTATTTCTGCTTTGTATTGGCGTAATCCGCCACAACCGGCATACCGCAAAGATACCGCCTCACCATGTCCAGAGCCTGTGAGGCCGCGCAGTGCCGGTGCCATTCCCGGCTCTTGGTGCGGCCGATGGGGCTGCGCTTTGTCACCCAGGTGTCTTTGCCATCGGAGAGGGCGATATAAATCAGGCCCACCGGCTTATCGGCTGTGCCCCCCTCCGGCCCGGCAATGCCTGTAATGCCAACCCCCAAGTCGCTGCCCGAGGCCTTTACAATGCCCTCTGCCATGGCCCGGGCCGTTTCCTCGCTGACAGCGCCATGGCGCTCCAAAATGTCATGGGGAACGCCTAAAAGGGCTTCTTTGGCGGCGTTTGCGTAGGTGACGCAGCCCATGTCGAACACAGCGGAGGAACCGGGGATATCTGTCAGGCGCTTAGAAAGCAGCCCCCCTGTGCAGGATTCGGCGCAGGCAAGCTTTTTCCCCTGCTTTAATAGCTCCTGCACCACCAGCTCCTCCAGGGATCCGATGTCCAGGCTGTACACAAAATCTCCCAGCCGCCGCCTGATTTCGGAAATCAAAGGCTGGCACATTTCATCTGCCGTTTTAGCGTCAGGCGCCTTGGCGGTCACCCGCAAAAGGCACTCCCCCTCCTTGGCATAAGGGGCCAGGGTGGGATTTTCCCCGTCCATTAAATCGTCCATCATCTGGGCCACCGGTGCCTCCCCCCGGCCGTAAATATGGATGTTGTGGGAGACAATCACCGACTCCTGGCCCTTAGCCAGATAGGGTACGGCATAGTTATGGAGCATGGGGGCAAGCTCGGAGGGCGGCCCTGGCAGCATAATGATGGTGCAGCCGTTTTCCGCCTGGAAGGCGCAGCCAGGGGCAGTGCCGTTGTCATTTTGCAGTACAGTGCAGCCCTCCGGGAGCCACGCCTGCTTTGCCTGGTTCTCGCTGACATGCTTTTCATTAAAATAATTTTCAATCCTGCGCAGGCTCTCCTCATGGAGGGCAAGCTTCTTCCCGGCTGCCGCCGCGGTAGTCTCCTTTGTCAGATCGTCGGTGGTAGGCCCCAGGCCCCCTGTCATAATAAGCAGATCGCTGCGGGAGATAGCAGTCTCCACAGCGCAGCGCAGGCGGTCTGCGTTGTCCCCCACCACTGCGGAGTACAGCAGGTTGATACCCAAGCCTGACAGCGCCTGGGCCACAATGGCGGCGTCTGTGTTTACCACCTGGCCCAGCAGCAGCTCAGTGCCAACAGAAATAATTTCAGCGTTCATGTGTATTCCTCCTTTTTGCAGGCCCTGCCCTGCACCCGCTTAAGGGACTTTTTCCAAAAAAGTCCCTTAAGAATCTTCAAAAAACTTTGCCTGTGCGGCCTCCGCTGTCATGGGTGTAAAATTCCAGTCCATAACGCCTCCTTTATGGGTTCACCTTGTCTAAGTCCCCATGAATGACGGTGGGGGAAAAGGCGCTGATTTCATCATACAGCAGGCCTTCTGGAATATCGTTCCAGAGATAGATTTTTTTGCCCTCCATAAAGGCTTCATACAGCTCCAGGAAGGTGGAGCCGCCAATATAGTTTTCCTGGCCGTTTTTGTCGAAGTTCAGGGCCAGCACCGCGTCCATCTGCCGCACCCGTTCCCGGCTGCGGCGGAACAACTCGCTTTTCATGCGGCTGTGCTCCTCCGGCCCCTTGGCATACCACTGGCTTTCCGCCTCAGGCCTGTCGTGGGTGAAAGGGACATAGACCTCCCAGCCCAATTTCTCCAGCCGCGCCTTGGCAGACGCAAGCTGGGAATAAAAAGCCTTGCTGCAAATGAGAAATATTTTTTTCATGGCTTTCTCCCTTCCCTTGAAAAAACGGCGCGGCCCAAAAGCCACGCCGTTCCCAAATCCAACCTATAAATCCAGCAAAACCGGAAGCACGTCCGGCGCGCGATGGCTCGCGTAAACGTGGCACACAGTGACCGGCGAAAGATGCCCATCTATGCGCCCTGCGTCTTGGGCGCAAAAGCGTTTTGTCACGCTGCTTATTTTACCATGCTGGCGATTTCTTCGGCGAAGTTGTCCTCGCGCTTCTCCAGGCCCTCGCCCTTCTCAAAACGGGTGAACCCGACAATCTTGATTTCGCCGCCCAGCTCTTTGGCAACGCCATCCACATACTGCTTCACGCTCATGCTGCCGTCCTGCACATAGGCCTGGTCAACAAGGCAGATTTCCTTAAAGAACTTGCCCAGACGGCCTGCAACGATTTTCTCGGCAATGTTGGCAGGCTTGCCCTCGTCCACAATCTGCTGGGTGAGGATTTCCTTCTCCTTCTCCACCCGCTCGGCAGGCACAGAGGCCTCGTCCAGATACTCGGGGTTAAGAGCGGCAATCTGCATGGCCACATTGTGGGCGCAGGTCTTAAAGGCGTCGTTTGCGGCAATTTCATCGCTGGTTTCAAACTTCACGATAACCCCGATACGGCCCCCGGCGTGTACATAAGAGGTGACAACGCCCTCAAAGCGGTCGAAACGGCGCACCTTAATGTTCTCCCCAATGGTGAGGATCTTTTCCTTCAGCAGGGCATCCACTGTCAACTCGCTGCCCTCGGCCTTGCACTGGAGCAGGGCCTCTACGTCAGCGGGGTTCTGATGGATGATGGTGTCGGCACAAACCTTCACAAAGGCCTGGAACTCGGCGTTCTTGGCAACGAAATCGGTTTCGGCGTTAACCTCCACCACCACAGCTACCTTGCCGCAGTCGCTGACAGCCGCATAGGCTACGCCCTCGGCGGCAATGCGCCCGGCCTTCTTTACGGAAGCGGCAAGGCCCTTCTCCCGCAGCAGGTCAATGGCTTTGTCCATGTTGCCCTCAGCTTCTGTGAGAGCCTTTTTGCAGTCCATCATGCCGCACCCGGTCTTCTCCCGCAGGGCGGCAACGTCTTTAGCAGTAAAATTCATTCTATAATCTCCGTCCTTTCTTCAAACTTCCAGCCAGAGGCTTTGCCTCCACGCAAGGAGGGCCACTCTCCCCTTCCCCGCGTTTTGGCAGGCGAACTATCTATAACGTGTATGCGTGGGAAATTACTTTGGAATTATTCCCCGGCCTCAGGGGCGGGAGCCTCTTCCTCCGCGGCTTCTTCCCGGGCAGCAGCGCCCATCTGGCCCTCACGGCCCTCAATGACAGCGTCTGCCATGGCGCCGGCAATCAGCTTGACAGCGCGGATAGCGTCGTCATTGCCAGGGATAACATAGTCGATTTCGTCAGGATCGCAGTTGGTGTCCACAATGGCCACAATGGGGATGTGCAGCTTCTTGGCCTCTGCCACGGCAATGCGCTCCTTGCGGGGATCCACAATGAACAGGGCGCCAGGGAAGGCTTTCATCTCCTTGATGCCGCCCAGGAACTTCTCCAGCTTCTCAATTTCAAGCTGCAGCTTGCTGACTTCCTTCTTGGGAAGCAGATCAAAGGTGCCGTCCTCTTCCATCTTGCGAAGCTGGGCAAGGCGCTGGATGCGGGTGCGGATGGTGGTGAAGTTTGTGAGCATGCCGCCCAGCCACCGGGCGTTTACATAGTATGCGCCTGCGCGGGTGGCTTCTTCCCGGACAGAGTCCTGGGCCTGCTTCTTGGTGCCCACAAACAGGATGTTCTTGCCCTCGGTGGCCAGATCCCGGACAAAATTGTAGGCTTCCTCCAGCTTGCGCACAGTTTTCTGCAGGTCAATAATGTAGATACCGTTGCGCTCCGTGAAAATGTAGGGAGCCATTTTGGGGTTCCACCGGCGGGTCTGGTGGCCGAAGTGAACGCCGGCCTCCAAAAGCTGCTTCATAGATACAACTGCCATGTTACAAATACCTCCTTGGTTTTTTCCGCCGCCGCAGGGGCTTTTTTGGGGCAGACCCGGGGCAAACCCGGGCACCAATCCAAGCCTGCGGCGTGTGTTTTGCTGTAACCGCTTTATTTTACCACAGCCCCCCTGAAAAAATCAAGGGTTTTCACAGGTTTTCCCTAATAAAAAGAAGAGCCGGGAAAAACCCGGCCCCTAATCGGTTGGCTATTTGTCCAATTGCTTTACCGCAACTTCCAGCAGATCCACACACTGCTCCACTGTGAAGCGGGAGGTGTCCAGCACCATGTCATAATTTTGCAGGTCGTCCCAGCGCTTGTTGGAATAGAAATTGTAATAGTTGGCACGCTGCTTATCCTTCTTGGTGACAAAATCCGGGGCACGCTTGGCCTCGCAGTCCCCCAGCTCCACCGCCCGCCTGACCCGGTAGGCCTTGTCGGCGTGGATAAAGACATTCAGGCAGTTTTCATGCTCCCGGAGGATGTAGTCCGCGCAGCGGCCCACCACCACGCAGGGTCCTTCCGCCGCCGCCTTTTTGATGATATCCGACTGAATGATAAACAGCTTGTCATTGATGGGCATCTCGTTTACGCCAGGAATCCTGGCCCCAAAGGCATAGCTGCCCATAACCATGGAATACAGCAGGCTGCTGGTGGCCTTTTCGTCCGCGTCGGCAAAAACCTCCTCGGAAAGGCCGCTCTGCTTTGCCGCCATGGCAATCAGGGCCTTGTCGTAAAAGGGGATTTCCAGGCGCTTTGCCAGCATCTCTCCCACATCGCGCCCGTCGCTTCCGTATTGGCGCGCAATCGTAATAACCGGTAACATACAATTCCTCCTTATCTGAAAAAAGCTTCTAAACCGCCCACAGCTCCCGGCAGGGCTTCTCTGGCTGCCTCGTGCCGATTTCTGTGTTTTTCGCATGAATTATCTGGATTTATAAGAGAATTTCTATAAACTTCCTCTATATTTATGATACACGCTTTCTGCTGAAAAGTCAAGCCGCCCCTTCCGTTTTAGATGGGAATATTTTTCCGTCAGGCAAAAAATATCCGCCAGCCAAAAGGGCGGCTGGCGGGCAAATGGGGGTTAGATTTCTTCCACGTGGATTTCCACCTCATGGCCGCATTCGCAGGAACGGATAATACCGTCGATGATGGCCTGGTTGTAGATAATCTGGCTGGTGGGGATGGGGGCTGTGCCGCCTTCCTTCACCGCGTCTACAAAGGAGCGGCACTTCAGGTAGAAGCAGTCTGTCTTGTCCCCCTTAGGCGCGGGCAGGGGGATGGGTGTGTGGGTGGGAGCGCCGAACTCGTCATGGAACAGGGTGACATTGCCGCAGCTTCCATCCCAGGCGCCGCCCCACAGGGACTCTGGATTGGCAGGCTCCACCTTCAGTCCCGCGTCTTTTCCCAGGAAAATGGTGCTGCCGGTGGTGTCCATATGCATGGCCCAGGACATACGGAAATCCAGGGTAATGCCCCCCTCCAGCCGGATAAACGCGCCGCAGAAATCATCTACAGAGAAACGGGCGGCATCCTCAGGCGGGGTATACTTGGGGTTTGTGCCGAAAAAGTCATAGCTGACAGCGGAGACGGTGAGGGGCTTCGGATACCCCAGGGCGTTCAGGCACATGTCTAGGGAATAGCAGCCGATGTCTGCCAAAGCGCCTACGCCTGCATAGCGCTTTTCAATGAAGGTGCGGCCAGGAATGCCCCTGCGGCGGCCGCCGCCTGTCTGTACATAATAGACCTGGCCCAGCCTGCCGCTTTGCACCACTTCCTTAATCTTCTGCATCCGCTCGTCATACCGGGGCTGGAAACCAATGGTGAGGATTTTGCCCGTCTTTTTCTCCACCCGGCGCAGCTTCTGGGCGTCCTCCAGGGTGACGGTCATGGGCTTTTCCAGCAGAACGTGGCAGCCTGCTTCCAGGGCGGCAATGGCGCACTCTGCATGGGTGGAATTATATGTACACACGCTTACCGCATCTAGCTTCACCTTTTCCAGCATTTCCTGGGCGCTTTCAAAGGCCTGGGCTTCCGGGAACTCCCAGCGGTCTAAGGCCTCCCGGGCCTTGCCGGGGATAATATCCGCCCCTGCTACAATCTCCACGTCCTCCATCTTTTTGTAAGCGCGCACGTGGGCATTGGATATGCCGCCGGTTCCGATAATGCCAATCCGAATTTTTTCCATGACATAGCTCCTTTTGTTTTATAGTCGATTAAGCCCCAAACTATGTTTTCGGCTTAATCGGATACATGAGTCATGTTGGTTTGCTCGTCGGGGCAAACCAACCAACAGGATATCGGACAGCGATATCCTGTAACTTGAAAAATGCAATTTTTCAAGTTACGTGACCATACCTGCGGGGCAGCGCCCCTGTTATTGTGGGAAAGTGCCTGCGGCCCTGCGCTATGGGTACAAAGCGCCATAGCCGCTTGCGGCTATTATACCAGCCCCAGCCCCAAAAGTCCACATAGTTTACTTAGCAGGGACAGCCAAAAGAACAGGCGGCATTTTGGCGATATTGCCGGAAAGTTTTATAGAAAAACCGCCCGGGCATTTCTGCCCAGGCGGCTCTCTGTTTTCCTGTGAAACTAATTGGTACGGCTTCTTATACCTCCGGCGGGGTTTCCTCTGGCTTTGCCGGGGGCGGGGCCACGCTGGTGCGGTAACGCATGAGTATCACTGCCACCTGCGCCCGCAGGGCCTTGGCATTGGGGGAGAGGGTGGTGCTGCCAGTGCCTTGAATCAGTTTTTCCGCGCAGGCCCACTGGAGGGCGCGGTATCCTGCGGGGCTGGTATACTTGGCGTCCACAAAGCGATCCAAGCTGGCGGCCTTGTTGACGT
>Ga0137309_101803_pt1 | contig 13863 bp, 6 predicted proteins | sample NAcewiD2O_June_FD_97179 | JGI IMG/M metagenome (GOLD analysis project Ga0137309, IMG submission 97179) | Mouse cecal microbial communities from Vienna, Austria - N-Acetylneuraminic amended D2O_June | ecosystem: Host-associated > Mammals > Digestive system > Large intestine > Cecum | place... | reverse complement strand
AAAGGAACAGGGCTCCCGGACGGAGCAGGAAAAGCCGGAACAGGACGGGACAGAGAGCGAAAGCCCCGAAGCGGCGAAGGGAGATTCAAAGGATGTGAGTTTCCCGCTTAAGGAGTCGGTGAAGCTGTCCGTGTTTATTCCGCAGAACAGTGATGTGGTGGATTTGAAGGATAATGTCGTATTTCAGGATCTTCAGGCGGCCACGAATATTGACTTTGACCTTACGGCGGTTCCGGGGCAGGATGCCTCCGAGAAGCTGAATCTTCTGCTGGCCAGCGGGGAATATCCGGAGGTGATCATGGGGACGGCATTAAGCGCCCAGGATTTGGAAAGGTACGGGGTGCAGGAGGGGATTCTGATGCCTCTAAATGATCTGATTGACAAGTATGCCCCGAATATTAAGGCGCAGCTTGAGGAGCACCCCAACTGGAAGGAGGACATTACCTGCTCGGACGGCAACATTTACGGGATCCCCACAGTGGATTCCGGCGGAGTGGGTCATGTGAACAGCCCCATGAAGTACTGGATCAATCAGGAGTGGCTGGATAAACTGGGACTTGACATGCCGGAGACGACGGAAGAATTCAAGGAGGTTCTGACGGCGTTCAAGACGCAGGATCCAAACGGAAACGGTGTGGCGGATGAGATTCCTTTGACGGGGGCCATCAATTCATGGAATGCGGATCCTTATCTGTTCCTGCTGAATGCGTTTGGATACTTTGATATGAGCTTTTATTATCTGAAGGATGATACCATTCATTCCATACTGGATCAGGATTATATGAGAGAAGGTCTGCGATATATGAATGATCTGTATGCAAACGGTTTGATTGATCCGGCGGCGTTTACCCAGGACAATTCACAGCTCAGCGCTATCGGCAACAATGAGGGAGTGGAAATTCTGGGCGTTTCCGGAGCGGGTCATGTGGGGATGCTTTTTGACATTAACAATGTGGAGAGGTATCATAAGTATGCCATGATGCTTCCTCTGAAGGGGCCTGGCGGTTATCAGGCGATTCCCTATACAAAGTCGGTATCCTTAAGCGGATCGAATTTCACGATCACGAACGCCTGCGAACATCCCGAGGTGGCGATCCAGATTGCGGGTCTGTTCTCCACGGAGGAATGGACGGTCAAAGGCCAGGTAGGCGTACAGGGCGTGGAGTGGGACGTGGCAGATGCGGGAACCTTTGGCATGGACGGTGAGACGCCTGCGAGGATTAAATTCCTGCAGTATCAGACACCGGGCCAGGTGGTGGACGCATGGTGGGGAACTTACCGCGGGATGGAACCGGACTGGAAGGTGGCGGTTCAGACGGACGGCGATATTATGGATCCGGCGAATTTTGAATCCAGGCTGTATCAGGAAACCATGCGTTTAAAGCCCTATGCGGCGGATGTGGATCCGATTCCCGCGCTCCTTTATTCGGATGATGAGAGCACGGCTTTCACGCAGTACAAAACAGCCGTTGAGGACTATGCCAAAATTGCCATTGTGGAATTTATCAATGGAAAGCGGGATGTGGAAAGAGACTGGGACAGCTATCTGGCCGATTTGGAAAATCTTGGCTACGGGAAGATGATCGAGCTGATTCAGAAAACCTACGACGCTAAAAAATAAAGAGAATACGGAGGGAAATTATGAGGCGGGATCATCTCCATCAAAAAAACTGGAACCACGCTATCTATATCAGTTTCTTAAGAAGCCTGTTTCTGATGCTGATGATCCCTCTTGTCATGCTTTTTGCAGTCTATATCGGGTTGAACGCCAAGATCAGGGAGCAGACCTGCGAGCGTATCCTGGAAACCTTAAAAAGCGGGACCCAGAAAATGGAGATGACCTTTGACAGTCTGGATCAGATCGGATATTATCTGAATGAAAACTCGGATATTATACAATATTACCGTGCGGACGCACAGTCCATCATGGCAAGGACCACGGATGTTCTGAGGGCGCAGAAGGTCTTGGCATCCATTCATATCAGCAATATGGATATTCTGAATATTCAAATCTATTCCGGACAGAGCGACACGCTGATCAATTATTTTACAAACGCACTGTATCTGGAAAGGTATTATAATTACTGCTTCCGGCTTAATGGAATGAGCTATGATTCGTTCCGCAAGACATTGCTGGAAGAAGGCATCGATTATCTGCCGGGCGTCATGACGGTTCAGAAGTTCATGTATGACGTATTGGTTTATAACTGCAGGCCCAGGGATGCGGGACCGCAAAACGGCAACAGGATTCTGTTTTATATCAGTCAGGACAGACTTCTGCAGCTGGTATCTCCGGTGGAATACGGAAAGGACGGTTTTCTGTGCCTGATTGGGGAAAAAGGAGAGTATCTTCTGTATGACAACGAAAAAGGCTATGACGTGACCGGTATGGACTTGCTGGCCCTGACAGAGGAGAGCGGATACAGGGAGACAAGGCTTGACGGACAGAGGATGCTTTTGGTCTGGTATCGCAGCAAGGAGAGGGGCTGGCTGTGCGTGGAGGCGATTCCTGTTTCAGATGTATTGTCGGTGACAAAGGGATTTAGGGCGGTGATGCTGTGCCTCCTGTGCCTGGGCGTTATCGTGGGCGGTGCGTTGATGATTCTGATGGCCGGCCGCCTTTCCGCACCCATTATTGAAATCGGAAAGGCTCTGGGAAAGAATGACGGGAAGCTTCCCGTGGAGGACTTTGCGAGGGAGGTCAGAAGCCTGGTCGCCTACAATGCGGAGCTGGATGAAAAGATGCAGCTTCAGACATCGGTGCTTAAGGCCGGCGCATTTTATCGTTTGCTCACAGGGGAGCTTCTGGATGAAAAAACCGTGGAGGAGGTTCTTGATAAAATAGGAATTACAAGGGAGGCGTCCCATTATGTAATTCTGCTTGTGAGCTGTAATGATATGGGTATGGAGACGCAGCTGGACGAGATCAGCGCACAGAAAATTTTTCTGGAAGAGATTGTCCGGGAGCAGAAATATGAGGGAACCATGGAAATTTATCATATTGATTTTGAGAGAATGGTGATTTTAATGGCTTCTGAGAATTCATCGGTTCGCCAGATGCGGGATGAAGCGGAGAAGCTGGTTTCCAATGTGCTGGAGCTGATCGGGAAAAACGCCTTCTACAGCGTTTCCGTGGGAGGAGACATCATTGACGATATCTTGAAGCTCCCAAAGGCCTTTGTGCATACCCAGAAGGCGCTTAATATTCCCCAGAATGTATTCGGCTCCCGAAGGATTCAGTGGTATGAGCAGGTCAGACAGTACCAGGCCATGGAAAAATATGAGCTGAGTGCCAGAGAGGATTCCGTTTCCCTGCAGAATCTGGTTCTTATGGACAAGGCGAAGAAGTACATTTGCGAAAACTACAGCGATCCGCAGCTTTCTCTCAGCATGCTGGGAGAAGAGCTGAGCATCACGGAGGCGTATCTGTCGAAGCTGTTTAAGAAAGCTACCGGAGAAAATTTTTCCAAGTATGTGGAAAACTGCAGAATGGAAAAGGCGAAGGAATGGATGGATCAGGGTAAAAAGGTAAAGGAAGTGGCGGAGCTGACAGGATATAATTCGCCACAGGTATTCAGGAGGGCATGGAAGAGGTACTATGATCAGGCCCCGTCGGAAACCAGGGCAAAGGAGGATGAGGATATATGAGCAGAAAAGAGAATTTGGAGTGGTGGAAGGAGGCAAAGCTGGGCCTGTTTGTGCATTGGGGGCTTTACAGCCTGTGCGGGTCCGGGGAATGGGTCATGTATACCCGGAGAATTCCGGCGGCACAATACCGTAAGCTGGCCGACAGCTTTAATCCGGAACAGTTTGATGCGGATGAATTGGCGCATTTTGCCAAAATGGCGGGAATGAAATATATCGTCATCACCGCAAAGCATCACGACGGGTTTTCCATGTTTCGCACAAAGGTTTCGGATTACAACATTGTGGATGCCACCCCTTTTGGGAGAGATCCCATGGAGGAGCTGGCGGATGCATGCCGCAGGGAAGGATTGAAGCTCGGATTTTACTATTCCCATGTGCGGGAGTGGAACCATCCCCTGGCGCAGAGCTTTGAGAAGAAAGGCAGAGGAGACCTGTACGGTAATTACGGGAATTTCTGGGACTATCCCAACGAAAACGGAAAGAACCTGCAGGAATACATTGATAAATTCGATATCCCGCAGATCCGGGAGCTGCTCACACAGTATGGAGATATTCTGACTATCTGGTTTGACACACCCTCACAGATCGCACCCTGGCAGGGAGAACAGATCAAGAAGGCGGTATATGAAACGCAGGATGGCTGCCTTGTCAACAGCCGCCTGTCCGAGGAGATTCCCACGGATTATATGACAATGGCGGATGATGCGATTCCGGCATCCGGTATGGAAATTCCCTGGGAAACGCCCATGACAACGCATAATGGCTGGGGATTTGTGGAGGGTGCGGAATATGCGTCGGCGCAAAGTATCGTTCTCAAGATAGCGGAGGTGGCGGCCAAGGGCGGGAATTTGCTGCTGAATGTAGGGCCGGACAGCGGCGGAAGGGTTCCGGAACAGGCAAAGGAGGCCTTTTTAAAGGTCGGGCGCTGGCTGGAGAGAAACGGAGAGGCTGTTTACGGGACAAGCGCTTCGGGTCTGCCCTATACGCCCGGGTGGGGACAGGTCACCCGAAAGAGGGACGCCCTCTATCTGATTCTGACGGGCCGGGCGGGAGAGAAACTTGTGCTGACCGGACTGGAAAGCTCCGTAGAGAGCTGTCAGGTGCTGGGGACACAGGAAGCTCTGGGCTTTTATCAGACAGGAGACAGACTGGAAATCAGAACGGAGGGTATATACGGACTGCCGGTGGAAGAAAAGGTCCGGGAGAATGAGTGCGGAATCCCGGTAATCAGAGTACTGTGTCCGGAAGGGATCCGTATGAAAGAGGGACTGTATGCGGGAGAAGACGGCTGCGTGGAGCTGGCTGCGGCTGCGGCACAGGTTCATAAGGAGGATCCATACTCTCATATGGAAGTGAAGAACGGCATTACGGAGCTGTGGTTTTCACAGCAGGACTTTCTGACTTGGGAATTTGAGACGGATGAGGATGCGGCGTACCGTATCCAAATTGTGTGGGATGCCAAAGGCTTCTGGGGAATTGAGGATCTAGGACATGAGTTCCGGATAACCGTGGACGAGGGCGAATATGACTGCCGGGTATCAGGCGAGTCGGAGGAGATTAAGGGGATCCGCCGTATTCTGGCCGGAGAAACACGTCTGCCTGCCGGAAAGCATACGGCGAAGCTTACGGCGCGGAAAATTGTCATGAAGCAGCTCATGGGGCTTCGCGTCAGAGGAATTCTTTTGGAAAGAAAACAACAGGAGGAACAGGATGATAAGAGAATTGGATAAACGTCTGGTGAAAATCGTGCCGTCCGTTAGACAGCTGAAGCACCAACAATTAGAATTTTACGGATTTATTCACTTTACGGTCAACACCTTTACGGATAAAGAATGGGGGGACGGAACGGAAAGCCCGCAAATCTTTAATCCTGCCCGGCTGGATGCCGGGCAGTGGGTCAGGGCGGCCAAGGACGCGGGTATGAGGGGACTGATCCTGACCTGTAAGCATCATGACGGCTTTTGCCTGTGGCCCAGCAGATACACGAGCCACAGCGTTGCGTCGAGTCCGTACAAAGGCGGTAGGGGGGGGACGTGGTAAGGGAAGTCTCTAATGCCTGCCGGAAGGAGGGGCTTGCCTTTGGCGTGTATCTCTCTCCCTGGGACAGGAACCACCCGTCTTATGGAAGCGGCAGAGAATATAACGATTATTTTGTGGGACAGCTTAAGGAGCTTTTGCAAAATTACGGGGATATTTTTGCGGTATGGTTTGACGGAGCCTGCGGGGAAGGGCCGAATGGAAAGCGCCAGATTTACGACTGGGAGCGGTACTACCAGGTGATCCGGGATCTGCAGCCGCAGGCCTGCATCAGCGTCTGCGGACCGGATGTGCGCTGGTGCGGAAATGAGGCGGGGCAGACCAGGGCCTCGGAGTGGAGCGTGGTGCCCGCCAGGACTGCCGACACGGAAAAAATTGCGGAAAACAGCCAGCAGAAGGACGAGGAGGAATTCCGTCAGCGGAGCATATCGGCCCAGGATATGGATCTGGGAAGCCGGGAGATTCTGGAAGGGGAGGAAGACCTGATCTGGTATCCGGCGGAGGTCAATACTTCCATTCGTCCGGGATGGTTTTATCACGCCTGCGAGGATGAGAGAGTAAGGCCGTTAAGCGAGCTGATACATATTTATGAGAATTCCGCAGGCGGGAACGCCACGTTCCTGCTGAACATTCCGCCTGACCGCAACGGGCTGATTCACCCGGCAGATGTACAAAGGCTTCATGAGCTGGGAGAATACATCCGAAATACATATAGACAGAATCTGGCGGATACGGCCCGGATTACCTGTGACAATGCTCTGCCGGATCAGGGCGCCGAAAACGTCCGATGCGATAGTTACGATACCTGTCTTCGGACGGCTGACGGCGTCACTGCCTGCGATCTTGTGCTGGAATGGGAACAGGCCGTTACGATAAACAGAGTGGTTCTCAAAGAAGATCTGCGATACAGCCAGAGGATCGAGAAATTTGTGATAGAAGCCTGGGAGGATGGCGGATTTCGAAGTGTCTGCGAGGGAACGACGGTGGGATATAAAAGGATTGCGGTTTTGAAAGAGATAAAAACCGCAATCCTTCGGATTCGTATTCTGGACGCAAGGGTGGCGCCTGTGATCTCATTTCTTGGAGTATACAGCGGAATTAATTGACTATTTTTACTGCCGTACCGTAGGCGATTACCTCCGCCGCACCGGACATGACAGAGGATGTGCCGTAGCGGATGTTGATAACGGCGTCGGCGCCAAGCGCCTGCGCCTCGTCAACCATGCGCTTTACGGCAATCTGCCGTGCCTCGTTGAGCATCTGCGTGTAGCCTACAAGCTCGCCGCCCACAAGCGTTTTCATGGCGGCCATAAAGTCGCGCCCTACATTTTTGGTGTGCACAACGGTTCCTTTCACAATTCCGAGAGGCTCGATCTCCTTTCCCGGGATGTGATCAATATTTAGAAGCTTCATCTAATTCTCCTCCTTCAATTTCTTTCAGCCTTTCTCTCAGCGCCAGCAGCGTACCGCCGATAAACAGGAGCGGAATGCCGATGAAAAATACGAGCACAAGCCCTGGCATTTCGCTGTCCATCACGCTGCACCATATCATAAAAGCGATAAATGCAAGCATGAATGAAATAAAAACAATCGCCGATAACAGAGAGTTGCGCCGCAGGGCCTTTTGATCCCTTTTCTGAACATTCACAAATCTGGTCCCTCCTTCTTCCATATTATCAATATCAGTCAGAAGCTGCCCGGCGTCTATGGTTTCCAGGCTGGCCTTTTCGGAAAGGAGCCTTTCACAGAAGCTTGCCGTGGCGTCCAGATTTTTTCGCTCCCGCTCCAGGGTAATCAGGTGACGCTGCAGACAATCCTCCAATGTGAGCAGGCGGGCCTGCAGCCGTTTGATTTCCTCAATAGGGATCCCCAGCCTGCGCAGGAGCTTGATCTGGCGCAGGATACGGATATCCTCCGCAGAGTAATCCCGGTAGCCGTTGCTCAGATTGCGCGTGGGTTTTAAAAGTCCCTGCTGTTCGTAGAAGCGGATGTTTTTTCTGGTAATGCCGACTTCCTGCTCGGCTTCGTTGATCTTCATGGCATTCCCCCCTTAAAACCATTCTGTACTGATGAGTGTATCTTATACCTTCCACAGGGTGGAAGGTCAATAGAAAATCAGAAAAAATATTCAGAAAGATATTCTTTGCGTTTTATATTTCTTTTATAATTTACGCCGCAGGAAAATTTGTTTACATTTCCCCCTTGCTCTCCTTTTTATAGTTAACAGCCGGCTGAGAAAAAAAGAAAAAGGAGAGACATATGGAACAGTTAAACTTAAAACTGAAACTGAACGACAACGGCTCGATCACTGCGACCTGGTCGCCGATCACCGGAGCCACAAGGTACCATGCATATATGTATAAATCCGGTTCGGAGAAATACATAGTTTACAATGAGAAAAATTTGCACACCACCAGCTATACCAGCAAGGCGGGGTTAGAGGCCAATCGGTCTTATGAAGTGGTTCTTGTTGCGTATACATCAAAAGGAACGGTATCCGATGGAGGAAAGGTGCTGATCCTGTCAGATTTCTATATCAACAAAACCCTGGCGGTGCCTCGGAATATCAAGGCCGTTCCGGCCGTTACCTCTGTCACGATAAGCTTTGATAAGGTGACTGGCGCAAGCAGCTACGAGATCTACTTTAACGGAACCGTTCATACAGTAACGGCGTCCACCGCAACGATCAGCAAGACCATAAACGGTTTGAAACAGCAGACATCTTACACCTATGCGGTGCGGGCTAAGAACGTGAACCGGACGGGAGCCTACAGTTCCACGATGAAAATCACGACGCTTGCGGCGAGCCAGCCGGGCAAGCCCACGCCGAGCCTGCCGGCTCCGGGAGGAATCACAAAGAGCTCCACGGCAAATTCCGCAACCATAGTCTGGAAACCGGTTTCCGGGGCCGACAGCTACAACGTAAAATTTAATGGAAATACGTACAGGGTAAATAGTAATTACAAAACATTCACGGGGCTGAGCGCCGGAACGGCCTACTCGTTCCAGATCTGTGCCAATAATGCCAAGGGCTCCGGCGCTTATGGAACCTCCATGACGGTTACTACTGCTCCCGGGGTTCCCCAGGGGATTACGGCGGCGAACACTGCGGATTCCGTAACACTGAGCTGGAATGCGCAAAAGGGCGCCGATGGCTATGTGGTACACTTTGACAATACGGAGATTACCGTTGCCGGAACCACCAGCACACACAGAGGGCTTGCGCCCAACACGAGCCATACCTATCAGATCCGTGCAAAGAATGCGGACGGAATGGGAGTCTACAGCAACCTGAAAACAATCAAGACCGCCGCAAAGACACTGCAGGCACCCTCCGGTGTTAAGAAAAGCTCCTCGGAGAATTCCGCCACCATAAGCTGGGGAGCGGTCTCCGGGGCGACAGGCTATGCGGTGAAGTTTAACGGCACGGCTTATTATACCACGGCGACTTCTAAGACCTTTACGGGCCTTTCGCCGAATACGGGCTACAATTACCAGGTCTGTGCGCAGAATTCAGGCGGGTATGGAGCCTACGGGCCGGTACAGACGGTCAGAACCACGCCTGCGGCGCCAGGCTTCACCGCATCCGTGGATGAAGGCTCGATTACCATGAGCTGGGGAGCGGTGACGGGAGCGGATAGCTATGATGTCTCCGTTGACGGAAAGGAATCCAACGTAAAGGGCACATCCAAGAAGGTTACGGGATTAAATCCCAATACAAGCCATTCCTGCAAGATGCGGGCAAGAAATGCGGACGGAGCCAGCTCCTATTCACCGGAGAAAAAGATAAAGACGGCCCTGCCCCGCCCGACTTCCGTCAAAGCCACATCCACCAGCAATTCTGCCACCGTGAGCTGGAATCCGGTAAGCGGTGCGACAGGCTATGACGTACAGTTTAACGGAGCGGTTCAGAGAGTTGGAGGAACCTCCTGGACCTATTCCGGCCTTAAGTCCGGTACCGGCTATTCTTATGCCGTGCGGACTTACGGAACCAGCGGTTACAGCTCCTACGGGACTCCCGCTACGGTCTATACGGTTCCGGGTGTTCCGGGCGGCCTGACGGTTACGCCTTCCTGGGACAGTGCTGTTGTGAGCTGGAATCCGGTTTCGGGGGCTACCGGTTACGAGGTACAGGTCGGCCCGGTGACTCAGAGTACCACGGGTACCAGCGCCACGGTCAAGGGATTAAAGCCCAGCACGGATTATAGCTGTAGTGTGCGTGCAAAAAACAGCGGCGGCACGGGGGCGTCCTCGACTTCCAAGTATGTGCGCACTAAGATAGCGCCTCCGGCAACACCCGCAAACGTCAGAGCCACAGCCACGCATGATTCCGCCACTGTTAGCTGGAACAGCTCTGCGGGCGCACAGAATTATGACGTGCTGCTTGGAGGAAGACTTTACAGTACCACGGGCACCAGCAGGACGATCACCGGACTGAAAGCGGAAACCAATTACAGCTATCAGGTGCGTGCCAATAATGCCAGCGGCTCCAGCGCCTATTCGCCTGCGGCCACGATCTGGACACCGGCAGGCCCTCCGGCCGTACCGACGAATATCCGGGCAACGGCTAAGACGGATTCTGTGACGATAAGCTGGAATCCGGTTCCCGGCGCCACGGGTTACGACATCATGCTTGGCGGGACTCTCTGCAGTGCCGCGGGAACCTCCAGGGTAATTGGTGACCTTACTCCGAATACGAGCTACAATTATCGGGTGCGGTCAAAAAATGCCAATGGGAAAAGCGCTTATTCTGATGCTGCGACAGTCAGAACTCTGCTGGCACCTCCGAATACGCCTCAGAACGTGAGCGCCTCCTCCACTCTCACCTGTGTGACTATACGCTGGGATCCGGTGAGGGATGCGGAAAGCTATGACGTGCTCTGGGGAGAAAAGGTCTATAACGTGACGGGAACCTCCTGGACGATCAGCGGCCAGACCGCCAATGCGACTTACCTCTATCAGGTAAGGGCCAGAAATGCGGCGGGGGTGAGCTCCTACTGCCCTCCCAAGATAATCAGCACCAAAAAGAGAAAGCGCAACGGTCTGCCTCATACCGGCTGGAAGCAGACCTATCCGGGCGGCGGGATTCCTTATCTGGGACTGGATCCGGTAAATCCTCTGACAGGAGGCTTCCTCTGGAGCAATACTTTTCTGGAGGATCATGGAAAGGATGCATTGCATTTTACCGTCATGTACGATTCCGGGAGAGAAGGATTCTCACGGGTGATGGGAAAAGGCTGGACACACTGTGGAGACTATCTGCTCTATATTGACGAGGATCATGCTTACTTTGAAACTCCTTACAACAAAGTGGTTCCGCTGCGCAGAAGCGGAGAGGAATTCCTGCCGGAGCAGGGCTTTACCATGGAAAAAAATGCGGACGGCGGCTATTCCGTCAAATCTTCGGACAATACGGAATACGTCTTTGACAGTAACTGCGCTCTTTTAAGAATTATGGATGGCGGAAAGGAAACCCTGCGCTTTGCCACGGATGCGGACGGCAGAATCACCGAAATGGAGGGAAGATACGGAGCGGCTCTGACCTTTTCCTATGAGGGAGAGTACCTTGCGGGAGTGACTGACCGGATGGGAAATTCGGTGAGCATTGCGTATGCGGGGGATAACCTGGCATCGATCACGAATCCTCTTGGAAACACCATGACCTTTGCCTATGATGACGACCACAGAATCCTTAAGATTACGGACTTTGCGGGCAGTGATTACCTGACAAACCGGTATGATGCCTCAGGCAGAGTGGTGGAGCAGAAGCTGGCGGGCAGGGGGAGTGCCTTTGTCTCCTACGATACGGAGCGGAGGGTTACGATCTTTACCGACGAGCTTGGAAACAGGACGGAATACTATTATGATACACAGCTTAGAGTTACCCGGGTGGCTTGCGGGGACAGCGAGATCCTCAACAGCTATAACGAGAATGGACAGCTCGTTCAGAGAACGGATGCCCTGGGCAATGTCACGAAGCTGACCTATGACGGGCTTGGGCGGATGGAGAGCGTGGAGCATCCGGACGGAACCACGCAGAAGGCTTCCTACGGTCAGGGAAATCTTCCGGTTAAAGTGACGGAAAAGGACGGGACAGAGACATTCTATGGCTATGACGAGCGAAACAATCTGATCTCTGTCACGGATGCCAGAGGGAATGTCTGCAGCTATTCCTATGATGAAAGCGATAACCTGATATCCTACACGGACAGGGAAGGGAATGTCTGGACCTACTCCTATGATGCGGACGGACACCTGGAACAGACTGCGGATCCGGAGGGCAATATTTCTCTCTACAGCCATGATAAGGCGGGAAAACTGATCTCTTACACCACTCCCGGGGGCAAGACCGTCCGGTATGAATATTCGGCTGTGGGAAATCTGCTTGGTATTATTGATTCTGACGGGAGAATGCTCTTTGAATATGATGCAAACGGCAGCAGGACCGGTATCACGGACAGGAGAGGGAACGAGCAGCGCATCGCATATAATGAGATGGGGCAGGTATCCCTTGTCACGGACAGAATGGGAAAGGAATATAAATTTTCCTATGACGAAAAGGGCGAACTGATTCAGGAGACGGATCCTCTCGGCTATACGGTATCGTACGGTTATGACGCTGTGGGAAACCGCATATCCCGAACGGACCAGAACGGAGGCACCACGCAGTATAGCTTTGATGCGGCAAGCCAGCTGACAGAGGTGAGAGATGCGGAAGGCGGAACCATAAGGTATGTCTATGACGCTATGGGACGGGTAAATACAGTTACGGATCCGCTGGAGCGCCAGACGGCCTACGAGTATGACAATGCGGGGCGCATCACGAAAAAGACCGACCCTATGGGACAGAGTGTGAGCTATACTTACGACCCGGCGGGAAATCTTCTGACCAGGACGGATGAGGACGGTGTGATTACCACCTATTCCTATGACAAGGAAAACAGGCTTCTTTCCATGGAAACTCCGGCGGGAACCACCGGCTTTACCTATGATAAGCTGGGAAGACTGCTTTCGGTTCTTGATCCGGACGGATATTCAAGCGGATCCGTCTATGATGCGGACGGGAATCTTGCCGGAGAGACAGACAGGGGTGGCGGCCAGACCACTTACAGCTATGACGATGCAGGGCGGATATCAGAAAAGACATCTCCTGACGGCGGGAAAACATTATATGCTTATGACGCAAACGGAAACTGCACGCAGATCACGGATGCGGAAGGAAATCAGTATGCTTACGCCTATGATGCCGAGGACCGTCTCACAAAGATCACGGATCCTCTGGGTTATGAGACCTCCTATGAGTATGACGACAGGGGACAGATCAGCTCCTTCACGGATGCAAACGGCGGCGAGACATCCTTTGCCTATGACGGAAACGGGAACCTGATCCTCGAGACAAATCCGCTGGGCGGTGAGAGGGCCTATGTTTACGACAGCCTGAACCGTCTGACAAAGCTTACGGACGAGGAAGGCAACGTATGCAGCTTTGCCTATGATGCGGCGGGCAACCGGATTTCCTATGTGGACGCAAATGAAAATCAGTGGATGTACACCTATGATGATCTGAACCGTCTGACCGGTGTGCATGATCAGAAGGAAGGCGCCATGGCTTATGTGTACACCAATACCGGAAAGCTTGCTCAGGTGACGGATCCGGAAGGTGCGGCGACCACCTACCAGTATGATTCCGCAGGAAGGCTTGTACAGATGTCAGATGCGCTGGGCCACAGCCTCGTCTTTACCTATGACAGCATGGGACGGCTTCTTGCCGAGACGGATGCGGAAGGGAATACCACACGGTACGAGTACTCGCCTGCCGGAAAACTGCTCAGCGTCACAAGGCCCGAAGGAGACGTTACCTCCTATACCTACGATGCCGCAGGACGGCGTCTGACGGAGACGGATCCGCTTGGAAACGTGACTTCCTATGAACACGACAAGCTGGGCCGGGTTACGGCAATAACGGACGCCATGGGGGAAAGAACCTTCTTCACCTACACGGCAAAGGGAGAAATTGCGACGGTAACGGATGCGCAGGGCGGCGTTACGTGGTATACTTATGACGGATGCGGAAACCTCACCAGGACGGTAAGCCCTTCCGGTGCCGTAACGGTTTACGAATATGACGCCATGAACAACCGGATCAGGGAATGCCTGTCTGATTCCGGGGAAGAGACC
>Ga0137309_101799_pt1 | contig 13879 bp, 14 predicted proteins | sample NAcewiD2O_June_FD_97179 | JGI IMG/M metagenome (GOLD analysis project Ga0137309, IMG submission 97179) | Mouse cecal microbial communities from Vienna, Austria - N-Acetylneuraminic amended D2O_June | ecosystem: Host-associated > Mammals > Digestive system > Large intestine > Cecum | place... | reverse complement strand
GGATTATGACGGGGAAACGTACACGGTGCCTTACCAGAACGTCATCCACATAAAGGCAAGGTACAACAAAAAGCGGTTCCTGGGGACATCCCCGGACATTGAGTTAAAGCGGAGCCTGGACCTTGTGGAAACGTCCGGGGAAATGATTAAAAACATTGTGAACCATTCAAACAGCCTTTCCGGCTATCTGAAATATAGCAACCTTGCGGATGACAAGGAACTAAAGGAAAAGGCCAGGGAGTTTCAGGAATCATACATGAACGCTTCCAACGCCGGGGGAGTTGCGGCACTGGACAGCACATACGAGTTCCATGAAATCAACACAAAGACAACGCCGTTGCCCACCGCACAGATTACTTTCTTGCGTGACAACGTGTACAGATATTACGGCGTGAATGAAAAGGTGCTGACTTCCACCCTTTCAGACCAGGAATGGATTTCATTTTATGAAAACGTGGTTGAGCCTATAGCAATCCAGTTGGGGTATGAGTTCACATTTAAACTTCTTACGCCAAGGGAAATAGGGTATGGAAACAAGATAGAGTTCACCGCCAACCTTTTGCAGTATGCCACATTGCAGACCAGGGACACAATCGGCGGAAATATGTTTGACCGTGGAGCCATGACAATAAACGAGTACCGGGCACTTATGTATTATCCGCCAACGGAGGACGGGGACGTGCGTATGGTTTCGCTGAACTATGTAAAAGCCGGGGACCAGAGCCTTTACCAGGTGGGGCAGGACGGGCAGCAGGGCGGAGATGGGGAACCGCCGCCGGGGCAGCAGGACAGACAACGCCGGGCAATGGAAGCGGCGGCCCGTGCTTATTTTACGGCCATGAAAGGGGGTTAGGAGGATGCCGGGGACAAAGAAAAGATTTATGGCGTGCCGGGACGGGGCACACGCAACCGTGGAAAGGTTCTATGAGTTCAAGAACGAAACGGAAACCACCGTGGACCTGTATTTCTACGGGGACATTGTTTCGGACTGGTGGGGAGCCTGGCAGGAAGAGGACCAGTACCCGGAAGCGATAAAGAATTTCCTGGCGGAAGCAGGGGGAAAGGATTTAAACATATACATCAATTCCGGCGGCGGTTCGGTATTCGCCGGGATTGCCATTTACAATATGCTGAAAAGATACCAGGGAAAGAAAACCGTCCATGTGGATGCACTGGCCGGGTCCATTGCTTCCGTCATTGCCTTTGCGGACAGCGATATGCCCACCATACCGTCAAACGCCTATCTGATGATTCACAAGCCATGGGCAGGATGCGAGGGGAACGCCACGGAACTTAGGAAGATGGCGGAAACCCTGGATGCCGTGGAAAGCGGCATTTGGAGCATTTACGCCGAACACCTGGCGGAGGGCGTGGACATTGAAACGGTGAAAGGGCTGATGGAAGCGGAAACGTGGCTGAACGGGAGCCAGGCGGCGGAATATTTCCGGGTAAAGGTGGGGGAGGAAAACACCATTGCCGCAGCGGTGCAGGATTACACGAAACTGTATTGCCATAATGCGCCAAAGGAGATATTGGAGCCGGAGGGAGCGGCAGGGCAGCAGGACACCGGGGAGCAGGAAAGACGGAAAGAGATTGTTTCACTTGCCATGGAGTACATGGCAAGGTGAGGGAGTAAGAAAGGAGAATAGAGCAATGACAAGAGAAGAGTTGATGAAACTTTCCAAAAAGGAACTTAAAAGCCGTGTGGCGGACCTGGGGAAGAAAGCCCAGGCACTTTCCGGCCAGGAATTGACGGATGCCATGGACGAAGCCCGTCTGATTGGTGAAATCCTGGATGAAATCAAGGTAAGGGAAGAACTGATGGCGGCGGCCACGGCGGCAGGGACGGCGGACCCGGAAGAGGGGGCAGAGGAACCGGGAGCCGGAGAGGGGAGCAGAGAGCCGAAGAACCAGGCCAGGGCGAAGAGCGGCAGGGCGTTAAAGGACGGGAAGAAAGTAACCTATAAGGCAAAGGCTTTGGCAAGCCCCAGGAACGCACTTTCCACCGCCAACGGGATCGTGATGCCGCAGCATGACAGCCCGGACATTTCCCCCACGTTCAACAATGTATCTTCCCTCATTGACCGGGTGCATACCGTTCCGCTTCCGGGCGGCGAAAGCTACAAGCGGCCTTATGTGGTTTCCTATGGGGACGGGGCAGGAAGCACAACGGAGGGAGCGGACTACAACGCTTCCGAGCCGGAATTTAACTATGCGGAGATTGTACGGGAGAAGATAACGGCCTATGCCGAAGAGCCGGAAGAAATGGTCAAGCTGCCGGATGCGGATTATGATGCCGTGGTGGAGGACAGCGTGACCCGTGCAATCAAGCGTTACGCTTCCAGACAGATTTTAGTGGGGCCGGGCGGCACTGGAAAGTTCCGTGGCATCTTCTACAACCCCACAGAGGAAAAAGAACGGGTGATTGACCCGGCCACGGACATTGCCACGATTACGGCCATTGATGACGGGACCCTGGATGAAATCATTTATTCTTACGGCGGTGATGAAGATGTGGAGGACATTGCCGTGCTTATCCTCAACAAAAAGGACCTTAAAAAGTTCGCAAAGTTGCGTGACAAGCAGGGCCGCAAGGTATACACAATCAAGAACCATGGCAACACGGGGACTATTGACGAAGTGCCCTATATCATCAATTCCGCTTGCGGAGAGGTTGGCGGCACCGCCGGGACATATGCCATGGCATACGGGCCGTTGTCCAATTATGAGGTGGCTATTTTCAGTGATATTGATGCAAGGAAATCCGAGCATTATAAATTCAAGCAGGGCCAGATTGCCTACCGGGCGGACGTGTTCATGGGCGGAAACGTGGTTGCCAAGAATGGATTCATCCGTGTAAAGAACCCGGCGGCAAAGTAGGCGGCAGGAAAGGCGGCAGGGCATGACAAAGGAAGAACTGATTTCCAGGGCAAAATTGAGGATTCGCAAAATGTCAAAGGATGCCCTGGACGGGGACGTGGGGCAACTGGTAGAGGTTGCCCTTGCAGACCTAAAGCGGATAGGGGTGCATCCGTCATACTTAGACCCGGAGGACATAAAGGACCCGTTGATTGTGGAAGCCGCTTTACTCTATACGGATGCCAACTTTGGGCACCCGGCCAACCACAAGGAGCTGATGGAATCCTATAACATGATTTGCACGAAAATAAAGGGCGGTGGCTACAATCGAAGCAATAGTGAAGCTGTTGGTTAAGAAGAACCAAAAGGAATACCTGGAAAAGGAAGCCTATGGGACCATACACCCGGTAGGCCGTGATGAATTTACGGCAGCAGGACAGAAGAGTTTCAAGGCATCCATGATGGTTGAGGTTTGGGGATTTGAATATGAGGGGCAGACGGAAATCATGGTGGACGGCAGGACATTGGCCGTCTATCGGACATACGGCCCCAAGAGTGACGGGAAGATTGAACTTTACGCCGGGGAAAGGGTTGGTAAGAATTGAGGACATCCATTGACGGCCTGGGGGATGCCATAATGTCACAGTTGGAGGAATGGAACGAAAATACCGTAAAGCGTGCGGCAAACGAAACATTTGAGGAACTGGCGGCAATGGCGGCAGGGGAATTGAAAAAAGGCGGACCATACACGAAGCGGACCGGGAGATATGCAAAGGACTGGACATATGACCAGAGGACAAGCCGGGAATCCGTTATAACGGGAATAAACAGCTATTCCGTGCATAACAAGAACCATTACCAGATAATTCATTTACTGGAAAAAGGCCACCAATCGAGGAATGGCGGCAGGGTAAGGGCATTTGAACACGTTGGCCCCGTAAATGACACCCTGGGGGAACTGGCCGTACAGAAGATAGCGCAGAAAGTGAGGGGATAGCGTGGGGGTTGAAGAACTGGTGCAGAGGGCAAAGGAATTTTCTGTAAAATACGGAATACCGCTTGCGAAGAACCAATTTGAGGGAACCGTTGATGACCCGGTGCCGCCGCTTCCCTATATGGTCTATATGCTTCCGCATGACACGGGCAGGGGAGCGGACAACCTAAACAATTTAAAGGCAAGGGATTTTGACCTGGAATTGTATACCGTGGCGGATGATGAAGAACGGGAGGACCTGGCCGGAAAGATGGAAGCAGAGATTTTCCCGGATGTGGGATATGAAATGTACCTTGCCCCTATCCCGGATGAAGAGTGCTTCCAAACGGCCTATGAGGTAAAGGGATTGCTTACCAAGACGAAAGGAGCGAAGAGAGCATGAACAAAGAAAGCATTGTTTTGGGTTCCGGCGATTTGTATTGTACGGAGTTCATGGGGGCAGACAAGGAACTGCCGACAAATGAGGAACTGGAAAAAGAGGAAAACCGCCTGGGGCATATCAAGGGCGGCGCAGAAATCGAGTATGCGCCCTCTTTCTATGAAGCCAAGGACGATATGGGCAAGGTTTCCAAAGTAATCATCACGGAAGAGGAAGCAACCCTTAAATCCGGGATTATGACCTGGTGCGGAACCACCTTACAGAAGTTATGCCAGACGGCAAGGGTCACGGAGGACAAGGCCAGGAAGAAACGCATTGTGAAGATTGGAGGAATCGGCAATGCGGACGGAAAGAAGTATGTTCTCCATTTTGTGCATAAAGACCCGGTGGACGGGGACGTGAGGGTAACAATCGTTGGAAACAACCAGGCCGGATTTACCATTGCCTTTGCCAAGGACAGCGAAACCGTCATTGATGCGGAGTTCAAGGCACAGCCCATGGACAAGGAGGGCACGCTTATTCTGTATGAAGAGGATATGGACGTTACAGAGGAAGCGGCAGGACCGGAAAGCGGAGGGGGACAAGGCACAGAAGAGGAACCCGGCGGCGGAGCATAAGACCGTAAGAGCGGCCAGGGAGAAGCCCCCAGGCCGCTTATTCCATGAAAGGAGAATGAGGGCATGGCAGTAAAGGAATTTAATTGCAACAAGCTGAAAAGGACGTTCTGGCCGTTCACGCTGAAAGATAAGACGGACAAGGACGGGAACGTGGTGGAAAAAGGAAAGAAAATCATTGTGAGGATGCCGCAGAAACAAGTCTTTGAAGCCATTAAGGAAATCCAGGGCATGGAAGAGGAAAACGCCACAGTGGAGGACACAGAAGCCATTTACAGACTGTTGGCGGCGGTCCTTAACAATAATATGGCAAAGGTGAGGGTCACGGAAAAGGACCTGGAGGATTACGACATTGAAGAGTGTACGGCAATCCTGGAAGCCTATATGGAGTTTGTGGACGAACTGAAAATGAACCCAAACTAACCATTCCCTTTTATCCACGCCAGGATAAAGGGGAAGAGATACCGTACACATTGCTTACACGCCCGGAAAAACTGGTGATGGACTATTGCCATGTGGATATATACACGGTCCAGGAAATGGAGATTGACACCTATCTTTTCTTTATGCGTGAAGCAATGATATTTGAAAATTCCAGGACAGAAGAGGGCCGGGAATATCTGAAAAACTGTTGGCGTATGGAGCAGACCAAGCCGGACCGTGAGGGCTTGCGGAAGAATTTCAAGAGGAAAGGGGGCTGATGCTATGGCGAGGAAAGGCGGAAACAACATACAAGGCATAACAATCGAGATTGGCGGAGATGCGACAAAACTTGAAAAGGCCCTTTCCGGCGTAGAGGGGAAAGTAAAAAGCACCAAGGCAGAACTAAAAGAAGTGGAAAAGCTGTTGAAACTGGACCCCAAAAACACGGAAGCCCTGGCACAAAAGCAGCAACTTCTTTCCAAGGCCATAAGTGAAACAAAGGAAAAACTGGACGTTCTGAAAACGGCGGAAGCCCAGGTGGAAGAACAGTTTAAAAGGGGCGAGGTTTCGGAGGAACAATACCGTGCCTTAAAACGTGAGATTGAAGCAACCGAACAATCATTGAAAAGGTTGGAAGAGGAAGCCAGGCAGAGCAATATCACCCTGGAAAAGGTGGGGAACGCCTTTGGGAAGATTGGGGAAACGTCAACCAACCTGGGCAAAAAAATGTTGCCCGTCACCACGGCCATTACGGGGGCAGGGGTGGCAGCCGGAACCATGGCAAGCAGTTTTGAAGATGCCATGGCAAAGGTTTCCACCATTGCGGATGAAACGGAAGTCCCCATAGAGGATTTGGAAGCGGCAATCTTGAATCTGTCGGATGAAACGGGGATAGCCGCCACGGACATTGCGGACAATGTTTACAACGCCATTTCTGCCGGGCAGTCCACCGGGGATGCCGTCAATTTCGTTTCCAATGCCACGAAACTTGCCAAAGCCGGATTTGCCGAAAGTGGGGATGCCCTGGACATCCTCACCACGATTATGAACGCATACGGGATGGAAGCGGAAAAGGTGACGGACGTTTCCGATATGCTGATACAGACACAGAACCTGGGCAAGACAACCGTTGCGGAACTGTCAAGCGCAATGGGAAAGGTGATACCAACGGCGAAGTCCCAGGGCGTGGAACTGGACAGCCTTTGCGGAGCCTATGCCGTGATGACCTCAAACGGAATCGCAACGGCGGAAACCACCACATATTTAAACAGTATGTTGAATGAACTGGGGAAGCAGGGCAGCACGGCGGCCAAGGCGTTTGCCGAGGGAACGTCACATATCAAGGAGGGCGGCCTTACTATGGCGGAAGCCATGGAGCAGGGGTGGAGCCTTACAGACGTTCTAAGTATCCTGGATGAACAGGCATATGCAAGCGGCACAAGCATTTCCAATATGTTTTCAAGTGCGGAAGCCGGGAAAGCGGCAAACGTGTTGTGGGACAATGCGGAAAAGCTGAATGATGCCGTGGAGCAGATGGGGAGCAGCGCAGGGGCCACGGAAACGGCCTTTGGCAAACTGGACACCACAAGCAACAAAATAAAGATTTCTGTAAATCAGTTGAAAAATACGGCCATTGATTTAGGTGGGACATTGCTTGACACGTTGCAGCCCACAATAAAGAAAGTGACCGATAAGATAAAGGAATTTTCGGACTGGTTCAAGAACCTAAACGAGAGCCAGAAACAGACCATCATAAAGATTGCCGCAGTAGTGGCGGCAATCGGACCGACCTTAATCGCCTTTGGAAAAATGTCCACCGGGATTTCAAAGATAATCGGCGTGGCCGTGAAGCTGAAAGGGGCATTGGGGGCAGGGGGCGGCATTGCCAAAGTGCTTACCATGCTTACCGGGCCGGTGGGAATCGCCATTGCCGCCATTGCCGCCCTGGCAGCAGGGTTTGTGTCACTCTATAAAACGAATGATGAATTTAGGGAAAAAGTGGACAATGCCCTGGCAAAGGTGAAGCAAGCATTTTCTGATATGTGGGTAAAGATAAAGCCCATCATAGAGCAGATAAAGCAAGCGTTTATGAAGCTGTTGGATGCGCTACAGCCAGTTTTTGAGTTCATCCTTACATATATCGGTTCCATAGTGAACGGAATCATTACCGCAGCGGAGCCTATCATGTCAGCAATTAAGAACGTGGTTGAGTTCGTGACGAATATCATCCAGGCGTTCACGGCACTTTTAAGCGGAGATTTTGAGGGATTCTTTTCACACATAAAGGATGCCTTGCAGAACGCCATTGATTTTGCAAAAAATATCATCCAGGCCGTGGTGAATTTCATTATAGGATTTTTTGAGGGATTCGGCGTTAATGTAAAGAAAATCTTTTCAGACATATGGAACGGGATTGTGTCGATTTTTAAAGGCGTGGGCCAGTGGTTCAAGGACCGTTTCACAGAAGCCTACAACAACGTGACCCGTGTATTTGCGGCCATAGGTTCCTGGTTTGGGGCACGTTGGAACGATATAAAGAACGCCCTGGCAACGGTGGCGGCGTGGTTCCTCACTATGTTCACCAATGCCTATACCAATGTGACGAATGTATTTAAGGCAATCGGTCAGTGGTTCGGTGCCAGATGGCAGGATATAAAGAACGCCCTGGCCCAGGTGGCAACATGGTTCCTTACCATGTTCACCAATGCCTACAACAACGTGACCCGTGTATTTGCGGCCATAGGTTCCTGGTTTGGGGCACGTTGGAACGATATAAAGAACGCCCTGGCAACGGTGGCGGCGTGGTTCCTCACTATGTTCACCAATGCCTACAACAACGTGACCCGTGTATTTGCGGCCATAGGTTCCTGGTTTGGGGCACGTTGGAACGATATAAAGAACGCCCTGGCCCAGGTGGCAACGTGGTTCCTTACCATGTTTACAAACGCCTACAACAACGTGACCCGTGTGTTTGCGGCAATCGGTCAGTGGTTCGGTGCCAGGTGGACGGAGATAAAGACCGCCCTTTCAAACGTCCCGGCCTGGTTCAAGACACAGTTTGACAACGCATGGACCAACATAAAGAACGCCTTTGCCAACGTGACTTCTTTCTTTTCCGGGTTATGGGATAAAATCAAGGGCTGTTTCGTGGACGTGGGTGTGAAAATCGGTTCCGCCGTTGGGGATGCCTTTAAATCGGCAATCAATAGCTGCCTTTCCACCATAGAGGGCGTGGTAAATAAATTCATAGGAATGATTAACGGCGTGATTGATGTAATCAATGAAATACCAGGCGTTTCCCTGGGGAAGATAGGCACCTTGTCATTGCCAAGACTGGCAAAGGGCGGCGTGTTGAGGGAGGGCCAGGCCATGGTGGCGGAAGCCGGCCCGGAACTTTTGAGCATGGTAAACGGAAAGGCGGTTGTAACGCCGCTTACGGGGAGCGCAAGGAATAAGGCCATGGAGAACGCCGGGAACGGCGGCGGTGGGTATGTGCAGAATGTGAACATCACAAGCCCCAAGGCGTTAAGTCCTTATGAGGTGGGCAGACAGACCAGGCTACAGACCAGGGCCATGATTTTAAGGATGCAAAGGGGGTAAATCCAGTGTCGGACATTAAAGTGATATGCACAAGCGACAAGAATGTGGCATTGACCTTTACCTGGGACGGGTTTACCCCGTTCCACCTGGTAGACATAGAGGGCATATACGGGATTGAAAGCAATGTGGTAACAAGCGAGAACACCACCACGGACGGAAGCACCTACCAGGGGGCAACGGCAAAGGAAAGAAACATTGTGCTGACCGTGGAAATGGACCAGGACTATAAGGAGAACCGAAACCTTTTATACCGCACGTTCCCCATAAAGCGGACCGGGACCATGCAGTATATAGAGGACGGGGAAGCCAAGACCATTGACTATGAGGTTGAAAACATCCTGCCGGGAGCCACAACGGGCGTGGTGCGTGACTATACCATTTCCCTAAAATGCACGGACCCGTATTTCAAGGACCTGGCAGACATTGAAGTGGTGATGGCTTCATGGGTGAGTGATTTCTTTTTCCCGGCGTGCTTCCCCAAAGAGGGCGTTATATTTGGGCACCGGGAAGCGGAACTTGTAAAGGAAATCGAAAATGACAGCGGTGCCGACAATATCGGAATTGTGGTAATCTTCCATGCGGACGGTGCCGTGAAGAACCCGGCCATATACCATGCCGAAAGCGGAGAGTTCACAAAGGTTGGGTATGCGGAGAACAATTTCACCATGGCATCCGGCCAGTACGTCATCATAAACACCTATACGGGGAAAAAGAACATATACCTTTTGGACGGCGTGACCCAGGCGGAGATTGAGAACCACAAGAACACTTACGGGGTGATTGATTGGGATGCCGTGATTGAGCGGTACGGGACCGTGATAAATGAATACCTGGATGAAGATGGGGACTTTATACAGTTGCAGGACGGGACAAACACCCTTACCTATTCGGCGGATGAGGGCGTGAACTACCTTTCCATATCTGTATATTACAGAATTTCATATTTGGGGGTGTAGGAATGGAAATACACGTCTATGACAGAAACCTTAGACGGTTGGGGCACATTGAGAACCACACGTCCCTACAGTGGCACAGAAAATATTATGAATGTGGGACATTTGAACTTCACTGCCCGGTGACGGCGGAAAATCTTAGGCTTTTGAAGCCTGGGAACGTCATTGCCAAAGGGGACAACAAACTGGAAGCTGCCGTGATACGGGGGGACCAGACGGAAGAGGAAAGCACGCTTGTAAATGAGATTACCAGGAATGGAAAGTTTCTTCCCGTGTACCTGGGGGACCGTCTGACCGGGCCGCTTTTCAATTACAGCGGAACCGTGGAAGATGCCATGCGTTTTATGTTGGGCAGGATGGCAGCAGTTCCCCTATTGCAGATTGCGGAGGGGACCGGGGACAAGACAAAAATACAGTTCCAGGCCACTTACAAGAACGTCCTGGAATACCTCACCAAACTGGCGAGGTATGCGGAAATCGGGTTCCGTGTGGTGCCGGATTTCAAGAAAAAGACCATGACCTTTGAAACCTATAAGGGCATAGACAGAACCCAGGCACAAGGGAAAAATCCCAGGGTCATCTTTTCGGAAAGTTACGATAATCTGAACCAGGCAAAGCATAATTACAGTGACGAAAGCATGAAAACCAAAGTAATTGTGGGAGGGGCAGGGGAGGGGTTGAACCGTGTCTATGTGACCGTGGGCGGCGGAAGCGGTTTTGATTTACGGGAGGTTTTTCTGGATGCAAAGGACATAAACAAGGATGAACTGACGGAAGCGGCATACCTGGCCGCATTGCGGACCAGGGGGCAGGAATACCTAAACGAAAACAAGGTATTTGAAAACTTTGAAGCTGAAGCCGAAGCGGACGTGAATTTCACCTACCAAAAGGATTATGACCTGGGGGACGTTGTGACCGTCAAGAAGAAAAAATGGGGCACGTCACAGAATCTACGGATAACGGAACTTTGCGAGGTTTACGAATACGGGGGGATGTACGTTGTCCCCACGTTTGGGGATGCCCTGCCCACGGCAATAAAATGGGACGATTAGGGGAAAGGAGGAAAAGACAATGGCAGTAAGGGGTTTCTTCTACAACGCCACGGATTTGAACGATAAGGAGCGCAGATACAACGGCCAGGACATGAACGAAGATAAGGCACCTTTCTACAAAGAGGGCGTTGTATACGGCCATTTGCAAGTCACGGCAGGGGACGGGATGGAAGTAAGGGTGGACGGCGGAAGCCGCAGAGGGTACGCATATATCAATCTTCACACCATACACAATACCGCCGTCCTGCCGCTTACCGTGAGCCAGGCAAGCGGAACACTTCCAAGGATTGACCGGGTGATTGTGAGGAATGACGAAACGGAGCGCAGGCCGAGCATATTCATCCGGGAGGGGGCGTTTTCAAGCAAGCCGCAGCCGCCAGGGCTGATAAACAATGACGTAATCCAGGAAAAGAGCCTGGCCCGTGTCTATGTGAGGGCCGGGGCGGTGGCGATTACCCAGGCGGACATAACGGACGAAAGGGCGGACGATTCCGTGTGTGGGTTCGTGGCTTCACAGTTCAAGGAACTGGATTTCTCACAATTCCTTTCACAGTTCAACGCCTGGTTCGCAGAGGTAAAAAAGGCAATGGAAAAAGACCACGCCGCTTTTGTGAAAGAGTATACCGAACTTATCCGGGATTTCATGGATGGCCGGGAAGCTGATTTGGAGCAGTTCAACGCCTGGCTTGCCAAAGAGAAAAAGGCAATGGAAAAAGACCGTCTTTCCTTTATGGAGGAATACGCCGGGATGACAAAGGATTTCATGGAAACCCAGGCGGCGGAATGGGAAAAGTGGTTCCAGGGAAAGCAGGATGAACTTGCCGGGGACGTGGCCGGGAAATTGCAGTTGCAGATTGACGGCCTTAGAAAGAAAGTCCATAACATGGCGTTCAAGCTATGGATTGCCTACCGTCTGGAAAGCATCCAGGGAGCCGTTACCCTCACGCTTACCAACACCACAACGGGGAGCATCCAGACGGCGGATTTCACGGAAAGCGGAATTGGATTCTACATCACGGAAGCCGGGGACTATACCGTGAGAACCAACAAAGGGGGCGTTGTGGCAACGCCTAACAGATTTTCTGTTGACAATGTGGACCTGATGCACACAATGACCGTTTCCTTGCGTGACGGGGCAGATAGGGGCTATATCGGCAACTATATGGGTGCCTACATACAAAGGCAGACAGTAAGGCTTTATATAGCCTATCTGTTGGAGAGCATCCAGGAAGCCGTTACCCTCACGCTTACCAACACCACAACGGGGAGGGTGCAGACGGCGGCGGTTTCAGAAAGCGGCGTTGGCTTCCATATCCAGGAAGCCGGGGACTATATCGTGGAAACGAACATGGAAGCCGTGATGCCCATACCAAGGACGTTTTCTGTTGGAAACGTGGACCATATGCCGCCAGGGTATACAATGACCGTTTCGTTGCGTGAGTGTGCCAATATGGCCTATATAGGCAACTATATTGGAACCCATATATTAAGCTAAAAAGAAAGCGAGGTAAGAGGATGAAAGGATTTCCTAAAGTAATCAAAACAAAGTCGGACCTGGTAAACACGTTCAAGATGGCGAAGAAAGGGAGCCTTAAAAAGTCGGACTGGTTGGAAGCCGTGGCGAAACTGGAAAACCAGAACTGGATTATGTGCCCGGTCATCAATCTGTCAGAGGACAGAAAGGCGGTCACAATCATGTTTTGCGCCGAAGCGGCAGCAGGGCAGAGGGTCAAGAATGGGGCGGTTTATCCGACAATACAGAGCGTTGAAACGGTGGAGGTGGATAAACATACCACCGACACGGAAAACGCCGCCACAGAGGGCCAGGAAGCGGCCAGGGAGGGCACGGGAAGCGGCCAGGCGGCAGCAGGGCAGCAGAACGCCACAACCCACACTATACTGAACCTTTCCAAAGCCGTGAATATCGGCACAATGGAAATCGGCATCCCGGTGGCGGTGACATTTTATGACCGAATGGGAATTTCCAGGGAGGAAGTAGAGGAAATGAAAGGAGAGTTGGAAGCATGAGCAGACTTTTTGTGTATGATGAAAATATGTTGGATGAACGGGCGAAGATTACCGTTGCAAAGATGGCGGCCATTTCTGATATTGTGGCCCCGGACAAGGCGTACATCCAGTACAGCGGACGGGGAGAAATCACGGTCATTGGCGGATGCGTGATTGCGGTGGGTGAAACGTCCGTGTTCAAGACGGCGGAAACCATACTTACAAAGGAAAATCTGGACCAGGGAAGCGATTTTGCACATGGCAATGATTATTATATCTATATTTGTGACCCGGGAACGGATGACCAGGACGAACGGTATTTGATTTCCTTAAATTCCACGTTCCCGGACGGCGAGGGATGGGACGATGCCAACACCAGGAAGATTGGCGGATTCCATTATGGCCGTGTGAGGAATACGGACGAATACGGCAGGCCAATCAATACATCCGGGGCGGTAAGGGGTGCCGGATGGGAGGGGAATACCCGTGTGGACATTATCCCCAATTCCGTATGGACAACGAAGCACCGCCCTAAATGTGACCCGTCCGGCATGGTGTACCTGGGGAACGCCTTGTGGGGTGATATTTATCTTTCCAGTGATGACGGGGCCAATGGGTTGCAGTCTGTCTATTGCGGCACGCCAATCACGGGTACGGAGGGCCTTAACTGGTATATTGCAGGGGAAAGGGCAAGGCGTGTGGGGAAGCGTCTGCCGGATTACATGGAATTTACCGTGGCAGCAGACGGAAGCCCCCAGGGGCTGGATGATTCCAATACAAACGGGTGGACGGCAACCGCCAACAAGGCAAGAACCGCCGTTGGGAACATTGCAAACGCCGTGAGTGCCTTAAATATATGTGACCTGGTGGGGAACGTGTGGAAATGGTTGGTTGAACTGTTACATGACCCCACGGGGGCGGCATGGGCATGGCATGACGTATTAGGCAGCGGTTACGGCCAGGCATACATGGCGAACAGTACGGGCTTGCACGCCCTC
>Ga0137309_100137_pt2 | contig 13884 bp, 13 predicted proteins | sample NAcewiD2O_June_FD_97179 | JGI IMG/M metagenome (GOLD analysis project Ga0137309, IMG submission 97179) | Mouse cecal microbial communities from Vienna, Austria - N-Acetylneuraminic amended D2O_June | ecosystem: Host-associated > Mammals > Digestive system > Large intestine > Cecum | place... | reverse complement strand
CGACAGCGGCGTGTCCGGCACCTCCATTTTGTTTTCTCAGGTTACGCCGCCCTTTCTCTCCCTGTCCTTCTTCCTGCTGGTTCTCAACATTCCCCTGTTTCTGTTTGGGCTCAAGCGGCAGGGCGCGGCCTTCACGGTTTACGCCACTTACTCCGTGCTGGTCTATGCGGTCAGTGCCTTTCTAATCACCGATGTGCTGCCCGTAGACGTCAGCTTGGCCTCGCCCCTTGCGGGCACCGATCTGCTGCTCTGCGCCCTGTTTGGGGGCATGATCTCCGGCATGGGCTCGGGCCTGGCTATCCGCTTTGGCGGCGCTATGGACGGCGTGGAGGTGTTGGCGGTTATTTTTGCCAAACGCCTGGGCCTTACGGTAGGCACCTTTGTGATGGTATACAATGTGGTTCTATACATTCTATGCGGCATTGTGCGGGGAAGTTGGGTGCTGCCCCTTTATTCCATCGTCACCTACATGGCGGCCCTTAAAACCGTGGACTTCATTGTGGAGGGCATTGACCGCTCCAAAGCCGCCATGATCGTCACCGGCCGGCAGGAGGAGGTCTGCGCGGCCCTGTCTGAGACCTTTGGCTGTGGGGTCACCATTTTTCCCGTAACTGGCTATTACTCCGGCGACGCCAAATGCTGCGCCTATATCATTCTCAACCGGTTTCAAATCGGCCGTATGAAAGAGCTGGTCCACGAGCATGACCCCGGCGCCTACATCACCATTACCGAGGTGGCCGATGTGTTCACCAACACGGCCCAGCATGCAAAAAAGTGACGCAAAAAAGCGCCCCCTTATCCAAAGAGAGCGCGACCCGCTGTGGTTATACTCGAACCATCCGGGTTTTATGTTATGAATGAAATAAAGCCTAAAAAACTAATCTTCCTCTTTTTTTCCATACGCCCAGCAGTCGTGAAGATCACGGGCTATTTTCGCAAACTCCCGCAAATGGGCGCGGGCCTTTTGCAGGTGGCGGCAAACGGTGGAAGGGTTTACCCCCAGGGCCTGGGCGGTCTCTTCCAGGGTGAAGCTTCGGTAATAATACATCTGCACACATTCCCGCTGGCGCGGGGTCAGGCGGCGAAGGCCCATTTCCAGCACGGCGGCGGCAGCGCGCCGGTCCCGGTAATTGGAGCCAGCGGAGGCCTCTTCCGTAAGGGAAGGGTAAGCCTCCTCTAAGCTTAAAAATTTCGAACGCATAGGCCCTCCTTATGCGAAACTTTGTTCTTCTCCTATTATAGCACAAAGGCGCGGCTGTTTCAAGAGCCAAATGAAAAAAGGGGCGCACACAGGCTTTCCGGTCCAGCGGGGAGGCGAGGCCTCACTTGCGCGGCACGCAAAAAACATGCCCACTCCCATAAAAAAGAAAGCAGGTATTCCCAGAAGAATGCCTGCTTTCTTTTATTCTGTGTTATTCTTTTTTCTTTGCGCCAGAGAAATCAATGGTCAAATCCGGCGAGGCTAAAATGCCCTTGCTGTTGGGGCTGCTGACGTAGTAGCTTTTATCACTGAACAGAGGATAAAACAAATACTGATTTTGCAGATAGCTTTCCAGCTCCCGGTAGGAACTCAGGTCAAAGCTGAGGGAGTGCAGCATGGTGTCATATTCCGGACTTTTCAGCAGCGCCGGGGTAGAGGTGCTCTCAAAGGCCTTAAGGGTCTGGTAGGGGATGGTGCCTCCGGCCCGCAGGGTGTAGATGGCGGCCTGATACTCTCCGGCGGCGATGCGTTCTTGGAATTCCGCGTCAGGCAGGGGCTGGATGTTATAGGCGTTGCCCAGCTTGCTGTTCCAGCAGATCAGCAGTCCGTTGGCAATGTTGATGGACTCCTCATCGTCTGGGCAGATTACCGTGATGCTGGGGAGGTTTTTCTCCTTTAGGCTCTTCAGCAGTTCGGGAAGCACCTCTGTCATTACCGCGTCGTCCTGTTGGGCGAACATGGCCACGCCGTCCGCGTAGTAGTACTCGCCGCCCCAACGGACGCAGTCCGCCATAATTCCCATGGCCTCCGCGCTGTTTTTGTCCATACGGCGGTTCAGCAGTTCCTGGCGGTCCAGCGTCTTAATGAAGACCTCTCGGGTTTGGGGAGATTTCAACTCATCCGCTTCCGGATTCAGCAGCAAGCCGGTAATGGCATCGTCCAGCACCTGGATGCCGCAGCCTCTGCGGTTGGCCTCCTTAGCGGCGGTTTCGGTCAGGGTGGCAATGTCGTTTTGACCGTTTACCAGGGCGGAAACCGGGTCGCTTAGGTATGCGTCGTCATAGTCAATTAAAAAGGTCAAGCTGGCGGGGGCAACGTCCTGGCGCTTCCGGTAGGAGTCGGAAGGCTCCAGTTCCACCTTTCGAGTGCCGTAATCCGTGTTCCAGGCGTAGATGGTAGGGAAGGTGAAGGGGCCGTTGGTAATCAGGTATTCGGAGGAAAGCCCGTAGTGGCCGGCGCAGGCTTCAAAAAATGCTTGGTTGCAGGGCATATAATGGGTGCCGGCAGTTAGGGCGGGAAAGTCAGGATAGCTTTTTTCTAACTGCACAATTAAAGTGTAGTCATCCTTAACCCAAACGCCCAGCTGCGACTCATCCGTTTCTCCATTGTATATGGCCCGGGCGCCTTGGATGATAAACAGATCATCCACAGAGGGAGTGGCGGTCTCTGGGCGCAGAGCCCGCTGAATGGCAAAAAGGAAGTCATTGGCGGTAACCGGCTCGCCGTTGCTCCACAGGGAGTCCGTGTAGAGGTGGAAGGTAAACTCGGTGTGGTTTTCATTGGAACTCCATTTTCGCGCCGCGCCGGGCTTCACATTGCCTTTGGCGTCAATGCGGCACAGGCCCTGAAACAGGGAGCTGATTACCAAGTAGGAGGAAGAACGGGCGGCGATTTGAGGGTCCAGGGTGTCAATGTTTTGAGGAAGAAGACAGGTGAAGGACATTTCCTCCTGATAGGAGCTGTCACAGCCGGGCAGGCTGGTGAGAAGACAGAGGATGCAGAGAATCAGCAGGACAGTTTTTTTCATATAGGCTCTCCTTTGCGGTGGAATATTCAGAATAAAGACGACGGCCTCGCTATGTTAAAAGAATCGGTTGAAAATTTTCCGGAGATTCCGCGTCCGGGAAAACGCGCCAATGTCCGCTTGCGAACATTATACCATAGGAGAGCCCCGGTTACAATTCTAAATTTTCGGGGCAGAGAAGCCAGTTTTCGCATACCAAAAGGCCCCCCATCGAAACGGAGGGCCTTACAGGCATTCAATTAGACATTGGCTTTCAGCCAAGCAACGTCTTCCTTCAAGCAGGAGATGCGGTCTTTATCGCCATAGTTGGCTTCCCGCTCTACCACGTAAATCACGCCTTCACGCTGAGCGTCGGCAGCCGCCTTAATGGCTTTCCAGTCCACAATGCCGCTGCCGGTAGGCACGTTCAGCTTGTCCCGCTCTTTCATCTTCTCAATGAACTCGGGCGGGAAAATGGGCTTGCCGTTCTCATCCAGCTCGAACTTGGGCCACTCCGGAGGATTCTTCCGGGAAGGAGCCGGATCCGGTCCAATGACCGCGCCGTTTTCTTTCACGTGGATGGCCGCGATGCGTCCGGCATGGGCCTTGATGTACTCCACGGGGTCAATGCCCGCCGCGGAGGCCCAGCCGCAGTCAATCTCAAAGGCCACGGTCTCCGGGTCGGTGTTCTCAATCACCCAGTCGTACAGGTACTTGTCCTGGTCCTTGTTAAACTCCTGGGTGTGGTTGTGGTAGCCAATGATGATGCCGTACTTCTTGGCTTCCGCGCCCCACTTGTTAAGCTCCTGAGCCACTTCCTTGGCCTCTTCCGCGTCGCAGAATGAGGTCATGGGGCAGGCCACGAACTTCACGCCCAGCTGGGCCAAATAGGGCAGGTCTTCCGCCATTTTGTCGAAGCCCACATGGGCGGAAACAGCCTTGACTCCGGCCTCTTCCAAGGCCTTCTTAATCTCCTCCACCGGCACGCCGTCGTACTCGCGGGCAAACTCCACGCCGGCATAGCCCATCTCGCCCGCCTTCTTGATCTTCTCCACAGCGGAGAGGGGGCAGTCATGGCCAAAGGAGTACATCTGCAAATTGATATTTTCCATCTCAGTCTACCTCGCGCCCGGCTTAAAACTTAATGGCCTGGCCGGTCTTGGAGGACTGATAAATGGCGTCCAGAATCTTGGTGACCACAAAAGCCTGGTCGGCGGTGACAAACAGCTCGCCTTCGCCCTTCAGCGCCTTGACCCAGATGTCATGCTCCTTAGAGAGAGGAGCGGGGCCCTGGCTGAAGCCGGGGATGTAGCCGCGAACCTGCTCGCCCACCCAAGAGATGGTCTGCTGGTTGGCGATAACATGGTTCAGGCGGACGCGGTTCTCCATGGTGTCCAGGCCGCCCTTGGTACCGCACAGCAGCACATGAGCCTGGTTGTCGCAGCCAGCCTTCTCAGCCATGTTCATGGCCCAGGAAGCGCGCAGGTTGATGACAGCGCCGTTCTTCATCTTGATGTGGCCGACAGCGGAGTCCTCCACGTCGTAGGTCTCGTTGTTCCAATGGTCGGGCTCGCCCATCCAGTTGTTCTGGCCCTGATGCTCGGGATCCAGCAGGCGGCCCAGCTTCTCGAAGGAAGTGCCGACCACGTAGTCCACATCGTAGTTGTTCATCATGAACAGGGCGTTGTCCAGGGCATGGGTGCCAATATCGATCAGGGGTCCGCCGCCCTGCTTGGACTTGTCGGTGAACACGCCCCAGGTGGGCACGCCGCGGCGGCGCAGGTAGGTGGCTTCGGCGTAGTAAATGTCGCCCAGCCAGCCATCGGCAACAACCTTGCGGGCCACGTTGTTCTCATGGAAGTGGCGGTACTGGTAGCCAATGGTCAGCATTTTGCCGGTGCGGTCCCGGGCGTCCAGCATCTTCTGGGCGTCCTCGGGCGTAGCGGCCATGGGCTTCTCGCACAGAACATGCTTGCCAGCCTCCAAAGCGGCCACGGTAATCTCACAGTGGGCGATGTTGGGGGTCAGAACATGCACAGCGTCGATGGTGGGGTCGGCCAGCAGCTCATGATAGTCGGTGTAGACCTTGGCGTCGGGGGTGCCGAACTCCTTGGCGGCCTTCTCGGCGCGCTCGGGAATCAGGTCGCAGAAAGCGCACAGGTCAACATGCTCGGTCTGCTGAGACATGCCGGGCAGGTGCTTCTGGTTGGCGATGCCGCCGCAGCCGATAAAACCGATCTTTAATTTAGCCATGGGAATCATCCTCCTAAATATTCCATGTGGGGGGTAAAGAACCCCCGAGTCATGTGGTTACGATACCATTTTATACCATCCGGCAGAAAAAGTAAAGGGGGTTTTGTGTTTTTCCATAAATTTATTTTGCCCCTGGTCTGGAGTTATGTAAATTGGGCCTGGACTAAGCTTCAAGAGCCCGTCCGGGCTTGGTTGGCCTCAATACTGCCGCCCCCAGTAGACCATGTGCTTGGCGGGCTTGCCGCAGCAGGCGCACACATCGCTGATATGCTCTTCCTCAAAGGGGATGCACCGGCTCTTCACGCCGCCGGTCTCCTCCTTGAGCCGGTCCTCGCAGGCGCTGTCGCCGCACCACATGGCCTTAATGAAGCCGGGCTTGTTCTGGGCAATGTCCAGAAACTCCTCATGGTTATGGGCCGTGAAGGTCTTCTGCGCCAGGTTCTCCTGGGCTCTAAAAAGCATGCTGTCGTGGATAACGTCCAGCCCGTAACGGACGGCTTCTTCCAGTTCGTCCAGATTCTGGGTGTATTTTTCTCCCGTGTCCCGGCGGACCACAACACATTGGTTCTGTTCTATATCCCGGGGTCCCAGTTCTATGCGAATGGGCACCCCCTGCATCTCGTACTGGGCGAACTTCCACCCGGGGGAGTTGTCGCTGTCGTCCAGTTTCACCCGGAAATGCTCGCTGAGCCGGTCCCGCAGCTCCGCCGCCTTTTCCAAAACGCCGGGCTTGTGCTGGGCGATGGGCACGATTACCACCTGGATGGGGGCGATCCGGGGGGGCAGCACCAAGCCGTTGTCGTCCCCGTGGACCATGATCACCGCGCCTACTAAGCGGGTGCTCATGCCCCAAGAGGTCTGGAAGGGGGCGTGGAGCTGGTTGTCCCGGCCGGTGAAATTGATGCCGAAGGCTTTGGCAAAGCCGTCCCCGAAGAAGTGGGTGGTGCCGCCCTGCAGGGCCACGCCGTTGTGCATCATGGGCTCCAGGGTATAGGTAGCCTCGGCCCCGGCGAATTTTTCCTTCTCGGTTTTTCTGCCCACTACCGGGGGAATGGCCAGGGCGTCCCGGTAGACCTCTTCATACACCCGCAACATCTTTAGGGTGAACTCCTCCGCTTCCTCCGCGGTCTCGTGCATGGTGTGGCCCTCCTGCCACAGGAATTCCATGCCCCGCAGGAAGGGCCGGGTGGTCTTCTCCCACCGCAGCACCGAGCACCACTGGTTGTAGAGCTTGGGCAGGTCCCGGTAGGAGTGGATTTTCTTCTGGTAGTGCTCGCAGAACAGCACCTCGCTGGTGGGGCGGATGTAGAGCTTCTCCGCCAGAGCCTCGCCGCCTCCCTGGGTGACCACCGCGCACTCCGGGGCAAAGCCTTCAATGTGGTCCTTCTCCTTCTGCAAAAGGCTCTCGGGGATGAGCATGGGCATGGCCACGTTCTGCACGCCCAGCTTCTTAAAGCGGGCGTCCATCTCCCGCTGGATGTTCTCCCAGATGGCATAGCCGTAGGGCTCGTACACAATGCAGCCCTTCACGCTGGAATAGTCGGCAAGCTCCGCCTTTTTCACCACGTCTGTGTACCATTGGGCGAAGTCAACCTCCATGGAGGTGATGTCCTCCACCTTCTTTTTCTGCTGCGCCATGATAACCGTCCTCTCTTTTTCGCTTTTTCCCTAATTATAGCGGCTGCGCCGGGGTTTTGCAAGGGGTTTTTGCTGACAAGCCGCGAAAGGGGCAGTAATAATAAAAGAAGCCCCGGTAATGGGGGCTTACATAGAGGATACTTTCTGCGTGAGTACGCGATAAAGGTGGTTAGCCACTTCACCCGAAAGGGGGTGCTTCATTTCCCGGAGTTTACACGAAGGGAGGCAGCGCGTTATGGGAGTCAAGGTATGCAGGCTGGCGATGGCAATGCTGACCGCACTGGCCGTACTTATTTGCTTTGCCCCAAAAGCGTGCGAGCCGTCCGGTGTTGGAGCCCGAACGACTAGCTAAGCTGTATTAGTTAGAGTATTAAGGCTAACCGCCGGTATAAGAGGCCGCTTCCTCAAGCATACCAGACAGAACAGGACAGCGTACTGTCCTGTCTAATAGGCCGCCGCGGGTCAGAAGCATGAAAAAAAGCCCGGGCAGAGGCTCTGCCGCGGGCCAAAAGCTGGGCTCAATCCTGAGAGTGGCTCTCGATGTACTCTACCAACGCGCCTACCGTTTTGATGTTTTCCACTTCCTCGTCGGGGATCTCCACCTCGAAGTCGTCCTCAATGGTCATCAGCAGGTCCACCACGTCCAGAGAGTCGGCTCCCAGGTCGTCTTCCAGCAGGGTTTCGGGTTTAATGTCTTTCTCTTCCACACTAAATTGCTCGCTGAGGATGGTTTTAATTTTTTCCAGTACCATAATTTTGCGTGCCTCCTAAAAAATTTGGTTTTTCAGTTTTCTCAGAACCGGCAGCGCCGCCTGGGGGGGATATGGACAAAATCTGTCCAATGTGGTATAATGCGGGACGTCCCCCTTTGGGGCCGCGGTCCGAAATCCTGGGCCTGTATTTCGGCCCTCACTACTTTCATTTTATTTACTATGCCCCACTTTGTCAACTATGAATTGAAAATATTTCCGCATATCCCGCAAATATCCCGAAAAAACAGGAGGAATGCTCTGTGACCCCTCAAAACGCCGCTGTGGTCGGTCATCCCATCGGCCACACCATGTCGCCCTTTATCCAGGAGCGCCTGTTCGCCCTGTCGGGCATTCCGGTCCGCTACCGGGTGATCGACGTGCCGGATTTGGCCAAGGCCTTTCCCCAGCTTCTGCGGGAGCTGGACTGCTTCAACGTGACGATTCCCTACAAAAGCGAGCTTTTGGACTATGTCCATACCAGCAGCCTTTGGGCCCGGACCTGCGGTTCGGCCAACACCGTCAAGGTGGATCATGATGGACCCGAGGGGGATTTTTCCTACGCGGACACCACCGACGGCCCGGGCGCGGCCCTGTCCCTTTCCCACCATGGGCTGGACCTGAATAGGGAGCTGGTGATTCTGGGCCATGGGGGCGCGGCCAAGGCCATTGCCTTCGAGGCGGCCAAGCGGCCGGGCTTCCGGCTCACCTTTGTCCACCGGGAGGGCTCGTACCACAAGGCTATGGAGCTGGCCAACCTGCTGGCCGGCTATGCTCGAGGGCAGGGGGACAAGGATTTCCGCGTCACAGTGATGAGCTACCAGGAGCTGGAAGCGGACCTGGGCGGACGCTATGAACTGCTGGTGAACGCCACCAGCGTGGGTATGCACCCCCACCCGGACGCCTGCCCGGTCAGCGAACAGGTCATCGCCCGGTCCCAAGCCGTGTTCGATGTGGTATACAACCCCAGGGAAACTCTGCTGCTCAAGCGTGCCCGCCAGCTGGGGGTGCAGGCCGTGGGCGGCATGGGGATGCTGGTCTGCCAGGCTGCCTACTCCCACAAGATATGGTACGGCACAGAGTTCAATCCTCAGGACCTGTTGCAGTTAATTGAGGACGCGGAAGCGGAGCTGGCCCGGAAATTCGGCTGAAGAAGGGGAGGGAGTGGGCAGCATGACCAATGGGAACATTATCCTCTGCGGCTTTATGGGCTGTGGCAAGACCAGCGTGGGGCGGCGCGCCGCCAAGCTGATGGGCCGAAAATTCTGCGACCTGGACCAGTACATTGAGGAGCGGGAGGGCATGAGCGTAAAAGAAATCTTCGCCCAATACGGCGAGGAGGGCTTTCGGGAGCGGGAGGCCCGGGCCGTGAGGGAGGTAGCCTTCCGCCGGGGCCTGGTGGTGGCCAGCGGCGGCGGCACGGTGCTTCGGGCGGACAATGTGGAGGCCTTCCACAGGAAGGGCGGGGTCGTGGTCTATTTAGACGCGCCCCTGGCCGCTCTGCAGGAGCGCCTAAAGCGGGACAAGCGCCGGCCCCTGCTCCAGGTGCCGGACCGCCGCCGGGTGATCTGCGAGCTCCACGCCCAGCGCGCGCCCCTCTACCAGGCGGCGGCGGATGTGACTGTGGACGCGGGCGCGCCCCCTTTGGCCGTGGCCAAGCGGGTGGCTGCGGCCTGCCGGGCATGGAAGGGCCCCGAAGAGGGGAAGTAGAACAAAGGAGCCCTGCGGCGGCGCTTTTTGAAGAGAGTGTTCAATGGACGTTGATATAGAAGTATTAGGCAGGGTCTCGCCTGTCGGCTCGGTCGGGTCAGAACGATTGCCACTGGCAATCTTCCCCCTCCGGCGGTCAAGTTCATCAAAGATGAATTTGCGGGGCTCTGGGTCTCAGCTGCCGCCTCGGTTGAGTTGGCGAAGCCAACTCATGTTCGCGGCATGTCTGCCACTGGCAGACGCTCACCCCCTAAGAACCCCGCAACCTTTGTAAAAATTGACAAAACTTTTACTGGTTCGCTGACCGGACTTCGTTTATCAACGCATTTGGACGCTTCCCTTCTTGAAAAAAAACTTGACATTCAGCCCCACTAGGAGTACAATAAAGAAAATCTTATCACAACTTATAGGAGAGCCGCTATGAGACCCATCCACGCCGCGCCGTTTTATTATTATTTTAGCCTGCGATTTACCCTGCGGGCTTTTTCCGCGTGGAGAATTTCATCCGGCCTCCGTCCGCCCCGAGCCTGCGAGTCTTTGGGCGCTTGAGAAACAGCTTTCCACGGGAGATTTCCCGTGCCTTGCAGCGGAGCCGGAACCGGCCCCGCTTTTTTGCTGCCCGTTCATCAATCTGACAGGAGAGTGAATTCAATGATCATCGTATTAAAGCCCAATCAGCCGCAAGAAAGCGTAGACCGCTTTATGAAAAAGCTCACCGCCGCCTATGACGTCCAGGTAAATACCTGGGTGGGCGCGTCCAGCACCGTGCTGGGCCTCATCGGCGACACCACCGCCATCGATGACGAGTACATTGCCGCCCAAGAGGTGGTGGCCTCTGTGCGCCGGGTGCAGGAGCCCTATAAAAAGGCCAACCGCAAGTTCCACCCCGAGGACACGGTCATTGAGCTCCCCGGAGGCCAGCGCATCGGCGGGGGAGGCCTGGCCCTGATTGCGGGCCCTTGCTCGGTGGAGAGCGAGGAACAGATCTGCGGCGTGGCGGAGCGGGTGAAAGCCAGCGGGGCCCAGTTCCTGCGTGGCGGAGCCTTCAAGCCCCGCACATCGCCCTATGCCTTCCAGGGTATGAAGGCCGAGGGCCTGGAGCTCCTCTCCGAGGCCAAGCAGAAGACCGGCCTGCCCATTGTCACGGAGATTATGAGCATCGACCACCTGCCCCTATTCGATGATGTGGACATTATTCAGGTGGGGGCCCGGAATATGCAGAACTTCGAGCTGCTTAAGCGGCTGGGGAAGCTCCATAAGCCCATTTTGCTCAAGCGCGGCTTGGCCAACACCATGGAAGAGCTGCTTATGAGCGCCGAATACATTATGGCCGGGGGCAACGAACAGGTGATCCTCTGTGAGCGGGGCATCCGCACTTATGAGACCATGACCCGCAACACCCTGGACATCTCCGCCGTGCCGGTTCTCAAGCGTCTGTCCCATCTGCCCGTGGTGGTGGACCCCAGTCACGCCAGCGGCGTCAACTGGCTCATCGAGCCCCTGGCCGTGGCCGCCGCAGCCATTGGGGCGGACGGGCTGATTATTGAAGTCCACAACGACCCCAGCCACGCCCTGTGCGACGGGGCTCAGTCCATCACCCCAGACCAGTTTGACGGGCTGGCCCGGAAAGTCACCCGGCTTTCCGGCATGGTGAAGGGCTTATGAAAATCATCCTGGTAGGCCTGGGGCTCATTGGGGGCTCCGTGGCCAAGTCCCTCAAGCAGAACACAGGCCATCAGGTTTTGGGCATGGATACAGACCAGGACGCCCTGCTGGACGCCTGCTCCTGCGGGGCCATTGACGGCAAAGCGGTCCAGGAGGACTTGAAAACCGCCGATCTGGTGTACCTGTGCGTCTACCCGGAGGCGGCGCTGGCCTTTGCCCGGGAGCAGGGCCCGCTGCTTCCCGAGGGCTGCGTGCTTACAGACGCCTGCGGGGTAAAGGCGGCGGTGTGCGCGGGCATGGAAGAGCTGGCCGGAACAGGACGCTATGCCTATGTGGCGGGGCATCCCATGGCTGGCAAGGAGCGCAGCGGCTTTGGGGCCAGCGACCCCAGCATTTTTGTGGGAGCCTCCTACATTATCGCGGACACCGGCGCGCCGGGCTGGGCCGTGGAGCGGGTGGAGGAACTGGCCCGGGCCATGGGCTTTGGGCGGGTAGTCCACACCACGCCCCAGCGGCATGACCAGATGATCGCCTTTACCTCCCAAGCGCCCCACGCCCTGGCCTGCGCCTATGTGATGAGCCCCCGGTGTCCGGAGCACCAGGGCTTTTCGGCGGGCAGCTACCGGGACGTGTCCCGGGTGGCCAACATCAACGAGAGCCTGTGGAGCCGCCTGTTTTTAGACAACCGGGAGGCCCTGGTGGAGGAGCTGGACCAGCTTCAAAAAAACATTGGGGCCATCCGCGACGCGGTGTCGGGGGAGGACGAAGCCACCCTGCGCCGCCTGCTGCAAACCGCGGCCCAAATCAAGCGCCAATGCGGCTAAAGAATTTTAACGCCCGCAAAAGCCTTGGCAGGCTGCTCCGCAAAAACCAAACCAGAAAGGAAGCGCCCCTATGAAAATAAACGTAAACACCAGCCGCCCCTATACCGTCACCGTGGAAAAAGGCGTGCTGGACCAGGTGGGCCCTCTCGCCGCCCAGCTGAAAAAGCCCGGCGCAAAGGCCATGCTCATCAGCGACAGCCATGTGATGCCCCTGTATGGCCAGCGGGTCCAGGGCTCTTTGGAGAGCGCTGGCTTTCCAGTCCGCTCCTTTGTCTTCCCCGCCGGGGAAGAGCACAAGCAGCTGGCAACCGTAATGGAAATGTACCGGACCCTGGCGGAAGGGGGCTTCACCCGCACGGATTTCATCGTTGCCCTGGGGGGCGGCGTTACTGGGGACATGGGGGGCTTTGCCGCGGCAACCTTCCTGCGGGGCATGGACTTCCTCCAAGCGCCCACCAGCCTGGTGGCGCAGGCCGACGCCAGCGTGGGGGGCAAGACCGGCGTGGACCTGCCCTTTGGAAAGAACCTGGTGGGGGCTTTCCACCAGCCCATTGCCGTGGCCAGCGACCCGGAAGCCCTTGCCACGCTGCCCCCGCGCCATGTGAACGATGGCCTGGGGGAGGTTATCAAGCACGGCTGCATTGCGGACCCAGCGCTGTTTGAGGCCCTGGACCAGGGGGCGGCCCTGGGAGACTGGGAGGAGGTTGTAGGCCGGTCCGTGGCCATTAAGCGGGACTTTGTAGAGGCCGATGTGGGAGACAATGGGCGGCGGATGATACTCAACTTTGGCCACACCTGCGGCCATGCTTTGGAAAAGCTCCACCGGTTCCAGGGGCTGTCCCACGGGGAAGCGGTGGGCATGGGCATGCTGCTGGCTTGCCGGGCCGGGGAAAAGCTGGGCGTAACGGTTCCGGGAACCGGGGCGCGCGTCCGCCGGGTGCTGGAGCGGTACGGCCTGCCGGTGGAGCCGGGCTTCTCCTGCCAAGAGATTGTGGAGGCCACGGCCCTGGATAAAAAGAGCGACGGGGAAACCCTGCGCTTCATTCTCATCAAAGACATAGGGGAGAGCCTTATTTACCCCATGACCCGGGCCCAGCTGCTGGAGGCGCTGGCATAGGGGGGAAGGTTCCCTATAGGGGAGGGAGAGCTTCGGCTCTCTCTTTTTTTTGTAAAAATACCGCGATGTACTCTTGACAATCAATGTACTATGTGGTACGATGTACATCGAGGAGGCGATGATGTGACGGTTGACGAGTGGAAATCCCAGATCCGCCGGGGAAGCATGGAGCTCTGCGTGCTGGCATTGATCCAAAGCGCCCCCCGGTACGGCTACGAACTGATCAGCAGCCTGGAGGGCTGGCCGATCCTTTCCGCCAAAGAGAGCACCATCTACCCGCTGCTGCGCCGCCTGATGAAGGAGGGCTTTCTGACCTCCTTCTGGCAGGAAACAGCCGAGGGCCTTCCGCCCCGGAAGTACTACAGCATTACCCCGGCGGGCCAGGACTATTTGGCCGCCATGTGGGCGGAGTGGGACAATTTAGTGGCGGCCATGGCCGCCGTGAAGGGAGAATGAAGAGATGACGATGGAAACAAGCCAATATTTGGAGCGGATTGAGCGGTACCTGCGGCCCCTGCCTGTGGCCGAACGGGTGGACATTGTGGCGGAAATCAAAAGTGAAATGCTGGAGCTGGAGGCCGCGGGCATGCCGCCCCAGGAAATCGCCGCCCGGCTGGGCACGCCAGAGGAGCTGGCGCGGGGCTACCTGGGAGAGGCCATTGTAAAAAGCCCCCGGTTCAGCTTGCGGAAGCTGGGGGCGGTTGCCGCCTTTTACAGCCTGGCGGGGGCGGCGTGGCTGTTTATTCTGCCGGTTACCAGCATTTGCGGGGTCAGCTTTATGTTGTGCGGCCCGTTGGCGGCTTTGGCGGGAATTGTAAAATTCGGGGCCCACTTGCTGGGCTTTGAGATGCCCTGGGTGGTCTTTCAGATAGGCGGCTATACCCTGGGGCCGGCGCTGGCGCTGGTGTGTTCGGTGATAGTTGGGGCCCTGCTGTTTGTGGCGG
>Ga0137309_101789_pt1 | contig 13920 bp, 6 predicted proteins | sample NAcewiD2O_June_FD_97179 | JGI IMG/M metagenome (GOLD analysis project Ga0137309, IMG submission 97179) | Mouse cecal microbial communities from Vienna, Austria - N-Acetylneuraminic amended D2O_June | ecosystem: Host-associated > Mammals > Digestive system > Large intestine > Cecum | place... | reverse complement strand
ATTTTGCATATTTAGGAGAGGACAATCCGCAGATTGCTTCGATTATGCCGTCGCTGGTACATGAGCTTAGTCATGTGGTGGAAGGCGCGAAGGAACTTTTGGATCTCAAGATTCTTAAATATGATTATAAAACGGACACGATGAGTGAATTTAAGGATAGTGAAAACTATCTTTAAGTAAAAGTAATGTTTTGGGCAACACGGAATAATGATTAGGTTTGGAGGGATATTCATGGCGTACGGAAGTAACGTAAAAGAAATTCTATATGGAGGAGATTACAATCCAGAACAATGGACCGAAGAGGTCTGGCAGGAGGATATGCGCATGATGAAGAAGGCGCATATTAACATAGTCACGCTCAATGTGTTCAGTTGGGCGTCCTTACAGCCGAATGAAGACACTTATTGTTTCCAGCGATTGGATAGGATAATGGAATTGGTGCGGGAAAATGGCCTTAAAGTCTGCATGGCAACGGCAACTGGCGCACATCCGGCGTGGATGGCGAGACGGCATCCGGATATTCTCAGAACTGGGGCGGACGGGTTAAAAAGGACGTTCGGCGGGCGGCATAATTCCTGCCCCAACAGTCCGACGTACCGTATGTACGCGCCCAGGCTTGCAAGTGAGCTGGCGAAGCGGTATAAGGATTATGATAATATTGTTGCATGGCATGTATCCAATGAGTTTGGAGGGGAATGCCACTGTGAGAATTGTGAAAAGGCGTTCCGGGAGTGGCTCAAGGAGAAGTATGGTACGATTGAAGAATTGAACCGTTGTTTTTATACGGAATTCTGGGGGCATACGTTCTATGACTGGGAGGAGATTGTACTTCCGAATTTGAAGAGTGAGCATTTTATCCATGGGGATGCGGGAGAGCGGACGATGTTCCAGGGGATTTCTTTGGATTACCGGAGATTTATGTCGGATAGTATCCTGGATTGTTTCCGGCTGGAATATGATGCGATTAAGAAGGAGATGCCGGACATCCCGATTACGACGAACCTGATGGGATTCTTTAAAGACTTGGATTACCAGAAATGGGCACGGGAGATGGATTTTGTGTCTTGGGACAGTTATCCGGAACCGCAGGACAGCCCGGCGGCGGTTGCAATGCGGCATGACTTGATGCGGGGAATTAAGGGGCAGCAGTCATTTGTCCTGATGGAGCAGACGCCGAGCGTGACGAACTGGCACCATTATAATAAGCTGAAAAGACCGGGGGATATGCGGCTCTTGAGTCTTCAGGCGGCGGCCCATGGGGCGGATGCGATTCAGTTTTTCCAAATCCGCAGGGGGCGCGGGGCATGTGAGAAGTATCACGGCGCTGTGATTGACCATGCGGGCAGGGATGATACCCGGGTGTTTCTGGAGGTGGAGGCTCTCGGAAAGGAACTTATGGATTTGAAGGACGCATTTTTAGAAGGAAGGACGCCTTCTGAGACTGCGATCGTGTTTGACTGGGATAACTGGTGGGCAGTGGAGTATTCGGCTGGGCCGAGTGTTCTTATGAAATATCTGGATGCGGTTCAGGATTATTATACGGCTGCTTTTGAGCAGAATGTGCCGGTGGATATTATCAGTGTGGAAGATGATCTGTCTCCGTATAAGGTGGTGATTGCGCCGCTGCTCTATATGACGAAGGCTGGATACGCAAATAAGGTGAATCAGTATGTAGACGGGGGAGGAACATTTATCACGACGTATTTTTCCGGGATTGTGGACGAGCATGACCTTGTGTTTGAGGGAGGATATCCGGGTGAGCTTAGGGATGTGCTTGGAATATGGGTAGAGGAAAATGATGCTCTGCCTCAGGGGGAGAGCAATTCGTTTACCTATGACGGTGTGAAGTATCCGGCTACGATGCTGTGCGATTTGATGCATTTGGAAGATGCGCAGGAGGTTAGCGAGTATGAAAAGGATTTCTATCGAGGCACGCCTGTTTTGACCAGGAACCATTATGGAAACGGAACTGCTTATTATGTGGGAACGCGGTCAGACGCGGAATTTTATCGGCATTTTTTAAGAAATGTGTTTCAGGAGGCTGGCGTTATGCCGGTTATGGATACCCCGGATGATGTAGAGGCAGCGGTACGTGTCAATGAGAAGGGGAGTACACTGTTCTTGCTTAACCATGGGAAGGAGAGCAAGACGGTTGTTCTGGACAGAGATTGCCGGAGTCTTTGCGATGGGAAGGAGTATAAGAGGGGAGAGCGTTTGGAATTAGAGGGGAAGGAAGTTGTGATCCTGAGAAACTGACCGGACTTGTTACGAGAGTATCATCGTTTCAGGCGAAGCGATATAATGGTGCGGCAAAACTTTACACATTTGGCATATTTTAGTATAATAGGGGTGACAGGAAGGAATTGGTATGATTAAGGTTTCTTTTTATGTCTACTCGCCCTTCGGGTATGTGATACAGGATATCCGGAGGAGATAAATTTATGGAATGAGGAAGTACTATGGCAAAGAAATCAAGAAAAGACCGCAAGCAGGCTGCGGCAAAGCAAAACACGGGAAAACAGAATAAGACAGGACAGAATGTTGTGGTGCAGGCGGCAGAGGTCAAAGAAAAGATGGAGAGTGAGAAGATGGAAACTGTTAAGGTGGAAACTCAGGAGAAAGAAGCTGTAAAAGCGGCAGAAGAGGTTTCTGGGAGTGCCGTAGAAGAAGTGAAGGTATGTGAAGAGGCGGGCAAGAATTGCGAAGCTGAGGCTGTGTGTGAAGTGAAAGAGGCAGTGCGCGAAGCTGAGGCTGTGTGTGAAGCGAAAGAGGCAGTGTGCGAAGCTGAGGCGGTGTGTGAAACCAAAGAGGCTGTGGAAACATCCGATGAAGCAAAGAAAACAGAGATGTCTTGTGAAGCTGAGAAGAATAAGGAAGAAGAGGAAGAGGAAGCCGAAGCGGCGTTTAGGAACGCCGAGCGCCGGGCCGTTTATGAGAAACGGTTCGCCAGACATATTGACGAGCTGAAGTGGCTTTACATGGAATTATACGGCAACAGCTCCATGTTTGCAGAGTTGTGCGACAATCTTTACCGTTTCTATGAGGAGCGTAACGATGATTTGAAGAAAATCGACCAGAACCGGGAGGCACGTCCGGACTGGTATAAGCAGAATGATATGTTGGGCATGATGTTCTACATCGATAATTTTGCCGGGAATATGAAGGGCGTGGAATCGAAGCTTGAGTATCTCGAAAAGAGTAATGTAAATTATATCCATCTGATGCCGTTCCTTGATACGGTGGAAGGGCGTTCGGACGGCGGCTACGCTGTGGCGGATTTCCGCAAAGTGCAGGAAAAGCTTGGAACCATGGAGGACTTGGAGAGCCTGACGGCGGCTTGCCATAATAAGGATATCAATGTGTGTATGGATTTTGTTATGAACCATACTTCGGAAGACCATGAGTGGGCAAAGAAGGCAAGACAGGGAATCGGAGAGTATATGAGCAGATATTTCTTCTTCGATAACTATTCGATTCCGGCTCAGTATGAGAAGACCGTGCCGCAGGTATTCCCGACAACGGCGCCGGGGAACTTCACATGGCTTCCGGAAGTGGAACATTTTGTCATGACGTCTTTCTATCCGTACCAGTGGGATTTGAATTACAAGAATCCAAGGGTATTTAATGAGATGATGTATAATTTCCTGTTCCTGGCGAATAAGGGAATCGATATCATCCGGATTGACGCCGTCCCATATATATGGAAGGAACTGAATACGCAGTGCAGGAATCTTCCCCAGGTACATACGATTGTACGTATGATGCGTATGATTGGTGAGATTGTCTGTCCGAGCGTCCTGCTTCTCGGTGAAGTAGTGATGGAGCCAGAAAAGGTGGTTCCGTATTTTGGGACTGTGGAGAAGCCGGAGTGCCATATGCTTTATAATGTTACGACGATGGCGACGACATGGCATACGGTAGCTACCAGAGATGTCGGCCTTCTGCGGCAGCAGCTTGATATTGTGAATGGACTTCCTAAGGATTATGTGTTCCTGAATTACCTGCGCTGCCATGACGATATCGGATGGGGATTGGATTATAGTTCTCTTGCAAGGGAAGGTATCCGGGAGCGTCCCCATAAACAGTATTTGAATGATTATTTCCAGGGATACGTGGGCGACAGTACGAGCCGCGGGGAGCTTTATAATGCAGATCCGGTTACGGGCGACGCAAGGTTCTGTGGGACGACGGCTTCTATGTGCGGTATTGAGAAGGCCGGCTTTGAGCAGGATGCAGAGGCAATGAAGAGGGCGATTCAAAAGGATGTTATGCTTCATGCATATATGTTCATGCAGTCGGGTATTCCGGTGCTTTACAGCGGGGATGAGATTGGCCAGGTAAATGACTATACTTATAAGGAAGACCCGAACAAGGCGGCGGATTCCCGTTATATCCACCGCGGGGCAATGAACTGGGATTTGGCGCGGAACATTTCTGATCCGGATACGGTGGAAGGACAGGTGTTCACAAAGCTGGGACAGTTGGAGAAGATCCGTAAGTCTGAGAAGGTATTTGTATCAAACGCGGATACTTGGACGATTGAAACATGGGAAGCCGGAGTGCTTTGTATTGGCAGGTATTTTGAGGGTGAGAAGCTGATTGGCCTGTTTAATTTCAGCGAGTATGATAAGACGGCATGGATAAACGAAGAAGACGGTATGTATGTTGATTTGATTTCCGGCGAAAGAATGGAGGCAAGGGGAGTCAATATTCCTGCCTTTGGATTCTTCTATCTGAAGAAAGAGGATAATGTCGAATAGAGATGAGGCGAAGAAAATGGATTTGGATTGCCGTTTTGGCGGCAATCCTGTGGATATGCCCGGGAACGGCTGCATTTGCCGCTGAGGCGGGGGAAGGTGAGCAGCCGGCGGCGGAGCTTACAGAGGAAGAGCGGCTTCAACAGGAATTGGACGCTGTCTATGCCATGCCTGTCCAGTCGAATGAATGGGAAGGGTGGCCGCAGGCGCCGGGGACTTACGGTGAGGCTGCGATTGTCATGGAAGTGGAGTCGGGAGCTATCCTGTATGCGAAGAATATTGACGACCATCACTTTCCGGCCAGTATTACGAAGCTCTTGACGGCTTTGGTGGCGTTTGAGAACGGTAAGTTTGAAGATCCTGTGGTGTTCTCCCATGACAGCCTTGCGTTTCTCGAACCTGGGGATGCTTACATCGGCATGAAGGAAGGAAACCAGATTACGCTGGAACAGGCGTTGTATGCAACGCTCCTTGCTTCGGCAAATGAGGGCGCTTATGGGGTTGCCGAGAGTGTAGGCAAGAACGCAGGACATGATTATGCCTGGTTTTTAGAGCAGATGAATCAGAGGTGTAAGGAGCTTGGCGGGGAGAATTCTAATTTTATGAATCCCCACGGGCTGCATGACGAGAACCATTATACCTGTGCAAGGGATATGGCGCTGATTGGAAGGGAGCTTTTCAAGCACCCGGAATTTTTTCAGATTGTACAGACCTTGCAATATACGATTCCTGCATCAGAGACGACGGAGGAGCACATTTTCCAGCAGAAGCATAAGATGCTGAAAGAAGGAAATGCGAATTATTATGAGTTTGCAATCGGCGGGAAGACCGGATACACGTCGGAGGCCATGTCTACGCTGGTAACAATGGCGGACAATGGAAATATGCAGCTTGTATGCGTGGTGTTGAAGACTCATGGGGTGAATGTTTACCCGGATACCCGGAACCTGCTGGAGTATGGGTTTGCGAATTTCAGTAAGGTATTGCCTGCGGCGTATGAGGAATCGGAGGATGTGGCAAAGATTCCGGATGAGCAGAATATTGTTGTGCCAAATGGCGTTGAATTTCAGGATTTGGAGATGGAGATTGTACCGGATGAGGAGTCGGAAGAGGAAGGGACTCTGGCGTACAGCTATAAGGGCAGCCCTGTAGGTTCTGTCCGGGCAGTCTTGAGTCAGGCTTATTTTGACAAGGCCAAGGCAAAAGAGGAGGATGCCAAGAAGTCGCAGGAGAAGCAGAAGGGCGGTTCGAGAGAGGCGAAAAGCGGCAAGGATAAGAAGGCTGGGATTCTTGAAAATAAGACGATTTTGAAGAAATGTGTCCTTGGCGCGGCGGGAGTCATTTTCGTCGTGCTGGTGTCAATTCTGGTGAAGCTGCTTCTTGATGGAAAAAGAAAGAAGAAGAGGAAAAGATAAAAAACTCTTGACGATGCCGGGGGTTTTGTCTATAATATAGCCACACGAAAAAGTGTTGACGAAGACAGTAAGCCATACCAGAACGGTATAGCGAGCCGGGGACGGTGCAAGCCCGGTGCTAGTAGGGTATGCCTGAATATCACTTCCGAGCTGCGGCTGTCGAAAGGGCGTGCGTCTGGGGATGCATGGGAACTTAGTAGGGGCTGACGGAGTTCCTCCGTTACAGGGATGGCATATGTTGGTATGTTTAGGTGGTTTATAAGCGTGAGCGTTTTGCTCCCGTCCTATTCTGGGCGGGAGCTTTTTTTCGCCTTAGTATGTCTTTGGTGGAGCCATCGGCTTCATAATTATTTGGGCGGAAGGTTTACGGTCAATGAGGTATTTATAAGGGATAAAGCCGGTATTTAACGGCGTCCCCGAAGGAGGATTCTATGTATAAGAAGGTTTCAACGGATTTGAATTTTGTTGACCGGGAAAAAGCGGTCGAGAAGTTCTGGGAAGAGAACCATATCTTTGAGAAGAGTATGGAGAAACGGGAAGGCAATGAGATTTATATGTTTTACGACGGGCCGCCGACTGCAAATGGCAAGCCGCACATCGGACATGTGCTGACCCGTGTAATCAAGGACATGATTCCCAGATACCGGACGATGAAGGGATACGAAGTGCCGAGAAAAGCAGGATGGGACACCCATGGGCTTCCGGTAGAGCTTGAGGTGGAGAAGGCGTTAGGGCTTGACGGCAAGGAACAGATTGAGGAGTATGGACTTGAGCCGTTCATTGACAAGTGTAAGGAAAGTGTCTGGAAGTATAAGGGGATGTGGGAGGATTTCTCTGGTACGGTCGGATTTTGGGCGGATATGGAGAATCCCTATGTCACATACCATAATGAATTTATCGAGTCTGAGTGGTGGGCGCTGAAACAGATTTGGGACAAGGGATTGCTTTATAAGGGATTCAAGATTGTTCCTTACTGCCCGCGCTGCGGTACGCCCCTTTCTGCCCAGGAGGTGGCGCAAGGGTATAAGGATGTGAAGGAGCGTTCTGCTATCGTACGGTTTAAGGCGAAGGGAGAGGATGCGTATATCTTAGCCTGGACAACGACGCCGTGGACTTTGCCGTCGAACTTAGGACTCTGTGTGAACCCGACGGAGACCTATGCCAAGGTGAAGTGTATCGACGGATATACGTATTATATGGCGGAAGCTCTTCTGGATACGGTGCTTGGTTCTCTGGCGAAAGAGGGCGAGACGGCATATGAAGTGCTTGAGACGTATCAGGGCAAGGATTTGGAGTACAAGGAGTATGAGCCGTTGTACCAGTGTGCCGCAGATGGGATTGCGAAGCAGAACAAGAAGGCGTTTTATGTCATTTGTGATAACTATGTAACCCTGACGGATGGTACGGGAGTGGTGCATACTGCGCCTGCCTTCGGTGAAGACGATGCAAGGGTCTGCCGTAAATATGATATGCCGTTCGTACAGTTGGTGGATGAGAAGGGAAATATGGCGGAATCGACTCCATTTGCCGGGTTATTCGTGAAGAAGGCAGACCCGGAGGTGTTGAAGGATTTGGAGAAGCGAAATCTGTTGTTTGAGGCTCCGAATTTTGAGCATAGTTATCCCCATTGCTGGAGATGCGACACGCCATTGATTTATTATGCCCGTGAGTCTTGGTTCATCAAGATGACGGATGTAAAAGAGGATTTGATTGCCAATAACAATACGATTAACTGGATCCCGGAGAGTATCGGGAAGGGACGTTTCGGCGACTGGCTGGAGAATGTCCAGGACTGGGGAATCAGCCGTAACCGTTACTGGGGGACGCCCTTAAATATCTGGGAGTGCGAGTGCGGGCATCAGCATTCGGTCGGCAGTATTGAGGAGCTTAAAGAGATGTCGGATAACTGTCCGGAGGATATCGAGCTGCACCGTCCGTATATCGACGAGGTGACGATAAAGTGTCCGGTCTGCGGCAAGGAAATGCACCGGGTTCCGGAAGTGATTGACTGTTGGTTTGATTCCGGGGCGATGCCTTTTGCTCAGCTTCACTATCCATTTGAGAATCAGGAGTTGTTCGAGAAACAGTTCCCGGCGGATTTTATTTCTGAGGCTGTGGATCAGACCCGTGGATGGTTCTATTCGCTGCTTGCGATTTCGACGCTGATTTTTAACAAAGCTCCGTATAAGAATGTGATTGTCCTTGGGCATGTGCAGGATGAGAAGGGGCAGAAGATGAGCAAGTCAAAGGGGAATGCCGTGGATCCTTTTGATGCTCTTGAGAAGTATGGCGCTGACGCCATTCGCTGGTATTTCTATGTGAACAGCGCGCCGTGGCTGCCGAACCGTTTCCATGGGAAAGCCGTGGTCGAGGGACAGCGGAAGTTTATGGGAACCCTGTGGAATACGTATGCGTTTTTCGTATTGTATGCAAATATTGACGGCTTTGACGCTACTAAGTATACATTGGAATATGAAAAATTATCGGTTATGGATAAATGGCTGCTGTCTAAGCTCAATACGTTGATTCAGGATGTGGACAGTAATCTTGAAAATTACCGGATTCCTGAGACGGCGAGGGCGCTGCAGGAGTTCGTAGATGACATGAGCAACTGGTATGTGAGAAGGAGCCGGGAGCGCTTCTGGGCAAAGGGAATGGAGCAGGATAAGATTAACGCATATATGACTCTTTATACGGCTTTGGTCGGGGTCAGCAAGGCTGCGGCTCCGATGATTCCGTTCATGACGGAGGATATTTACCAGAATTTGGTGCGCAGCGTGGATGAGAGCGCGCCGGAGAGTATCCATCTGTGTGATTTTCCGGCTGTAGATGAGGCGTGTATCGACAAGGAGCTGGAGTCGAACATGGAGCAGGTGTTAAAGCTTGTAGTCATGGGGCGTGCATGCCGGAACACGGCGAATATTAAGAACCGCCAGCCAATCGGGCAGATGTATGTGAAGGCGGATTTTGAGCTGCCCACGTTCTATCAGAAGATTGTTGAGGAGGAATTGAATGTAAAATCTATGACATTTACACAAGAAGTCCGGGATTTTACCACATATTCTTTTAAGCCTCAACTAAAGACAGTGGGGCCGAAATATGGTAAAATGTTGAATGGAATCAGGGCGAGGCTTGGTGAGATTGACGGTAATGCTGCCATGGATGCCTTAAATGAGACGGGCGTTTTGAAACTGGATATCGACGGCAATGAAGTTTTGCTGTCTCAGGATGATTTGCTGATTGAGAGTGCGCAGATGGAGGGATATGTTTCTGAGAATGACAATGGTATAACGGTCGTTCTGGATACGAACCTGTCAGAGGAGCTTCTTGAGGAAGGGTTTGTGCGGGAGATTATCAGTAAGGTTCAGACGATGCGTAAGGAAGCCGGGTTCGAGGTGATGGATCAGATTGAAATCACTTATGACGGAACTGGAAAGGCAGAGGCGGTCTTTGCGGCAAATACGGATACCATTTGTGATGAGACTCTTGCCCTGAAGGTTACGAAGGCTGCACCGGCGGGATATGTGAAGGAATGGAAGATAAACGGCGAGCTTGTAACTCTTGGTGTAGAGAGGAAGTAACGATGCTTTTGGGGGCGGATTTTCGCCCCCGGGGAAAGGAAGAGGTTGAAAGTATGTATAATCCAAGATTTGAGAAAGAGGCATTTAAGAAGGAAGTTAAGCAGAATGTGAAACATCTGTTCCGTAAGGAGATTGAGGAAGTTTCACAGCAGGAGCTTTATCAGGCGGTTTCTTATGCTGTGAAGGAGGCGATTATTGATAGTTGGATCGCGACGCAGAAGCAGTATGAGAAGGACGACCCGAAAATTGTCTATTATATGTCTATGGAGTTTTTGATGGGCCGGGCTTTGGGAAATAACCTGATCAATATGACGGCGTATACGGAAGTGAAGGAAGCGTTGGAGGAGATGGGCGTGAACTTGAACCTGCTTGAGGATGAAGAGCCTGATCCGGCGCTTGGAAACGGAGGTCTTGGCCGTCTGGCGGCATGTTTCCTGGATTCTCTGACATCACTGGGATATGCGGCTTATGGCTGCGGTATCCGTTACCGTTATGGGATGTTCAAGCAGAAGATTGAGAACGGATATCAGGTTGAGACGCCGGATAACTGGCTTGTGAACGGGAATCCTTTTGAGCTGAGAAGGCCGGAGTATGCGAAGGAAGTCCGCTTCGGCGGGAATATCCGGGTGGAGTATGACGAAGCGGGCAAGATTCATTTTGTGCAGGAGAATTATGAGTCTGTCAAGGCTGTACCTTATGACTATCCGATTGTGGGTTATAATAATAATGTTGTCAATACTCTGCGTATCTGGGATGCGGAGCCGATTGTTGACTTCCAGTTAGAGTCTTTTGACCGGGGGGATTACCATAAGGCGGTGGAGCAGCAGAACCTTGCAAAGAATATTGTGGAAGTTCTGTACCCCAACGATAATCATTATGCGGGAAAGGAACTGCGTCTGAAACAGCAGTATTTCTTCGTATCTGCCAGCCTTCAGGCGGCTGTTGCGAAGTATAAGAAGCATCATGACGATATCAAGAAGCTGTATGAGAAGATGACGATCCAGATGAATGATACGCACCCGACGGTTGCGGTCGCGGAGCTGATGCGTATCCTTCTGGATGTGGAAGGCCTTGGATGGGACGAAGCATGGGAGGTCACAAAGAAGACTTGTGCTTACACGAACCATACGATTATGGCAGAAGCGTTGGAGAAATGGCCGATTGATCTGTTTTCACGGCTTTTGCCACGTGTTTACCAGATCATTCAGGAGATTGACCGGAGATTCGTGGAGCAGATCCGCAAGACCTATCCCGGGGATGAGAATAAGGTCAAGAAGATGGCGATCCTGCGGGACGGTCAGGTGAAGATGGCGCATCTTGCGATTGTGGCGGGATATTCGGTCAATGGTGTGGCAAGGCTGCATACGGAGATTTTGAAGAATCAGGAGCTGAAAGATTTCTATCAGTTGATGCCGGAGAAGTTCAATAATAAGACCAATGGAATTACCCAGAGACGTTTCCTGATGCATGGCAATCCGAGGCTGGCGGACTGGGTTACGCAGAAGCTTGGCACGAAGGACTGGATCACGGATTTGTCGCTGATGTCGGGGCTTAAAAAGTATGCGGACGATCCGGATGCCTGGAAAGAATTTATGGAGATTAAATATAAGAATAAGGAATTCCTGGCTGCTTACATTTTGAAGCACAATGGAATCGAAGTAGATCCAAGGTCGATTTTCGATGTGCAGGTAAAGCGTCTCCATGAGTATAAGCGGCAGTTGATGAACGTTCTGCATGTGATGTATCTGTATAATCAGATCAAAGTGCATCCGGAGAAGAATTTCTTCCCGAGGACATTTATTTTCGGTGCCAAGGCTTCGGCAGGATATATCCGGGCGAAGGAGATTATTAAGCTGATTAATTCGGTTGCAGATGTGGTGAATAATGACCGGAGCATTAACGGTAAGATCAAGGTGGTATTTATTGAGGATTACCGTGTGTCCAATGCGGAGTGGATTTTTGCGGCTGCGGATGTGAGCGAGCAGATTTCTACGGCTTCTAAGGAGGCGTCTGGCACCGGTAACATGAAGTTCATGCTGAACGGTGCGCCGACTCTTGGGACGATGGACGGGGCAAATGTGGAGATTGTTGAGGAAGTCGGCATTGAGAATGCGTTTATCTTCGGTCTGAGTTCGGATGAGGTCATCAATTATGAGCAGAACGGCGGGTATAATCCTTGGGATATCTATAACAGTGACGAGGATGTACGCAAGGTTGTGAACCAGTTGGTTGACGGGACTTATGCGAATGGCAATACGGAGATGTACCGTGACCTTTATGATTCTCTGTTGACGACAAAGGGCGGAAACCGGGCAGATATGTATTTTATCCTGAAGGATTTCCGGGCGTATGCCGAGGCACAGGTAAAGGTGGAAGAAGCATACCGTGACAAGGAGAGATGGGCGAAGATGGCTCTTTTGAATACGGCTTGCTGCGGAAAGTTCTCTTCTGACCGTACTATCCGGGAGTATGTAGAGGATATCTGGAAACTGGACCCTGTGAAGATTGACGTGAAGGTCGAGGAGTAAAAAATATTCAACCTATGCGGTTGGAAATCCATTTCCAGCGCACAGGTGGAAAATAGTTGGTATAATTTTGTTTGCCCTCCCATACAGTGTATGGGAGGGTATTTTTATGCGGCTGAAACTGAAAAGACTGGGATGCTATTTGATTATCATTATTCTGCTGCCGTATGTGATTACGGTATTTTTAAATGGGTCAAGCATTACATCTTATTCCCACGTTGACAGTGTGAGGGTGAAGGTGAAGAGTGGGGAGCAGGAGACGGAAATGCCCATTGAGGAATATTGTATCGGGGTGCTTGCCAAGGTGATTCCGGCATCCTATGAGAAGGAGGCGCTCAAGGCGCAGGCGGTTCTGGTCCGGACGGAGGTGTACCGGAAAATCAGGGAGTCGGGGAAGGAGACGGTTCTTGAGGAGGAGTTCTGGACACAGAAGCAGATGGAGGATGCGTGGGGGAATAAGTATCCTAAGTATTACCGGAAGCTTGAGGAGGCATGGGAAGAGACGGAAGGGATGGCGCTGCATTTTGGGGAATCGCTGGCGCTGACGCCGTTTTTCCGCCTGAGCAATGGCTGTACCCGTGACGGGAAGGAGGTTCTTGGAAGTGAGGATTATCCGTATTTGAAGATTGTGGACTGTCCTTATGATATTGAGGATGAGAAACAGATTCGCACTGTGATGGCGGAGGATATGGACGCGGAGGTCACGGCGACGGATACAGCAGGGTATGTGCTGAGTGTGCGGGTAGGACAGGAGAATATCAGCGGAGAGGAATTCCGTAATAATTATGGGCTTGCTTCCGGGTGTTTCACGCTGCAGCGTTATAATGGGCAGACGCGGATTACGACCAGGGGCGAGGGGCATGGCCTGGGGATGAGCCAGTATTCGGCAGACCGGATGGCAAAAGAAGGAAGTACATATGATTCAATTTTACAATATTTTTTTGAAGGGACGGAGATAAAAGAAGTCGCAGAAATATTAATGGACGTGGAATAAGTCTTTCACTATCTGGCAAAAATATAGTCAGAGGTGGTGATAAGATGAACAAGAAGCAAAGGCCTTCACAAAAAAAGAGAGCCGCTTCTGTTGCTGCCGTACTGTGTTTTGTAGCGGCTATTGCGTTAGTGGGAACATATACATTTAATGACTACAAACGGACGCAGCAGAAGGAAGAGCTGGAACTGGCGAAAAAAGAGGATGACACAAATGAGGAGAAGGAGAAAGAACCGGCGGAGGAAGCCAATAATCTTGTGATTAATAACAAGGAGGAGGCGAAGCCGGAGGAAGAACCAGAAGAGCCGGAAACTCCGGAGGCAGAGGATACGGCAGAACAGACCAACAATGCGGATGTACAGCAGACGGAAGGAAGAGGCAGGGCGATTACGTTTAATGAGAGCAGTCGGCTTCTGTGGCCTGTGAACGGGACGATTATTATGAGTTACAGTATGGACAAGACCGTGTATTTCCAGACATTGGATCAGTATAAGTATAATCCGGCGGTGGTTATTTCCGGTGCGGAGGGCGACCAGGTACTCTGTGGTACGACGGGAGTCATTAAGTCGATTGATGTGACGGCGGAGACTGGCACGACGGTCAATGTGGATATCGGGAATGGATATGAGCTGTTCTATGGGCAGCTGAAAG
>Ga0137309_101788_pt1 | contig 13926 bp, 13 predicted proteins | sample NAcewiD2O_June_FD_97179 | JGI IMG/M metagenome (GOLD analysis project Ga0137309, IMG submission 97179) | Mouse cecal microbial communities from Vienna, Austria - N-Acetylneuraminic amended D2O_June | ecosystem: Host-associated > Mammals > Digestive system > Large intestine > Cecum | place... | reverse complement strand
CAACAGTGTTACTATTATGGCAGATTGTTTTTTGAGGCCGCAGATATCAGCTCTGGAAAAAGTTTTCTCCGGATTGCATTTGCAGGATGTTTAGAAACTCTTAGCTGGCAGGAATCTGCGTTAGGACCCAAAATACAGCTGTCTGAGCGCAGCGAGTTCTGTATTTTTGGTCCTGCTTTTAGCAGATTTCTGCCAGCTTAGAGTTTCTGCATCCGAAACCCGCAATCCGGAGAAAACTTTTTCCAGAGCGTACCCCCCGGAACAATCCCCCCATAAACAGTACCCTCTAATTCCACAGCTTCTCCTTGGCAATCTCTATGAATTCCCTGGTAGCCTGCGACATATAATGTCCCTTGTGGTACCCGATAGCCAGAACCCCATGGGCCTTGGGATGATCCAGGGAGAAAAGGTTCAGGGGAGACTTGACCTTGAGACGGTTCCGGATCTCTTCATGACCAGACACAAACATCTTCGGGTAAAAAGTGATCCCCATACCCTTTAAGGCCAGGGCCAGGACTGTCTCGATGTTTTCGGTTTCCAGAACCACCTGGGGAGTGACCTGGGCCTCCTCGAACATATCATCGGCAATGTTGCGGACCCGGTTTCCCTTCTTGATCAGCAGGAAGGGGCAGTCCTGCAGCATCCCCAGATCCACATGATGGGAGAGCTGCTCCTTGACCTCCTCCAGGCGCCCCGGAAATGTCCGCTCCAGAATCGAATCAGACACAGCCAGCAGGATCTCTTCAGAGCATACCGGTACGGTCTCTACATTTTCCACTTTAAAAGGAAGCATTCCGATGCTCAGATCAATCTCGCCGTGGAGAAGAAGACTGTCAAGCTCCGAAGAATTGCCCTCTACCAGTTTCAGACTGATATTGGGAAAACGGTGCTTGTAGGCAGGCAGGATCTCCGGCAGGATCATGCGTCCGCGGGTGTGTGAGACGCCGATGACCAGCTGCCCCACAGAGAAATCCTTGATATCCGCAAGCTCCCTGTAGGTTTCATCCTTTAAGTCCAAAAGCTGTCTGGCCCTATTCTGTAAGGCCTGACCGGCATAGGTGAGGGTCAGGGGGGTGGTCCGGTTAAAGAGAACCACATCGAACTCCTTCTCCATGTTGGAGATATGGCTGCTTAGGGACTGCTGGGAAATAAACAGCCGTTTGGCGGCTTTGGTGAAATTCAGCTCCTCCGCTGCCACAAGGAAATATTCCAGATTCAGAAAGTTGATCATGGCTGCAGACCTCCTGCTTCCAGCATGCTCTTAAGACAGGGAATGTATTCGGCAGCCCGTTCAAGGGAGGAATTGACCACCAGCTCTTCCGGGAAGTCCAGCTCCTTTAAAAGGGCCAGGGCCCTGGCATGGTTTCCCACATCCGCTTCACAGTGGGCATCGCTGTCCAGGATCACGGGAACCTGGTATTGTCTGCACAGCTCCAGCATCCGGATATAGTTTTCACGGGCATTTTGCCGGTGGCAGGCAGGATGGAGGGAACTGGAATTGACCTCTAAAAGGACATGGTTTTCCCTGGCCCCACAGACCAGAGTCTCATAGTCTACGGGAAAGCGCCCGTCATCCGGGTGTCCGATGATGTGGACATGGGGATTTTTCATGGCGCCCAGGTAGGCAGCCGTATTCTGGGCTGTGGTGCCGTTTGTGTAGCAGGGTTCATGGATGCTTGCCACTGCATAATCCAGCCCTGACAGATACCGGTCTTCCAGGTCGATGCTGCCGTCATAACCGGTGATATTCAGTTCACAGCCCAGCATTAAGCGGACCCCGGAGATTTCCCTGGGGACCACCTTGAAATTGATGAAATAAAAGGGATGGCACGCGCCGGGAATCCTCGGCCCGTGTTCTGTTACTCCAAGGAGCCCCAGGCCCCGGGATGCCGCGGCGTGAACCATCTCGTAGAGAGTATTGTAGGCGTGCCCGCTGGCAATGGTATGGGTGTGCAGGTCCATGATGTCGTTGATCATTGGTGTAGATCCTTTCCGCACCAAAATATGGGGAATACCGCATTCTGGCACTTGCGTCTCCTAAGATCCCATGGAAGACAGATGCAGGTCAGGGATCCAGGGGGAGGCGCCATAAGGTAATTGGCATTTATTATTATAAACAATATCTATGTTATAGCACACTTTTCCATTGAAAACTATAGAAAAAAGCCTTAAAATGTGGTAAAGTCATCTTAGCTGCCGGATAGACCGGCGGAGTGTGAGAAAAGGAGTGTTGGAATTATGAGTGAAGTACTGAAAGAAGTTGTTGAGACCGCAGCCAGGGAGTCCGTAGGGACACCGGCAGCAGCCCCGGAGGCAGCACCAGCAGAGCTTGCACAGGAAACAGCCCCAGAGGCAGTATCGGAAGAACCAGTGAAAGAAGCCGCCACAGAGACAGCCCCGGCAGAATCAGCGCAGGAGGCAGCAGCGGACTCTGCATCAGAAAAGTCTGCCCCTGTCAAGGCAGAGCCAGTGGAAAGTATGGCAGATTATGCCAAGGAGCTCGAGGCATCCTATAAAGCATTTGATGAGCGTCATTTTGAGCAGGTTCCGGAAGAAGAAGGCCCGGAGGCTGAGAAGTGGGCAGAGTTACGGCAGATGATGGAGGATAAGACCGTCATTAAAGTGAAGATCAAGGAAGCGGTGAAGGCCGGTGTCACCACTTACGTGGACGATATCCAGGCATTTATCCCGGCCTCCCAGATATCCACCCAGTATGTGGAGAAGCTGGAGGACTGGGTAGGCAAGTACCTGGAGGTGGTTCCGATCACCGTAGATTCAGAGAAGAAGCGTCTGGTCCTCTCCGGCAGAGTAGTCCAGAAGGAGAAGGAAGCAGCCGAGAAGGCAGCGAAGCTGGCATCTGTCAAGGCAGGCTCCGTCCTGGAAGGCGAGGTGGAGAGCCTGAAGGATTACGGCGCATTCATCAAGCTGGATGCGGGCGTTACCGGACTGCTCCATGTATCCCAGATCAGCAGACAGCGCATCAAGCATCCCGGCGTGGTTCTGAAGGAAGGCCAGAGAGTCACCGTCAAGGTGCTGGGGGTCAATGAGAACAAGATCAGCCTCAGCATGAGAGCCCTTGAGGCAGAGGATGAGCCACGGGAAGAAGTGGTGTTTGATTATAAGGAGAGCGGGCAGGCCACCACAGGCCTTGGCGCTCTGTTAAAAGGAATAAAGCTTTAATTGCCTGCGGCGATGGGGCGTTCAAAGTAAACCCCCATATCAGCGTTGCAGATACCACCATGAATGAAAGGGGTTTACTTTGAACCCTCCAGGGGATGCACACAAAATGCCAAAAACGGGCATTTTGGCGCTGGTACGGACAGCGCAGCGAGTGCGCAGTCCTACTTGGAGGATTCGCTACTTTCAAAGTAAGGAGGGGGAAGAGTTGCAGGACCCCATGGAAAAGAATCAGATGGACCAGTGGAAGACCAGCATGTTCTTGTATGATTCGGCGCTGAAAGAGATCAGCACGAAGATTGGGATTCTCAACAATGAATTTATCCATGTTTGTGGGCACACGCCCATCGAACATATCAAGACCCGTCTGAAGAGCCCGGAAAGCATCGTCAAGAAGCTGAAACGGCACGGACAGGAAGTGACTATCCAGAATATGGTAGAAAAGCTCAGCGACATCGCCGGAATCCGGATTACCTGTTCCTTTACACAGGATATTTATACCATTGCAGACCGGATTGCCAGACAGAAGGGGGTTACTGTTCTCTATGTCAAGGATTACATCAAGTGCCCCAAGCCTAATGGCTACAAGAGCTACCATATGGTGGTCACGGTTCCCATCTATCTGACGGACGGACCGGTTGAGACACGTGTGGAGATACAGATCCGCACGGTGGCTATGGACTTCTGGGCCAGCCTGGAACATAAGATCTATTACAAATTTGAGGGCAATGCTCCCGCAAGCATCCAGGCAGAGCTAAAGACCTGCGCGGACATGGTGGACCTGATGGACGCCAAGATGTTTGCCCTTAACCAGCAGATCCTGGCAGGCGGCCAGGAATAAGAAACGAGAGATGAAGGCAGTATGAAGAATCTGACAAAAGAGACATGGAAGATGATCAGTACAAATGGGGCAAGTGTCCTTTTGTTTGAGCTTCTCTACCGGGGGATCACAGCGCCCGTGTATCTGCGGTTCGCGGACCGGGGTATCCGTCTTGCGCTCCGGATGACCGGAGACAGCTATCTGACAGCCGGCAATATTGGGAAATTTCTGCTGCACCCAGGTACCCTGGCAGTACTCATGGGTCTTGGGGCAGTGGGAGTATTGCTTATGCTGTTTGAAACCGCCGGACTGGTCACTGCTTTTCAGGGGTCGGCTTATGACCAGAAGCTGACCCCGTTTTCTATTTTTACCGGCGCTCTTCACAAGTTGCGGGGAATGTCCCGGAGTATCTGGTATCTGGCTGTCCCCACCCTGGCAGGCGCCATGTGGATCAATCTGGGGCTGCTGGCCTGGGTGTTCAATCATGTGCGTCCGGTGAACTTTGTTCTGAAGGAGATTTCCGGATCCCCGGCCTGGACTCTGGCTGTGGCAGGGATTCTCCTTGTGGCCCTGGCTCTCATTCTGCCCCTGGCATTTCTCCATTTCGGCTGTCTTGAAGGAAGGTATTCCTTCAGGGAGAGTTTGACAAGGAGCCGGAGGCTGATGGGTGTCCACGGGCCGTGGGTGCTGGTTTCCCTGGCTGCGGCGCTCCTGGCTTCCATCGCCTGGACGGTGGTGATGTATCTGGCGGCAGTTTTTGTGATGCTTTTTGTGGAGAGACGTCTTGCCATGGCAGTGCTTCTTTTGACGGCAGACCGGATTGAGCGGATTGTGCTTCTGGCGGGCAGTATCACGGCCACGGTGATCAGTCTGGGGATTCTGGCAGTGTTCTATTTCCGGTATGGGAAGCTGGAGGAAGGAAGCGGAAGAGATAGTCACGGGGCGGCGTATGATCAGCTCCAGAAACACAGGAAGAACCAGAAGCGGGTGGTCTGGGTGTCCTGCACAGTCCTGCTGATTATATTTGTTTATCTGCTGGATCTGGTACAGAACCGCTTTGACATATCCGGAGATCTGATAAAGATCACCCGGATCACCGCCCACCGGGGCGGTTCCCGGATCGCGCCGGAGAATACCCTGGCAGCGCTGCGTGCGGCGGAGGAGGAGCTGGCCGACTATGCGGAGATCGACGTCCAGATCACTGCGGACGGGGTAGTGGTGCTGGGACATGATACCAGCCTGAAACGGGTGGCCGGGATCAACCAGGCCATCGGCGCTCTGGACTGGGCGGAATTGTCTCTTCTGGATGTGGGCTCCTGGTTTTCACCGGAGTATGCCGGAGAGCGGATCCCGACCCTGGAGGAGGTGCTGGAGTTCTGTTTCGGAAGGCTGCGCCTGAATATCGAGATCAAAAATGTCGGCCCAGACAGCCCCATTCCAGAGCTGGTGGCGGAGCTGGTCCGGGCCTACGGCTATGAGGAACAGTGCGTGATCACATCTACCAGCCTGGGCTATCTGGTCCGGGTGAAGCAGGCCGCGCCGGAGCTTAAGACCGGCTATGTGATCGCGGCGGCGTATGGGGATTTCTACTCACTGGAGGAGGTGGATTTCATCAGCATCCGCCACAGCTTTGTGACCCAGGCCCTGGTAGATAAGCTTCACAGCCAGGGCAAGGAGATCCACGTCTGGACGGTCAACCGGAGGAATGACATGGAGCGGCTGCGTCTTCTGGATGTGGACAATCTGATCACCGATGATCCGGTTCTGGCCAGGGAGATCCTATACCAGGAGGAGGCTGCGCAGAGTCTGATGGAGTATCTGAGGATGATATTTGAATAAATACAGGTGATGGAGGAATGTTATGAAAGTAGTACTGCAGCGGGTGTCCAGGGCCCGGGTGACTGTAGATGGACAGACCACAGGAGAGATCGGAGAAGGCTTTTTGATTCTTCTGGGTGTAGCCGAAGAGGATGATGAGGCCGCCGCAGACCGTATGGCGGATAAGATCTGCAAGTTGCGTATTTTTCCGGACTCAGAGGGGAAGACCAATCTGTCTCTGGCAGATGTAGGCGGGGAGCTTCTGGTGGTAAGCCAGTTTACCTTGTACGCAGACTGTCACAAAGGAAACCGCCCCAGCTTTATCAAAGCAGGCTGCCCGGAGAAGGCAGAACGGCTGTATGAATATTTCACAGAACGCTGCCGCCAGTATGTACCCAAGGTGGAGCACGGAAGCTTTGGGGCGGATATGAAGGTGGAGCTTCTGAATGACGGCCCCTTCACCCTGGTGCTGGAGGGAGACAGCCAGAGAATATTCTGATAGCAATTTAGTAATAAACACGGAAAGGAAGAAACGATCATGGAAGATAAAAAGGAGAAATCAGAGGGAAAGCTTCTGGAGGAGACACTGACCTGGAAGGCCCCCCACATTGGAAAGAAAGCACCAGAGCAGTGCCAGGAGGCCCAGGACTTCTGTACAGGCTATAAGGCATTTCTGGATGAGGGAAAGACAGAGCGGGAATGTGTGGATTATATCACGAAGAAGCTGCTGGCATCCGGTTATACCCCCTTTGAATATGGAAGAAAATACCATCCTGGGGACAAGGTATTCCTGGTAAACAGAGGAAAAGCCCTGATTGCCACTACTGTTGGCAGCAGGCCGGTGGCGGAGGGGGTGCGGATCGCCGGGGCCCATATTGACTCGCCGCGTCTGGATCTGAAACCCAATCCCATGTATGAAAAAAGCGATATTGCTTATTTTAAGACCCACTACTATGGTGGTATCCGCAAATACCAGTGGGGAACCGTACCCCTGGCCATGCACGGCGTAGTGGTGAAGAAGGACGGAGAGGTCTGCCGCGTCTGTCTGGGAGAGAATCCGGGTGAGCCGGTATTCTGCGTCAGCGACCTGCTTCCCCATCTGGCAGCGAAACAGAATGAGCGCAAGCTGGCAGAGGGACTGAAAGGGGAGGAGCTGAATATCATCATCGGTTCCCTTCCGTTTATAGATGACCAGGTGAAGGAACCGGTAAAGCTGATGGCCCTGAAGCTTCTCAATGAGCGGTTCGGCATCACAGAGGCGGATTTCTACCGGGCAGAGATTGAGATGGTTCCGGCCCAGAAGGCCGTGGATGTGGGACTGGACCGGAGTCTGGTGGGCGCCTACGGCCAGGACGACCGGGTATGCGCTTATACGGCCCTGATGGCGGAGCTGGAAGCAGATCATCCGGCATGGACCACGGTTACCTTGTTTGCAGACAAGGAGGAGATCGGATCTGAGGGAAATACAGGCATGAACTCCGATTTCCTGGCCCATTATCTGGGATATCTGGCAGACATGCAGGATGCAGATGTGCGGCAGCTGTCTGCCAATTCCTTATGCCTGTCCGCAGATGTTAATGCCGCCTATGACCCCACATTTTCCGATGTATTTGATTCCAATAACTCCAGCTACATCAATAAGGGATGTGTCCTGACCAAGTATACCGGCGCCCGGGGGAAATCCGGTTCCAGTGACGCCAGCGCGGAGACAATGGCCAGGATTATCGGCATCATGGACCAGGCAGGTGTGTACTGGCAGGCCGGAGAGCTGGGAGCCGTAGACCAGGGCGGCGGCGGAACCATCGCCAAGTTTGTGGCAAAGTTAAATATTGATACCGTGGATCTGGGCGTGCCGATTATCTCCATGCACGCGCCCTTTGAGCTGGCATCCAAGCTGGATGTGTATCATACATATAAGGCGTTCCGTGCGTTCTACACGGCAGACCGTTAGCTGCAGGCTTTTTGTCCCTGGTGTTTTCGGGGGCAGGAGGCTGGCTTGTCTCAACTGTTACAGCATGTGGCTTAAATATTTATGAATTTATAGCGCAAAAGCTTTTTTATACAGTTACATTGTGATATAATCATTCACACGTCCCCGGACAGGGACGAAGCTATATGTAACTGAAAGCTTTTATCATTATTTAGAAAGAAAAGGACAGCAATTATGAAAAAATATGTGAAACTGGTTTTGTGTGGTCTGACCGCACTGACGCTGGCAACTGGATGTTCCAGGAAGGAGGAGGCCCAGGAGTCCCAGACGACGGCTGCAGAGTCTGTAACAGAGACAGAGAGTCCGGCTGAGACAGAGGCCGTGAATAAGGGGACAGTCACGAAGCTTGGGGAGTACAAGGGCGTCCAGGTGACCCGGATGTCCACAGAGGTCAGCGACGAGGAGCTGGACGCGCGGATCCAGAGTATTCTGGATGCCAATCCGGAATATATTGAGATCACGGACCGGGCCGCCAAGCTGGGGGATGTGGTCAATATCGATTATGTAGGCATGAAGGACGGGGAGGCATTTGCCGGCGGTACAGCACAAGGGTATGATCTGGAACTGGGTTCGGGATCATTTATCGACGGATTTGAGGATGGACTGGTGGGAGCCAAAACCGGCGACGAGCTGAGTCTGAACCTGACCTTCCCGGAGGCATATCACAACGAGGAGCTGGCGGGGCAGGATGTGGTCTTTGATGTGACAGTGAACCGGATTGAAGAGAAGAGAGAAGCCGTGCTGGATGACAACTTTGTCCAGCGGATGTCAGATTTCTCCACTGTGGACGAATTCAAGGCAGATACACTGGCTGATATGGAGGCAGAGCGGGAATCCCAGGCAGACCAGCAGGTGGAAGCGGATGCCCTCCAGAAGGCCCTGGACAATTCGGAATTTGATGTGAATCAGGAGGCTGTGGACGAACAGTACAACAGCCAGCTGAACTACTATACAAGTATGGTCCAGATGTACGGAATGAATCTGGCAGATTACGTAGCCATGTTTGGCATGACAGAGGATCAATTTAAGGAGGAACTGAAAAGCTCGTCGGAAACCGCCATCCGGCAGCAGCTTCTCATTGAAGCGATTGCAAAGAAGGAGGGGCTTACCGTGGAAGATGCAGACCGCGATCTGGTGGCCAGACAGTACGGGACTGATGTGGAAAACCTGAAGTCTACTTACGGAGAGGAAGCGGTGGACCAGACGGCGCAGATGTACAAGGTGATTGGATTTATCCGTGACAATGCAGTTGTGAAATAGATAGCTTATATTGGGAATTGGTAGAGATATACATTCACAGGGGGATAAAGTATGCAGCTGTTAAAAGAAAGAATCCGCAAGGACGGAAAGATCATGGCAGGAAATGTACTGAAGGTAGACAGCTTTCTGAATCACCAGATGGATACGGAGCTGTTCCAGGAGATCGGGAAGGAGTTCAGGCGCCGTTTCGCTGATGTGCAGGTCAATAAGATCCTGACTATCGAGGCATCCGGGATTGGGATCGCCTGCGTGGTTGCCCAGAGCTTCCATGTGCCGGTGGTCTTTGCCAAGAAGACCAAGACCAAGAATATCGCCGGGGATGTCTACACCAGCAAGGTGGAATCCTATACCCACGGCCGGGTTTATGATATTATTGTTTCCAAAGAATTTCTTGGAAAAGGTGACAAGGTACTGCTGGTCGATGATTTCCTGGCCAACGGTAAGGCGCTGGAGGGTCTGGCCGCCCTGGTGGAAGAGTCGGGAGCAGAGCTTGCGGGAGCCGGTATTGTCATCGAGAAAGGCTTTCAGGTCGGAGGCAATCTGATCCGTTCCCGTGGGATCCGTCTGGAATCCCTGGCCATCGTGGAGAGTATGGATGAGAAGACGGGAACTATTGTGTTCCGGGGGGATGAGGCGTGAGTACAGCAGCTTGGAATAAAACGGAGATGTCCCGGGGAACATTACCAGAAGAGGCGGCCGGTCATGGCGCGTCAGATTGCGCCGGCAAGGGTTCACCGGTGGGCAGGAAGGCATTGTTTTTTGATATTGACGGAACCTTGCTTAGCGAGGTGACCAGACAGGTTCCGGAAAGCACCATAAAGGCTCTGGCTCTGGCCAGGGCCCAGGGGCATCTGGTATTTGTCAACACCGGACGGACTTACGGAGAACTGGGAAAGATCCGTCATCTGGTAGAGCCGGACGGCTGGCTGTGCGGATGCGGGACCTATATTGAGGCAGAGGGGGAAGTCCTGGTACATCAGGTTATGTCCCGGGAGCAGATACGCCAGATCGCCCAGAAGGCAGTCCAGTGCGATGTGGACGGTTTACTGGAGGGGATGGAGGGCTGCGTGGTTCTGACAGAGGATACCCGCTATCCCACAGGCAGGCGTCTTCGCAACAACCCCGAGTTCCCTGTCAGGTATCTCCGGGAGGGGGAGCCCACGGGAGATATTGAGAAGTTCTGCGTGGTGGCGGATGACCAGAGCTGGAAGGAGGAGTTTTTTGCCAGCCTGGGGCCCCAGATCCAGGTCATTGACCGTGGGAATGATTTCTATGAGTGTGTTCCCGCCGGATACTCCAAGGCATCTGCCATTGACCGGATCCTGGAAAAATACGGCCTTGGCCTGGAGGATGCCTATGTCTTCGGGGACAGCACCAATGATCTTCCCATGTTTGAACATGTGCCCAATGCGGTGCTTATGGGCAGACATGATAAGGAGCTGGAAGCCTACGCGTCCTTCGTGACCCGGACCGTGGAGGAAGACGGGATCCTGTATGCCATGGAGCAGCTGGGGCTGATTCCCGGGGGAAATTTCTGTATAGCACAGACAGACGCAGATTCCCATGATATGGTATTTTCGGAGGCCCCGGCACAGAGTGATCATGATCAGGGTGGGGGAAATGCTTCCCCAACGGAACATGCGGTTTCTGCGCCTGCGGAATCTGGGGACCCCAGATCCATGCCAGAGGATTCGAAAGAAGCGCCAGAATACTTCCCCCTGTTTTTCAATATGGAAGACCGGAAGGTGCTGGTAGCCGGTGCCGGAGCAGTGGGAACCCGGAGAGCGGAGATTCTGGCCGATTTCGGTGCCAGGGTGCTGGTGACAGCACCGGAAGGGAGTGACCGTATGGCGGAGATGGCAGTGACCGGGAAGGTGACCTGGGAGCGCAGACCATTCCTTCCCCAGGATCTGGAGGGCTGTTTCCTGGCCATAGCGGCCACAGACGACACCAGAACCAACGACCGGATCGTCAGTCTCTGTCAGGAGCAGCACATCTTTGTGAACCATGCCGGAGACAGGACCCGGTGCGATGTGTATTTCCCCGGGATCGCCAGGAAGGATCATATTGTTGCCGGAATCACCGCATCCGGCAAAGACCACACACTGGCCCGCCAGATAACAGAGAAGGTGCAGGATGTGTTGTCAGAGCTTTGATATCCGGCTTACAATGGCAAAGGGACGAACACAGCGGAGAGCGGCATGAATATAGCAGGATACATTTTGGCAGGCGGGGATAACCGCCGGATGGATGGCAGGAAAAAAATATATTTGCACCGGGACGGAAAGACCTTTGGGCAGTGGATCTGCGAGGCGTTCTCCGGGCTTTCCGGGATCTACCTTTCTGTGGCAAAGCTGCCGGAAGATTCTGTATCTGGTGTCCGGAATGAATATGGCCTGCAGCTTCCGGAAATCCGTGACTGCTACGGCCATATCGGCCCCATGGGTGGGATTGCCTCCGGCTTAAGCCGGTGCAGGGAGGATGCCTTGTTTGTGGCAGCCTGTGATATGCCCTTTATCAGCCGGGATGCAGTCAGACGCATGGTGGAGACATATAGCAGAAAGCCGGTACTTACCATTGCCAGCAGCAAAGACCGGCTCCACCCCCTATTTGGGATCTATCCCCGGGCCATACTGCCGGTACTGGAACGGCAGATTCAGAACCAGGATTACCGGATGATGAATCTTCTGGAACAGGTGGAGTATGAAACCGTTGATTTTGGCAAGGATTCCCCGGAACTGCGAAATATCAATACCAGGGAACAATATAAGCAGATGGAGGATCATGACGGCTGCGAAAGTACAGCCGCCCCCATGCCGCTGCAAATGCCATTTATCTTTGCCATCAGCGGCTACAAGAATTCCGGCAAGACGACCCTGATCACCAGACTGATCCCGGTGCTGGTATCCCGTGGATACCGGGTGGCAGTTATCAAGCATGACGGCCATGACTTTGAGAGTGATGTACCGGGAACCGACAGCTACCGCCATCAAAAGGCGGGGGCTTATGGAACCGCGGTATTTTCCGGGAAGCGGATAATGCTGACCAAGGAGATCCGGGGAGTAGATGAGACCCGGCTCTTTGCGGCATTTCCCGAGGCAGATATTATCCTGATCGAGGGTCTGAAGAACAGCTCTTATCCCAGATATTTCTGCAATTATCCGGAAGAAGAGCCGGTTTCGCCAGAAAAGCTGGCAGACCAGATCATAAAAGCCATGCGTGAAGTGTGATTCATGCATGGCTTTTTCGGACATTTTTGCTGCCTGTTTAAACAGATAACGGACTTCTGCCTTTGCAGGCTGTCTGGTGTCATCCCTCCCATCTTCCTGATGCCCCGCAGGGAAGCACCAGCCCGGTCTCCTTTACCATTAGCCCGATTTCCTCTGACTGCACATGACCGCCATAGCGGGGACAGATCTCCGTGGAAAGCATATAGGTCAGCACAGCCGGAGCCAGCCCGGTGGTGTAGGAATTCACCAGGAAAAAGAGGGGGGCTTCCGACAGCAGCTGCACGCACAGCCGGATTAACGGGTGGATGGCTTCCTCGATCTTCCAGATCTCTCCTTTTGGCCCCCTGCCATAGGAGGGCGGATCCATGATGACGGCATCATAGCGGCTGCCCCGGCGGATCTCCCGTTCTACGAATTTCACGCAGTCATCCACCAGCCAGCGGATGGGAGCGTCACCCAGTCCAGAGGAGACGGCATTCTCCCTGGCCCAGCCCACCATACCCTTGGAAGCGTCCACATGGGTGACAGAAGCACCTGCCGCAGCCGCGGATAAAGTGGCACCGCCAGTATAGGCAAACAGATTCAGAACCTTCACCGGACGACCTGCATTCCTGATTTTTTCTCCGAACCAGTCCCAGTTGGCGGCCTGCTCCGGGAAGAGGCCGGTGTGCTTGAAGCTGAATGGCTTTAGGTTGAAAGTCAGCTCTCTGTAGCCAATGGACCATTGCTGGGGCAGATGGAAGAACTCCCACTCACCGCCGCCCTTAGAGCTACGGTGGTAATGTCCGTTGGGAGAACGCCATCCCTGGTGGGTTCTGGGCGTATCCCAGATCACCTGGGGATCCGGGCGGATCAGGAGATAATCCCCCCAACGCTCCAGCTTCTCGCCTTTCGAACAGTCTATTACCTGGTAATCCTTCCAGTTATCTGCAATCCACATAATTCCTCCAGCCTTTCCAGGGGGTTTGTATCTTTCTGAAACCACCTATTTTAAATTCTTTCATCATTGCAAAGCTTCTCGTATCTTTTCGTTAATTTCTGGTATTTTTCCAGGGGGCATCCCTTCAGATCATTTAAGATCTGTATTTCATTCTCCCTTTATTCCTGCCTGCCATTAGAACGGCTGTTCTGCTTCCGTTTTGTTTTTGTGTATTCTTCCAGGACATGAAAACAATGGGCAATTTCTTCGTCGGTGCAGGATTCCCGCATAAGATCCAGCGTATGACGGAAGGCCACGGAATCATAGTTTATATGAGCCTGGTTGATGGTGATTCCTTTTTCCGTGGCAAAGTAAAGTTGTTTTTTATCACTGTCAGGAGCTGGCTTTTTATAAATCAGTCCTTTTTTTTCCAGCTTTGCCATCATCTGAGAGATAGCAGCTTTTGTCTTATACCAGTCCCGGGAAAGCTCTGTGACAGTTTTTCCCGGATAGTCAGTGATGTATTTCAGCATATGGACTTCTATGGGCGTGTAAGATTCTCCGGTACCGAAATCAAGTGAAAGGTTCGCTGCCATGTAGAGGAAGGATGCCTGATGCAGGATATCTGCCATATCTGCAATAGTATAGTTGTATAGTTCCATTAGGAGTTCCCCTTTTCATTTCTACTGTTAAGCGTTTTTATATTAGCGGT
>Ga0137309_101779_pt1 | contig 13971 bp, 14 predicted proteins | sample NAcewiD2O_June_FD_97179 | JGI IMG/M metagenome (GOLD analysis project Ga0137309, IMG submission 97179) | Mouse cecal microbial communities from Vienna, Austria - N-Acetylneuraminic amended D2O_June | ecosystem: Host-associated > Mammals > Digestive system > Large intestine > Cecum | place... | reverse complement strand
GCTTTTTTTGATTTTTGCCTCAAGTTAATGTGCCGCCCTAATGTCCCTTGCCCATAAGAGAGGGCCCGCCGCAAGGCGAGCCCTCTTCTTTGTGCTGTGCTTTATGTAATTTGTGTAATGGCATAAACCGGCTGGGAGTTCTTCCTGGGAGAGTAGATTCGCGACTGGTTTAGCATTGGGTTCCACAAATATTCAAGTGAGTTTCCTACAGCTCCACCTTTACGCCGCCGCAGCCCCGGATGGTAAGCACATAGCAGCTGCCCTTGCCGAACACGCGCTCCATCCCCTCCCGGTAGCTGTCCAGCAGGTCAAAAGGCACATAGGCCTGGATGGTCCCCGCGAAGCCGCCGCCGTGAACCCGGCAGGCTCCCCGGCCCTGGAGATAGAACGCGGAGATGGTCAAGGCCAGGGAAATCCCCTGTTCCTCCGGGTGGGCGGGGGAATACACGTTCTGCAGCCGGGTCTGGGAGGATTTGCCCGACTGGTCCACCATTTTCAAGAATTCCTGGAAGCCGCCCCGCTTTAAGGCTTCAGCCTCTTGGTGGGCCAACCGGTCATCGTCAAAGAAGTGCATGGCCCGCAGAACAGCCCGGTCGCCCACCGCCTTGCGAAGCTGGGCCAAGCTGCCGTAGAAGTCCCGCTCGTCCACCTCCCGGAGGAATTCCTTGCCGAAGTGCTTTGCCACGGCTTTCATCTCCTGGGGCACCGCCGCGTAGTCCGGGGTCAGGTCCGCGTGGTTGCCGCCGGTGTCCACCACACACAGAGCGTGGCCGTAGGCGTTTAGGTCAAAGCTCACCTGCTCGATGATAGGCTTGGCCGGGTCGCCGAAGTCCATGGCCGTGACACTGCCCACGGAAGCCGCCATCTGGTCCAAAAGCCCAGAGGGCTTGCCGAAGTAGACATTTTCTGCATATTGAGCGATTTTGGCCGCCTCGACCGGGTCAATTTTCCCATCGTTATACAGATGGCTGACCACTGTCACCACCAAAATTTCAAAGGCCGCCGAACTGGACAGGCCCGAGCCCTTCAGCACCCGGGTCTGGGTGTAGCACTCAAAGCCGCCCACCTGATACCCAAGCTCCTTGCACCGGGCCAGCACGCCCCGAATGATGGCCTGTGAGCCGCTGTTTTCCTTGCGCGGCTCCAGCTGAGTGAGCTCCACTGTGTCCATGCGGGGGTACTCCACAGAGCGGAGCTTGGCCACGCCATCTTCCGTCTTGCGGGCCATGCCCACAATGTCCAGGTCAATGGAGCCAGCCAGTACCCGGCCGTGGTTGTGGTCCGTGTGGTTGCCGCCAATTTCCGTGCGCCCAGGGGCGCTGTAAAAGGCCGCTCCGGCATCGTCTCCAAAGGTCTCTACGAATCCTTCGCGGATTTTTTCATACCGCCGCGCCTGTTCCTCCCAAGCGCCGCCATACAAATCTTTCATATTTATTGTCATAGCTTTCACCTTATCTTTCTTCTGTTAGCTGGTCTCCCCCAGCAGGGCCAGCAGCTCCTCTTCGCCCAGCACTGGCACGGCTAAGGCGTTGGCTTTGTCCAGTTTGCTGCCCGGGTCTGCCCCAGCCAGCAGGTAGCTGGTTTTTTTGCTCACAGAGCCGGTCACCTTGCCGCCATGCTTTTGAATCAGCTCCGTGGCCTCTTTGCGGCTCATGGTGGGCAGCGTGCCGGTTAGAACAAAGGCCTTTCCGGCAAAAGCGTCCCCCTGGATGGGGCGCGCATGGGCCCGCATATTGAGTCCCAAGGCCGCCAGCCGGGCCACCAGGGCCCGCGCTCCCTCATTGGCGAAAAACACCGCCACCGAGACCGCCATATCATAGCCAATGCCATCGATAGCGGCCAATCGGCTTGCGGCAATTTTTTTCTTGGTCTCCTTTTCCTCTTCCCCGCTGGTGTAAAGGCGGTGGACTTCCTCCCCGGCGTCCATGAGTTCCTCCATGCTGGGCAAAGCCCCGCACAGCAGTTGGGCCACTTTTGCCCCAATGTGGGGAATGCCTAAGGCGAACACCAGCCGGTACAGGTCGTTCTGTTTGGATTTTTCCAGGGCTTCCAGCAGATTGGCGGCGCTCTTCTGACCAAAGCGCTCCAAGCCCGCCAGCTGGTCCTGGGTCAGTTCATACAGGTCGGCGGGAGATTCTACCAAGCCCTGGCCGGTAAGCTGTTCCAGCAGCGCGGGGCCCAGGCCGTCAATGTCCATGGCGTCCCGGCTGGCAAAGTGAATGAGATGCCGTAGCAGCTGGGCCGGGCACTGGGGATTGGTGCAGCGGGCCGCCGCCTCCCCCTCGGGCCGGACCACCGGCGCGCCGCAGGAGGGACAGGCCTCCGGCAGGCGGAAGGGCTCCGCCCCCTCGGGGCTGGAAATCACCCGCACCACTTCGGGAATAATCTCCCCGGCCTTGCGCAGAACCACCCGGGAGCCAACCCGGACCTGCTTTTCATCGATGAAGTCCTGATTGTGCAGAGTGGCCCGGCTGACGGTGGTGCCCGCCAAGGTGACTGGCTGGAAAACCCCGGTGGGGGTCAGCACGCCGGTACGGCCCACATTGACCTCAATATCCAGCAGGGTGGTCTCCTTCTCCTCCGGCGGGTATTTGAAAGCCTCGGCCCAACGGGGGAATTTAGCAGTGCTGCCCAGCTCTTCCCGCTGGGCAAAGTCGTTGACCTTGACCACCGCGCCATCAATGGGAAAATCAAACCCGCCCCGCTTCTCGCCGATTTCCTGAATGCAGCGGATGATTTCCTCCATGTCGCCGGACTTGAAATACGCTTCCGTCACCGCGAAGCCCAGCTTCCGCAGCAGCTCCAATGCCTGGTCGTGGCGGGAGAGTTCCAGACCCTCCGCCCGCTGGACGTTAAACACAAAAATGTCCAGCTCCCGCCCAGCGGTAATGCGGGGGTCCTTCTGCCGCAGGGAACCCGCCGCGGCGTTGCGGGGATTTTTGAAGGGCTTCTCTTCCAGAAGCTCCTGACGCTCGCACAGGCGGCGGAAGCCGGAATCGGACAGGTAGACCTCCCCCCGAACCTCCAAAAAGGGCACGGGCCGGGTCAGGGTCTTGGGCACGGTGCGGATGGTCCGGATGTTCTCCGTCACGTCCTCGCCGGTCATGCCGTCCCCCCGGGTGGAGCCCCGGGTAAACGCCCCGTCCACATATTCCAGCGCCACGGAAAGGCCGTCGAACTTGGGCTCCACCACATACCCCCCCGGGCCCACGGCCTCCCGCACCCGCCGGTCGAAGTCCCGCAGCTCCTCCTCGGAAAAGGAGTCGTGCAGGCTCTCCAAGGGCACGGGGTGCTCCACCGGCGCGAAGCTGTTGTACACCGCCCCGCCAATCTTCTGGGTGGGCGAGTCCGCCCCGGCCAGCTCCGGAAAGGCGGCTTCCAGCTCTTCCAGACGGCGGTAGAGCTGGTCGTACGCAAAGTCGCTGATTTCCGGCGCGTCCTCCGTGTAGTATTTTTGGTTGTGGTACTCGATCTGCTCCCTCAGAGACTTGATTTCCTGCCGCGCTGCTTTTTTGTCCATAGTTACCTCTGCTTTGTCATTCTTTCAAAATTCTCTCAGCTCTTTGAGACGCTGACCTCCGGCACCTGGCCCACCACCACGGTTTCGGCCAGCACTGTGCCGGTCTCCGCCTCCACCGAGGTCTCAAACCGCCGGGACTGGGAAAACGCCCGGGCCCGTACGGTCATTACCAGCCGGTGGCAGGTCTGGTTGACCCCGGCGCTGAGCAGCTCGGTGGAAAATTCCACCTCCGCCGAGCCCTCCAGCCCCAAGGCCAGGGGGACCGGAAAGCCCCGGCCGTTCAATAGGCCTATGCCCGTTAGACTGCCCGCCGGAACATACACTGTGGCCCGGCCCCGCAGGGCCTTGCCCAGGCGCTCCATCACCCCGGCCCGCAGCTGGTTCAGCCGCTCCGGCTGGGCGCTGACCAGGGAGACCTGCCCCTGGCCGTTCCGCTCCACGGTGACGAAGGGCCCGGCCTCCTGGGCCAGCTCCTCCTCCACCGCCTTAGTCACCTGCTCCAGCACATAGCCCCGGGCCGCCTCCTGGGTCAGCTCGGGGGAGATTCCCTTGAGGCCCCATTCCGAGTAGGCCGCGGCTCCCAGCGCCAGGAGCAGAACCAGGGCCAGCGCCCAGCGCCTGCCCTTTCCCTGCCGGTACCGGCGGGGAAAAGCCCGCCGTTTTCTTATGTATAGCATTTCACCACCCCCTGATCATATTACTCGGGGGGTGGTTTTTTGTTCATGCTAAAACGCGCTCTCTATCATGTCCCGCAGCCGCCGCAGGGTCTCCGCCACGGGCAGGCCCACAATGTTGGGGTAATCCCCCTTGATCTCCTTTACCAGCATCACGCCCACGCCTTCAATGCCGTAGCCGCCCGCCCGGCCGGTGGATTCGCCCATGGCCACATATTCGGCGATCTCTTCCTCGGTCAGCGGGTAAAAGGTCACGTCCGTAATCTGATGGAAGACCTGCTCCTTTTTCCCCGCAATCAGGCACACCCCGGTGCAGAGCTTGTGGGTGCGTCCGGAAAGCCGCCGCAGGGTGGCTTTTGCCGCCTCGCCGTCCGCCGGCTTGCCGATGATCAGCCCGTCGATGCACACCACCGAGTCCGCGCCGATGATTGCCCGGCCCGGCCGCAGGGCCGCTACGGCCCGGGCTTTGCGCTGGGCCAGGGCCTCCACGGTCTGTTCGGGGGTGAAGTCCCCAGGTACGTCCTCGTCCACCCCGGAGACCACCACCTCCAGCTTGACCCCGGCCTGCTCCAGCAGCATTTTCCGGCTGGGGGACTGGGAGGCCAGAATCACGGCCTCCTCAATCCTCAAAGCCATTGGGGTTCATCCTCTGCCAGCGCAGGGTGTCCGCGCACATGTCGTCCACGCTCTTCTTGGCCTCCCAGCCCAGCTCCGCCTTGGCCAGGGAGCAGTCGGCATAGCAGGTGGGGATGTCGCCGGGGCGGCGGGGGTCGATCACATAGGGAATCTCCTTGCCCGCCGCCTTGGAGAAGGCCGCGATCATCTCCAGCACGGAGGCGCCCCGGCCCGTGCCCAGGTTGTAGACCTTTAGGCCGCAGGGGCCCTTCTCAAAGAGCTGCAGCGCCGCCGCGTGGCCCTCGGCCAGGTCCACCACGTGGATATAGTCCCGCACGCCGGTGCCGTCCGGGGTGGGATAATCGTTGCCGAACACATGGACCTTTTCCAGCTTGCCCACCACGGTTTGGGCAATGTAGGGGGCCAGGTTGTTGGGAATGCCGTTGGGGTCCTCGCCGATGAGGCCGCTCTCGTGGGCCCCTACCGGGTTGAAGTACCGCAGCAGCACAGCGCTGAATTCCTTGTGGGCGTAAACATAGTCGGTGAGGATGTGCTCGATCATCAGCTTGGTGTTGCCGTAAGGGCAGGCCGCGGAACTGGGCAGCACAAAGTCCTCCTTAATCGGCACCGTGGCGGGCTCGCCGTACACGGTGGCGGAGGAGCTGAAGATGATGTTGTTCACGCCCTCCTCCCGCATGACCTTGAGCAGCACCAAGGTGGAGCCGATATTGTTGTCATAGTACTCCAAGGGCTTGGCCACGGACTCGCCCACCGCCTTGAGGCCGGCAAAGTGGATGACCGCCTCCGGCTTTTCCTTCTGGAAGGCCTCCCGCAGCTTGGCCTCGTCCCGCACGTCGCACAGATAAAACGCGGGCTCCTTTCCGGTGATCTGCTGGATGCGCTCCACCGCCGCGTGCTTGCTGTTGGAGAGGTTATCCACAATGGAGACCTGATGGCCCTGCTCCAGCAAGGTGACCACCGTGTGGCTTCCAATGTACCCCGCGCCGCCCGTTACTAAAATTCTCATGTCCGTCCCAACCTTTCTCTCAGAATTCCGGCTTTCCGCCGTCTGCCAATATTATAGGCAAAACCAGCGGAAAATACAAGGATTTTTCTCTATGAGATCAATATATTACAGGAACTGGTCAAAATAGTTGGCGTATGGCCGGGGACACTAAAAACCAGCGGAAGAAAGCGGCCTCCGCTGGTTTTTTAAATTCCACTGCCGTCCCAGTAAAAGGAGGAATCAAGCATGAGCAAAGAAGGAGCCATCTTTTTAGCCGGAAGCTGCGCCTACCCCACCTTGGAAATGGTCTGGCGGGGGCACACCCACTACTCCATGGCCATTGCGGGGGGCCTATGCCTGTGGCTCATCGACCGGGTGTGCTGCGGCGTGCTGGGAGGCAAAAGCCTGTTTCTGCGCTGTTTGGCCGGGTCCGGGCTGATTACCGGCGTGGAGCTGGCTGCTGGCATTGTGGTCAACCAAATCTTCGGCCTGGGGGTGTGGGATTACTCCCAAATGCCCCTAAACCTAATGGGTCAGGTCTGCCTGCCCTACTCCGTCCTGTGGTTCGGCCTTACGCTGCCCGCCATGGCCCTGTGCCAGCTGTGCCGGAAATCAGACTTGCTGGCCTAAGCCCCTATACCGGAAAACCAGGTCAAAATTGCCGCCCTTGGGGTAAGCGTCTTTGGCCAGCACGGGAATTCCCCGGTCAATGAAGCTCCGCAGCTTTTCCTTAAGGGCCTCTGGGTCTTGCCTCCACTGGGCCGGAAGAGCCAGCTCATAGGCCAGCCCAATGCGGCCAAAGGTTCTGGCCAGGAAGGTCTCCGTATCCTCGCAGACGGAAACGCAGTCGTTATAGCGGCCGTTGTTGCCATAGCACATAACAAAATCATCGCCGGAAAGCCCCGCGAAAAAGCCATACGTATACAGGGCGGGGTCGCCGCCTAAACACTCCATCAGCTTCTTCATACAGGCGGAAAAGGGGTAGTTCTCCCCCCAGTCCCAGTGAATAAAGTTTCCCAGCTGAATACGGTTCCGCGTCATAGTCATTCTCCTTTTATTGGTCCAAAAGCGCCAAGATTTCCGGGAAGGCCTCCAGGCTCCGGCGCAGAATGCCGTGCATTTGGGCAATGGCAACCCCATAGTTGACAATGGGGATTCCCGCCCTTTGGGCCCGCCTCACCCGGCTTTGCATCTCCGCCTCGTTGAGCATGCAGCCGCCGCAGTGAACCACCAGCTTATACTCCCCCAGATCCTCGGGGAACTCGCCGCCGGAGGTAAAGCGGTAGCGGGGCTTGCAGTGGGTAAAGTCCTCAATCCAGCCGGGCAGCTTTACGGTACCAATGTCCCCGCACTGCCGGTGATGGGTGCAGCCCTCGGAAATCAGCACCTGGTCCCCCTCCTTCAGCCGGGACAGAGCCGCCGCGCCCTGGGTCAGTACCGGCAGGCTCCCCTTATACCGGGCGAAAAGAATGGAGAAGCTGGTGAGCAGCACACCGGCGGGCACATCCTTGGCGACCCGGCCAAACGCCTGAGAATCGGTGACAACCACTTTGGGCTTTACCGCCAGACGGGCCAAGGTTCCGGCCAGCTCTTCCGGCTGGCATACCGCAAAGGCGCAGTGCGCGTCCAAAAGGTCCCGCATGGTCTGCTGCTGGGGCAGAATCATCCGGCCTTTGGGCGCCGCCGCGTCAATGGGCGTCACCAGCACCGCCATCTCGCCAGGAGACAGCAGGTCCGATACAATGGCTTTCTGGTTGGCGGTCTTGCCCACAAGGGCCCCCAGCTTTTCTTTCAGTTGGTGGACGTTCTCCCCGGTTTTGGCGCTGACATACAGGCTGTTCTCCGGCAAGCTGGGCCGCTGGGACAGCAGGTCGGCCTTATTATAGGCGGCAATATGGGGCAGCTTCCGCTCCTGGAACAGGGCCAGCAGCTCCTGGTCCTGGGGGCTCGGGCCGGTTCCGGCATCCACCACCAGCACGGCGATGTCGGTCTTTGCCAAAACCTCCCGTGCTTTTTGCACCCGCAGGGCCCCCAGCTCTCCCTCATCGTCCAGACCAGGGGTGTCGATGATGACAACCGGGCCCAGGGGCAGCAGCTCCATTGCCTTCTTCACCGGGTCGGTGGTGGTGCCCTTTACATCGGAAACCACCGCTAACTGCTGGCCAGTGACCGCGTTTACCAAACTGGACTTGCCCGCGTTGCGCATGCCGAAAAAAGCAATATGAGTGCGTTCGGCGGAAACGGTTTCGTTCAAGCTCATAGAATCACTTCCTCTACTCAAAAATTCGGATTACATACCCGCCTATCGTTGTAAAAGGCCAACTTTCATTTCCATCTCACATCTCAATCTCAGGCATTTTCTCATAAAGTCTTCCCCCTTTACAGCACCATCAGCAAGGTGCCTGCGCCGATCAGCGTGCAGCCAATGGCGGCCTTGATGGTAATCTTCTCATGCAGAAACAGGAACGCCAGGATCACTGTGATCACCACGCTCATTTTGTCGATGGGCGCCACTTTGCTGGCTTCCCCCATTTGCAGGGCATAGTAGTAGCACAGCCAGGAGGCCCCGGTGGCAAGGCCCGAAAGAATCAGGAAAATCCAGCTCTTTGTGCTGATACCGGAGATCCCGCCCTGGCTTCCGGTGAAAAACACCATGCCCCAGGCCATGACCAGCACCACCCCTGTGCGGATGGCGGTGGCCAAGTTAGAGTTGACCCCCTCAATGCCCACCTTGGCCAGAATGGAGGTGAGCGCCGCGAACACCGACGACAGCACCGCAAACAGCAGCCACATATTCTTTCCCCTCATTCCTTCCCCAGACTTCATGATCAGAACCGGAAGTCCCGGCGGTTGGAGTTCTTGATATCCTGGATGTTCTGCTCCGCGATCTGGCGCACCTTCTCCTTGGGAATGCGCTTCAGCTCTTCCTCCACCATCTTGTAGCCCACCTCTTTGGTCTCGGGGCTGGCGTAGTCTTCCAGGTACTCCGAGAGGGTCATCAGGGCGTTGGGGTGGCAGCAGTTGAGAATTTGGCCGGACTTGCACAGACTCATGAACCGGTCGCCGGTACGGCCCTCCCGGTAGCAGGCGGTGCAGAAGGAGGGAATGTGCCCGTTCTCCATCAGCCAGCGTACCACCTCGTCCAGGGTGCGCTGGTCGGAGACGTCGAACTGCTCGGTGTCGTGGGGGCGCTCCTCCTGGGTATAGCCGCCTACGGAGGTACGGGACCCGCCGCTGACCTGGGAGATGCCCAGCCGCAAAAGCTTAGAGCGCACAGCTTCGGTCTCTCTGGTGGAGATAATCATGCCGGTGTAAGGCACGGCCAGACGGATGCAGGCGGTGATGTGGGCGAAGGTTTCATCGTCGATACCGTTGTCGAACTGGGTGGGGTCAATGTCGTCCGCCTTTTTCAGCCGGGGTACGCTGATGGTGTGGGGGCCTACCCCGTGGACAGCCTCCAGGTGCTCGGCGTGCATGATGAGGCCCGCGAATTCATACTTGTACAGCTCCAGGCCGAAGAGCACGCCCAGGCCCACGTCGTCAATGCCGCCCTCCATGGCCCGGTCCATGGCCTCGGTGTGGTAGTCGTAATTATGCTTGGGGCCGGTGGGATGAAGCTCTTCATAGGACTTTTTGTGGTAGGTCTCCTGGAACAGGATATAGGTGCCGATGCCCGCCTCCTTGAGCTTGCGGTAATTCTCTACCGTGGTGGCGGCGATGTTCACATTTACCCGGCGGATGTCGCCGTTTTTGTGGTGGACGCTGTAGATGGTCTTGATGCAGTCCAGGATGTACTCGATGGGGCTGTTCACCGGGTCCTCCCCAGACTCAATGGCCAGCCGCTTGTGGCCCATGTCCTGCAGGGCGATGACCTCGGCCTTGACCTCCTCCTGGGTCAGCTTTTTACGGGGGATATGCTTGTTCACCGCGTGGTAGGGGCAGTAGACGCAGCCGTTGACGCAATAGTTGGAAAGATACAGGGGCGCGAAAATAACGATGCGGTTGCCGTAGAAGGCCAGCTTGATCTCCTCGGCGATCTCGTACATCCTTTCAATCTTCTCCGGGATATCGCAGGCCAGCAGCACGGAAGCCTCCCGATGGGAAAGCCCCGCGCACACATAGCCGGTGTCGGTCTTTTGGGGACGGGCCTTCTCCAGAATTTGGTCGATGAGCTCCGCGTTGCGCTTGTTTTCCTCAGCATAAGCCAAGGTTTCGCGGATTTCTCCGTCGTTGATGAACTCCTCCGCGTGCAGGGATTTGGGGTCGTACTTTGCCATAACATTTCTTCCTTTCTTTGGGGCAGATTTCTCTTAGCCTCAGATTATTTTGGATCCAATTGCCATTTATTTTAATTTTTTTGAAAAATAGAGCACCAGATCATCATCGTTGCGGCAGGGCGCATGGGGCTGGCACTGCCTGTCTCTATACCAAAGCCCCGAGCCGTCCGGTATATAGCCGCGCTTTACATACATGCGCTGGGCGCTGCCATATCCGCTGTGCAGGCCCACTCCCAGGTACACTACAGCGGCATACTCTGCGGCTATCCGCTCCGCTGTGTCCATCAGAATACTTCCGATTCCATGCCGCCGGTACTTTTCCAGCACTCCGAAATCTACAATCTCCGGCCAGTTCTTACTGGAGAAAGGGCCATCCTGCCCATGGGGATAGACGTTGATATACCCCGCCACCTCCCCCCGGTATTCCGCAACCAGAGAAACCGCTTTTCCTTCCGACTGGTCCTTCAAACGATTCCGGTGTTTTTCAAGGGTGGGGGTCCAACCTTGGGCCGCTTCTTCGTCAGACAGTATCTGGGCGTCGCCTTCGCGCATTCTGCGCACCGCTATTACGCCATCATCGTAGTATAGGATTGTCCTCCCCTCCTTACCTTAAGCCTTGGGGCTTTTCTCCAAAAACTCCTCTATTGCCACCACCCCCTCCTCCAGCACCGCCCGGTACACGTCCATGGAGTGGAACTTATCAAAGGCGTACAGGTCCCGGGCAATCAGCTCTTGCTTGAGCCCGATAATTTGCTCCTTCTGGGCGGCGGTGGCCCGGGCGGCAATACCATCGCAGAAAGCCTCGGCTTTTTCGATGGTCTCCCGGTCAAAGAACCACAGGTCGAAATTCCAGCGCTCGCCGACAATCATGGCCTCAAATCCCTGGAACCACACGGTCTGCCCTTCATCGTTGACCTCCTCCTTGGCCTCGTACCAGAAGGGGTGGAAGGTTTCTATAATATAGCTAGTCAGCTGGTATAGCTTTTCCAGGGACATGCCCTGGTTTTCAATGTCAATATCGATATCGTTCCAGGCCATCATGTCCATGCGGCAGCTGCCAATGACATGGGGCCTGCCATACTTTTCCAAGTGTTCCAACAGGCGGGAGCTTTCCAGGATGCCATCGGCTTTCTCTTTCCTTGTCACATGGTTCCCTCCCTTTTTACATCCCCCCGGTCCGTCGCCACCTGATACCCAATGCGGCCCATGCGCTCCTTTAACGCCGCCAAGCCCTGGGCGGCTTCGGCCCCGGTGTTCAGCTTGTTGTTGTAAAGCTCGTACTTCCCCCGTACGTTTTCCGGCGACAGATTGGGCATCACCACGTTGGCCCCGGCCAGAATGCCCAGCTCCCGGCCCTCGGGGTGGATGGTGCCCAGGGCCGTGGTGGCGGGCAGCAGCACCGGCGGGTGGATCAGCCGGATGATGGAGAGAAGGTAGCAGGTCTGTTCCAAAGTCCCGGCGGGGCGCTCTCGAAAAGGGGTGTTCTTATGGGGCACAAAGGGGCCAATGCCGCACATGTCCGGCTTAAATTCTTCAATGAATTTGAGATCCTGGGCCAATGTTGCACTGGTTTGGAAGGGCGAGCCCACCATGAAGCCGCAGCCCACTTGGTATCCCAGCTCCTTGAGATCTCGTAAGCAGCGCATCCGGTTGTCAAAGCTCATTTCCCGGGGGTGCAGCCTGCCGTAATGCTCCTTGTTGGCCGTCTCATGGCGGAGAAGGTACCGGTCCGCTCCGGCCTCCCGCAGGCGGCGGAAACTCTCCCGGCCGCGTTCTCCCATGGAAAGGGTCACCGCGCAGTCCGGGTGGGCCTCTTTCAGCCGGGAAACCAGTCCGCACAAAACCTCATCGGTAAAATAGGGGTCCTCGCCCCCTTGCAGAACGAAGGTCCGAAAGCCCATATGGTATCCCATTTCCCCGCAACGCAGGATTTCCTCCGGACTGAGGCGGTAGCGCTCACAACGGGCGTTTCCCCGGCGGATGCCGCAATAGAGGCAGTCGTTCTTACAGATGTTGCTGATCTCAATCAGCCCCCGCACGTACACGGCAGTTCCATACACCGATTTCCGAACTTCCACGGCTCTTGCCGCCAGCGCCCGGGCCGTCTCCGGGGACTGGGCCTCTATCAGCTCCCGGTACTCTTCCAGCGTAAGGCTATGGGCCGAGGCCAGCTTTTCGATGAGGGCCGCCGCCCGCTCAGTCATGGCCCGTCACCCCAGACAGGGCGGTCTTGACGCTCACCCCCGGCAGATTCCCGATTTTCCCGGCCAAAGTGGAGATGGTGTCCTGGGGCGCGTCCAGCGCGATGCTGATAATACTAATGTTCCGCGCCCGGTAGGGCAGGCCCATGCGCCCGATGATAAACTCCCCATATTGATGCAGGATTCCGTTGAGCTTCTCCACGGAATCCCCCGCTTCCACAATGACGCTCATAACCGCGACTCTCGTTTCCATACCGCAAGCTCCCTTCCCAGATGTTTTTGGCCCGGCCCTCGTGCTCCTTCCCCAAAAGGCGCGTCTTCCGGCGGGCGCTCCGCCGTTTGGAGGACGCAAAAACGCCGTACCCTAAAAAGGCACGGCGCATGATATGCGAAACTGCCGCAAAGCCAGCCGTACCTTTCACGCAGGGCGGGAGCCAGCCTCTCGGGCCTTAGTGTCAGGCACTGTTCTTATGTTTTTTATTATAGCAAAGCTTTCGCCGGATGTCAAGCGTTGGGAAGCACAAGGGAGCGGCCAAACCCGTGTTTTATTGAGAGGCAAGCCCTAAGGGGCGGAAAAGCGTTCCCCCGAAAGCCCAAAGGCCCCCGGGGGATATTTCAGGAGGATTCCATATTATCTTAGAACCGTACTTCCCGGTTGGTTTCCGCGGCCCGGTAGATGGCGTCCAGAATTCTGGTGACCACCAGCGCCTCCTCCGGCTTTACCAGGGGCTGCGTGCCGTTGAGGACCGCCTCCAGCCACTGGCGGTTGTCCACAAAGCCCGCGTTGACCCCGCCGCCGGACCGGTAGGCGATCTGCCCGCTGGCGGAGATGACCTCCTCCATCAGCTGGCCGTTGCGCCCCCGGTTGTAGATCAGCTCGCTCTGGGGGAAGCTCATGCCGGAACGGATCTCCGCGCCGGCCTTGGTGCCGCAAAGGGTAGTGGCCGCTTCCCGGCATTCCAGCATGTTGATGGCCCAGGCGGCTTCCAGCACGATGGCGCTCCCGTTCTTCATTTTGATGAAGCCCATGGCGCTGTCCTCCACCTCGTAGGTTTTCGGGTCCCAGGGGCCGAAGGCGTTGCCCTCGGTGGCCTGCTGCAGGCCGCCCAGCTTATAGAACACGCTGCCGGACACCGCATCCACCTGATAATTGTCCATGCACCAAAGGGTGATGTCCAGGGCATGGGTGCCGATGTCGATCAACGGCCCGCCGCCCTGAAGGGCTTTGTTGGGGAACACGCCCCAGGTGGGCACGGCGCGGCGGCGCACCGCGAAGGCCTTGGCGTAGTAGATTTCGCCCAAATCCCCGGCCCGGCAGGCGGCGTGAAGGTTCTGTACCTCGGGGCGGAAGCGGTTCTGGTAGCCGATGGTAAACTGCTTGCCGGACTTCTTCCAGGCGTCCACCATCTTCTGGGCCTCCTCCGGGCTGTGGGACATGGGCTTCTCGCAGTAGACATGCTTCCCGGCCTCAAAGGCGGCGATGGTGATCTCGCTGTGGGAGACGTTGGGGGTCAGCACATGGACAACCTCCACCTCCGGGTTGGCCAGCAGCTCTTTATAGTCCTCGCAGACCTGCGAGCCGGGGACTCCGTATTCCTTGGCGGCCTTCTCCGCCCGCTCCCGGACGATGTCGCAGAACGCTACCACCTCGCACAGGTCCTCGTTGGCCCGCATAGCG
>Ga0137309_101760_pt1 | contig 14060 bp, 9 predicted proteins | sample NAcewiD2O_June_FD_97179 | JGI IMG/M metagenome (GOLD analysis project Ga0137309, IMG submission 97179) | Mouse cecal microbial communities from Vienna, Austria - N-Acetylneuraminic amended D2O_June | ecosystem: Host-associated > Mammals > Digestive system > Large intestine > Cecum | place... | reverse complement strand
AAATTCCCTCTTGGAAAAGGAAAGCTCCTGCTCGTTCCAAAATACTTTTCGATCAGAAAGGTTGATAATCAGCCCCTGGGAGGTCACGACCTCCGGCGGGCGGTTGTGCCGCTCATCCCGGCGCAGATGGGCCTCAATGCGGGCAATCAATTCCTGCAAGCCGAAAGGCTTGGTGATATAGTCGTCCCCTCCCGCCCGCAGGCCGTTGACCTTATCCTGCTCTGTGATTCGCGCCGTCAGGAACAGGATGGGACAGACGATATGATTTCGAATAACCTTACACAGCTCCAGCCCGTCCATCCCCGGCATATTGATGTCCAGAAGGATGAGATTCGGCTTTGTATTCAGCTTCGCCAAGGCTTCATCGCTGCTGTTGGCTACGGAAACCGTATAGCCGTGATCCTGCAAATGGGTTGAAAGCAGTTCGGTCAGGATAGATTCATCATCCACAATCAAAATTCTGTATGCCATGCGAACACCTCCAGTCTTTTTCATCATATAGGGAGAAAGTCAAAATTTGGTCAAGGTCATATACATTCTTCGATATTAGCAGATTTTGTCCGCCAGCCGTTATTCTATCACGGCTGCAAAAATATTGCAATGCCACACCATATTAACAGAAGCGGCTACCGAAAATAATGAAAGGCAACAAGCGGTCAAATATGTTACAAAAAGCAGGCAATCACTAATTATGTGTGACTGCCTGCTAAAATAGGAATAGGGATGAGTTGTGTCAACTTATGGCTCGACCTGCTCACTTGGTTCGTCCAGGTCCAAGCTTGGAACGATGGCAGTGTCGGGGTATTCGGCAGACATACTGCCCTTGTCGGGAATGCCCTCTGAACGCCCCACGACAAAATTCTCACTGCATGGCATATTGATGACGGATGCCACGATTTTGATAACTTCCTCCACCTCCAGCCAGCTGTGCCAATACCTCGTACTCCACCCCATCCAGCGTGAACGAGGCTGTATAGATGTCGTAATACCCCGCTGGCATATTTGAAAGACCGTCAGCGGCCTTTTTTGTGGAGTCAAAGGGGCCATGCTTCATGGAGCAGTGGCTGAGGGTAACGGGTACTCCGCCAAAGTCGGTAGTACGATCCTCATCTACCGGAAGCAGGCCACAATGAATGATACCCAGCTTGGAAACTGTGATGGTAAAGCCCTTGGGAATTATAATATCGTCATCAGACTTGGGACTCCCGTCCTCCTAGAAATCTGCCCAGAAGCCCCGGCTTACCTGATCTTCAATCACTTTCTCAGTAGTATTGTCTCGGTAGATGGTTGCGGTGACTGCCTGCCCACCGCCGGTCAACCCATCGGGGATATAAGGCACATTCAGTTCCCAGCCATAGTAAGATCCTGTCCCCCTCCACTGTACGAGGCGAGGCCAGACAAAGCATTATGCTATGATTGTGCGGTTTTCGGTGCGTATCTTTACAGCAGATTTGCGCCGTTGTTCGCGGAGGATTTGTGCCGCGGCTGGAGGCGAGGCAGGCGCCCCTCACAAATCGCTACAAATGCCCCAAAATGGCGTTCTGGGCCTGCTCTCGTCTTGCTCCTCGAGAGCGGCCCCAGTTCGCCTGACACGGCCCTCACAGGGGCAACAGACGGGTCAGACCCGTAACTGGCATGCCTGGTCATGCCGCCATGGGCGCCAATAATAGCGACGACGAACACGCCGCATAGTTCGGGTTCACCAAAACTCTCCCGCATCCGGGTGGCCGGTTCTTTTCTGCTGCTTTTCCCTAAACTGACGTTTGATTAGGGTTTCTTTTTTCAGTTTTCCGAAACGCCGCATTCTCCCTCGTTCCCAGCTTTTGCTCGAACCTGTCCTTACGGGTGTCCTCAGGAATGGGTGTGGGGTACCGCCCGTTGAAACAGGCGGCGCAAATACCGCAGCTCCCCGCCAGCCGGTCAAGGGCGTCTACCGGCAGATAGCCCAGGGAGTCTGCCCCAATGATGGCGGCAGTCTCCTCTACTGTATGCCTGCACGCAATCAGGTTGTCTTGGGAGTCGATGTCCGTGCCATAGTAACAGGGGTGCAGAAATGGCGGCGATGACACCCTCAGGTGTATCTCTTTGGCGCCTGCCTCCCGCAGCAGCTTGACTATGCGTCCACTGGTGGTCCCTCTCACGATGGAGTCGTCCACCAGCACCAGCTTCCGGCCCTTCACCGCAGACTCTATGGGGCTTAGCTTAATGCGCACCTGGTCCAGACGCTGGGCCTGGATTGGAGAGATGAATGTGCGGCCAATGTACTTGTTCTTAATGAGTCCCATGCCATAAGGGATTCCGGATGCCCTGCTGAAGCCCAGGGCCGCGTCCAGACCAGAGTCCGGCACACCGATAACCAGGTCGGCGTTTGCGGGGCGCCGCGCTGCCAGCAGTTCTCCGGCCCGCTGCCTTGCCAGGTGCACGGGTATTCCGTCCAGCACCGAGTCGGGCCTTGCAAAATAGATATACTCAAAAACACAGAGCCTTTTCGGCTTCCGGCCGCAGTGCTCTCGGTATGACGCCATTCCGCCGGGACCGAAAACCAAAATTTCCCCCGGCTCCAGGTCTCGCTCAAATTCTGCGCCAATGGCCGCCAGAGCGCAGCTCTCTGAGGCCACGGCGTACCCGCCGCCGGAAAGCCTGCCGTAACATAATGGCCGGAAACCAAAGGGGTCCCGGGCGGCTATGAGCTTTTGGGCGGACATAAGCACCAGAGAGTAGGCTCCGTCCAACTCGTCCATGGCCGCGCAGAGGGCTGTTTCAATGGAGGGAGCGCGCAGGCGCTGCTGGGTGACAATATAAGCGATAATCTCCGTGTCGCTGGTGGTGTGGAAAATAGCGCCGGAAAGCTCCAGACTGTTTCGGAGCCCGGCGGCATTGCTAAGGTTGCCGTTGTGGGCCAGGGCCATTTTCCCTTTCTGATGGTTCACCTCTATGGGCTGGCAGTTCCTGCGCCCGCTGCCTCCGGTGGTGCCGTAGCGCACATGGCCCACCCCCATGTTTCCTTTAGGCAGGCGGCCCAGCGCCTCTGGGGTGAACACCTCTCCCAGCAGGCCAACGTCCTTATGGGACGCGAAGACACCGTCATCGTTTATTACAATCCCGCAGCTCTCTTGTCCCCGGTGCTGAAGGGCAAAAAGGCCGTAATAGCAGAGCTCGGCCGCCTCCGCGCGGTCTGGCAGCCACACACCGAAAATTCCGCATTCCTCATGTATACTCATGCGCACCTCTCCTTTATTCTCCGCTGGCCCCATAGTTTGCCAGCACTCTTGCCGACGGGTCGTCTACTTTACAGCCCTCCCATTCCGGATTGGGCATCCAAAAACCATCGATTAGCTGTCCCTGGCCAGGATAGTATTTCTCAAACAACTCTCTATACAGCAGGGCTTCTTTCGTAAAGGGCCGGGCGTGGGTATAAGACTTGCTTTTTGCCTCAAACGCCTTGTCTGTGTAAAGCCCCTCGGCATACTCCTTCAAATAGTCCACCATAGAGTGGCCTACCGCGTCGGAAAAAGCCGCTTTTTCCCGCCAGAGAATTTCCTCCGGCAGAAAATCCCCCTGGGCAAAAGCCCTTCGCAGAAGATACTTGCCCTTGCCGTAGGTATTCAGCTTTTTCTCCGGGTCAACAGACATAACGTACTCCACAAAGTCCAAATCGCCAAAGGGCACCCTGGCCTCCAGAGAGTTGGCGGAGATACAGCGGTCGGCCCGGAGAACATCGTACATATGCAGCTCCCGGATGCGTTTCTCGGATTCCTTCTGGAAAGCCTGGGCGCTGGGGGCGAAGTCCGTATACTTATAGCCAAACAGCTCATCGGATATTTCTCCAGTAAGAAGGACCCGGATGTCTGTATTCTCATGGATATATTTGCATACCAGGAACATGCCCACACTGGCGCGGATAGTGGTAATATCGAATGTCCCCAGGACCGCCACCACTGTCTCCAGAGCGTCCAGCACGTCTTGTCTGGTGATTATAACCTGGGTGTGGCTGCTGCCGATAAAGTCCGCAGCCTGCCGGGCATATTTCAGGTCTATGGCGTCGCCCTCCATGCCAATCGCAAAGGTGCGGATTGGCGTTTTACAGTACCGCTGCGCCACGGCGCAGACCAGGGATGAATCAAGACCGCCGGAAAGAAGGAATCCCAGCTTCGCGTCTGAAACCAATCGCTTCTTTATGCCCGCGGTGAGCTTAGCCCGGATGTTTTCGCATATCGTGTCCATATCGTCGTGGCAGACCCTCTCGGTCCGGGAAATATCCCTGTAGGGGACAAACCTCCCGGCTTTGTAATAATGTCCCGGCGGAAAGGGCCGTATCTCCCCGCAGAGGCCTATCAGGTCCTTGGGCTCGCTGGCAAAGAGCATGGCGCCGCTTTCCCCCCAGCCGTAGTACAGGGGACGGATGCCGATGGGGTCCCGGGCGGCTATGTACTCTCCTGTGTTTCCATCATATATAACACAGGCAAATTCCGCGTCCAGCAGGTTAAACATGCCGGCGCCATACTCCCTGTAAAGGGGCAGCAGTACCTCGCAGTCAGAGCCGCTTTGAAAGACGTATCTGTCTGCGAGCTGCTGTTTGAACTTTTCAAAGCCGTATAACTCGCCGTTGCAGACCACATAGCTGCCGTCCAGCTCAAAGGGCTGCATGCCCTGAGGGCTTAGGCCCATGATAGCCAGGCGATGGAAGCCCATAAAGCCGTTGCCAGTATCGATAAACCGGGTGTCGTCCGGGCCCCGGGACAAGCTGCGGTCAAAGCATGCCTTTACAAGGTCAGGCTGGTTGCAGGGGCCGCAGCAGCTGATGATTGAACACATAAGAATCCCTCCGTGAAAGCGGAACAGGCGGGGTCACACCGAGCCCCGCTTTCTCCGCATGGCATATTATTCTACGTCCTGCAGCGCGTCATATCCGGTCTCGCCGGTGCGTACTTTCACTACGTCCTCCACATCATAGATAAATATCTTGCCGTCGCCGATATGGCCGGTATACAGCACCTTTTTTGCCGTCTCTACAACCGAGGAGACCGGTACCCGGCTGACAACGATATCCACCTGTATCTTGGGCAGAAGGCTGGCTTCCACCTGCACGCCTCTGTAATACTCGGGCTTGCCCTTTTGTACACCGCAGCCCAGCACATGGGAAACCGTCATGCCGGTGATGCCCAGGGCCATCATGGCGGACTTCAGGGCCTCGAACCGGCTCTCCCGGCAGATAATCTCAACCTTCGTGAGCTTGGGCACGCCGTCAGGAACTAGGGTGGGTTCTTTTTTCACCGGGATAGCTTCAGCGGCCGGCGTGTCTCCGGTAACGGCTATGGCATTCCCGCAGCCGTAGTCCAGGCTCTCAACCGCTGGGGCAAAGTCCGCGTAGGCGCTTAGCAGGCCGTGTTCGGTGCTGTCAAGGCCCTTGATCTCCTCCTCCGGCTCAACGCGCAGGCCAACGGTTCTTTTGATTATCACAAACGTGACGGTCATCAGCGCAGCCGTCCAGGCAAGGATTGCCAGGATGCCCAGCAGCTGTACCCACAGCAGGCCGGGGTCGCCGGTGTAGAACAGTCCCCTGAGGCCTGCCGGAGCGTCAGGGTTAGCCAGAAGCCCCACAGCGGCGGTGCCCCATACGCCATTGGCAAGGTGCACGCCTACAGCGCCTACCGGGTCGTCGATGTGCAGCTTGAGGTCCAGGATTTCGACCACCGCGACCACCAGAATTCCGGAAACAATTCCCACAATCACCGAGCCCAGGGCGTCCAGGGCGTCGCACCCAGCGGTAATACCCACCAGGCCTGCCAAGGATGCGTTCAGACACATGGAAACATCCGGCTTACCATTCTTTATCCAGGTGAACAGCATGGTGGTAACCGTGGCCACTGCCGGGGCAATGGTGGTAGTCAGGAAAATAGAGGCCAGGGAGGTGTTGTCCCAGGCGGCCGCGCCATTGAAGCCGTACCATCCAAACCATAGGATGAAACAGCCCAGAGCCCCCAGGGTGATGGAGTGGCCGGGTATGGCGTTTACCTTCTTCACCTTGCCTTCTTCATCCTCCATGTACTTGCCAAGCCTTGGACCCACCAGAACGGCCCCAATCAGCGCCGTGACGCCGCCCACGGAGTGGATGGCCGCAGAGCCGGCAAAATCATGGAAGCCCAGCTGGACCAGCCAGCCTTGGCTGTTCCAGACCCATCCGGCCTCAACAGGGTATACGAACAGGGAGATTACTCCGGAATAAATACAGTAGGACAAAAACTTGGTGCGCTCGGCCATAGCGCCGGAGACAATGGTGGCCGCCGTGGCGCAGAACACCAGATTAAACACAAAGCTGGAGGCATTTTCTTCAATAAAACCAGGAAAATTACGGAATATATCCAGGTTAGGTATACCGATAAAGCCCATCACGTAGTCCTCGGCCATCATCAGGCTGAAGCCCAAAAGTACGAACACCACTGTGCCAATGCAGAAGTCCATCAGGTTCTTCATAATAATATTGCCTGCGTTTTTGGCTCGGGTGAAACCGGTCTCCACCATAGCGAAACCAGCCTGCATAAAGAACACCAGGGCCGCGCCAATGAGAAACCAGACCCCGAACACCTGTGTGCTCACAGTTTCTGTCACCAGGGATATAATCTGCTCCGCTCCCATAATATCCACACTCCTTTAAGTTACAATGTTTTTACCTTACGCTGAAAAGGATATCGCCGTAGCTGGGATAGGGCCAGAACTCTTTGGCAGTGATGGTCTCAGCCCGGTCGCATACCATCCGAAGCTCCTTCATGTGCTTTAAGAGCACATCACGCACCGTGTAGCCCTGCTCCTCTACCGTGCCAGAGAGCTCTCCGACAGCTTCCTCCAGCTGGCCCGCGCGCTGAGAAATCTCATGGGCCAGCTGTGACAGCTCCTTTATTAAATCCAGCTCATAGGCACTGTCCAGCCTGGCGTCAAGGGATTTCTTTGCCGAGGCGGCCTCCAGCAGCTTTACGGTGTAGGCCTCTACAGCCGGGGCAATCTGGCGGCGGGCCATGCTGACCATAGTGTTTGCTTCTATGGTAACGGTCTTGACATAATTTTCCAGCATAATCTCACAGCGGGATTCCAGCTCCGCCCGGCTGTACACCCCTTGGGAGGTGAGCATTGTCACATTTTTTTCATCCAGCAGATGGGGCATGCAGTCCGGGGTGGTGGGATAGTTCAGCAGGCCGCGCTTTTTAGTGGCCTCCTCTATCCATGAACCGTCATAGCCGTTGCCATTAAAGATGATATTCTTATGGTCCTTTATTGTTTTGCGTATCATCTCATGCAGGGCGGACTCAAAGTCCGCCGCCCCCTCCAGCCGGTCGGCGTATATCCTCAGGCTCTCGGCTACAGCGGCGTTCAGCATGATGTTGGCACAGGCAATGCTGTTGGAGGAACCCAGCATACGGAACTCAAACTTGTTGCCTGTGAAAGCAAAGGGCGAGGTACGGTTGCGGTCCGTGGTATCCCGGTTAAACTTGGGCAGCACATCAACCCCCAGCTTCATCTGGGTTTTCTGGGCCCCGGCATAGGGCGCGCCGGTCTCTATGGCCTCCAGAACGCCGTTAAGCTCATCGCCCAGAAATATGCTGACAACCGCCGGAGGGGCCTCGTTGGCTCCAAGCCTATGGTCGTTGCCCGCAGTAGCTACAGCTATGCGCAGCAGGTCCTGGTAGTCGTCCACAGCCTTGATCACCGCGCAGAGAAACAGGAGGAACTGGGCGTTCTCATAGGGGGTCTCCCCAGGGGAGAGCAAATTTACGCCCGCGTCGGTAGAAATGGACCAGTTGTTGTGCTTGCCGCTGCCGTTTACCCCGTCAAAGGGCTTTTCGTGCAGAAGGCACACCAGGCCGTGCCTGGCGGCTACCTTTTGCATAACCTCCATGGCCAGCTGGTTGTGGTCCGTGGCCACGTTGGTGGTGGTATAGATGGGGGCCAGCTCGTGCTGTGCGGGCGCCACTTCGTTATGCTCGGTCTTAGCCAGTATCCCCAGCTTCCACAGCTCGTCATTCAGCTCCTCCATATAGGCCGCTACCCGGGGTTTTATTACGCCGAAGTAGTGGTCGTCCATCTCCTGTCCTTTGGGAGGGCGCTTGCCAAAGAGGGTACGGCCGGTGAAACGCAAATCCGGGCGCTTATCATACATCTCCTGGGTTATGAGGAAGTATTCCTGTTCGGGCCCCACAGAGGTGCGCACGCACTTTACCTCCTTGTTGCCGAACAACCTGATAATGCGCATGGCCTGATTGTTAAGGGCCGCCATGGAGCGCAGCAAGGGTGTTTTCTTATCCAGAGCCTCGCCGCCGTAGGAACAGAAAGCTGTAGGGATACACAAGGTTTTTCCCTTTATAAAAGCGTAGGAGGTGGGGTCCCAGGCGGTATATCCCCGGGCCTCGAAGGTTGCTCTGAGACCTCCGGAAGGGAAGGAGGAGGCGTCGGGCTCGCCCTTAATCAATTCCTTGCCGGAAAATTCCATGATTACTCCGCCGTCGGGGGAGGGAGAGATAAAGCTGTCGTGCTTTTCGGCGGTAACGCCGGTAAGCGGCTGGAACCAGTGGGTATAGTGGGTGGCGCCCTTAGATACCGCCCAGTCCTTCATAGCGCTGGCAACAGCGTCGGCCACCCCAGGGTCCAGTCTGGCGCCCCTTTCAATCGTCCTGCGCAAGGACTTATATACATCTGAGGGAAGGTTGGCTTTCATCACCCGGTCATCAAAGACCATGCTGCCGAAATATTCCTGAACCAGTTTCATAATACGCACATCCTCTTTTACAAAAAAAATAAGGCAGGGGCGCTCTCCGGAGTACCCGCTGTCTGCACTCCCGGAAAGACGCCCTTGCCTTTACCGTGCCCCATTATACGTCAGTTGGGGCTGTTTGTCAACCCTGTTTTGCAATATTTTCTTTTGGCGTTTCATTTTTTTGAAAAAAATTCAAGTTTTTTTGGCAAGCTCTTGACATTCTGAAAGATAACGCATATAATAAATTCAAATGAGCAATGGCGTTCATTCCGGCCCAGGGAATCCCTGCGCCCGGGACGAGCGTTATTTTTTTGAAAATTTTTATTAAGGATATGGTACTATGGAAATCGAAGGTCAGGTCCGCATCCCCTCCGGCTGTGCCATCGCGGCCGTCATCTCGAAAGAGGGCCGCAGAATGCCCGGCAGTATAGTCTCAGAGGCCATGCGCCCCATGCACGAGCGCTCCAACGGCCTGGGCGGCGGCTTTGCCGGGTACGGCATCTATCCGGCTTACCGGGAGTTCTACGCCATGCACATGTTCTTTGACTGCAGGGATACCCGCAAGTCCTGCGAGGCCTTTTTGAAAGAGCGCTTTGAGCTGGTACAGTCAGAGCTGATTCCTACCAGAAAGATACCCTCTATCACCGGCGAGCCAATCATCTGGCGCTACTTCCTCTCTCCTTTCCCCTCCCTGCTGAGAAACCTGCAGCTGGACGAGAAAGAGTTTGTGTCCCGAACCGTCATGAAAATAAACGCCGAAATAAAAGGAGCCTTTGTGTTCTCATCCGGAAAGAATATGGGGGCGTTCAAAGCCGTGGGCTATCCCGAGGACGTGGGGGAGTTCTATCGCTTAGAGGACTACGCCGGCTACGCCTGGTCCGCTCATGGGCGGTACCCTACCAACACCCCGGGCTGGTGGGGCGGAGCGCACCCCTTTACCCTGCTGGACTGGTCGGTGGTACACAACGGGGAGATTTCTTCTTATGACGCCAACCGGCGGTATATAGAGATGTTTGGTTATCAGTGTACATTGCAGACGGACACGGAAGTTATTACATATATAATGGACTACCTGCTGCGGGTACAGGGGTTGAGCCTTGCGGAGGCCGCGTCGGTGGTTGCCGCCCCCTTCTGGAGCACGATAGAGAGCAAAACGGAGCACAGAGAAAAGCATATTTATCTGCGCAGCATGTTTCCCAGCCTGCTTATTACCGGACCCTTTTCCATCGTACTGGGATTTACAGGCGGGCTGATGGCCCTGAATGACCGGCTAAAGCTGCGCTCCATGGTTGTAGGCGAAAAGGACGACAGGGTGTTCATCGCCAGCGAAGAGGCCGCAATCCGGATGATGGAGCCGGAGGCGGAGCATATCTGGGCTCCGGCGGGCGGCGAACCGGTTATTGTGAGAGTAAAGGAGGGGGCGTACTGATGGGCATAGACTTTATCTATCCGGAATATGAGGTCCGGCGGGATGCTGGCCGCTGCACAGGCTGCGGCGCCTGCATAAAACAGTGCTCCCATGAGGTATACGCCATAGACGGCAGAAGCGGAAAAATTACGGCTGACGACACAAAATGCGTCAATTGCCAGCGCTGTGCCAGCTTCTGTCCTGCCCGGGCGCTGAAAATTGTCCGTTCAGATTATGCCCCCATGGGCAATTCCAATTGGCGGCAGCCGGTGGTCCATGAAATCTATAAGCAGGCCAGGACAGGCGGCGTGCTGCTGTCCTCCATGGGCAGTCCTAAGGAAATCCCTGTGTATTGGGATAAACTCCTGCTCAATGCCTCCCAGGTGACAAACCCTCCCATCGACCCTTTACGCGAGCCTATGGAGACAAAGGTTTTCCTGGGCCAGCGGCCGGAACGGGTGGTAAGAAGGCCTGACGGAAGCCTGGATACCACGATGCCGTCCCTGTTGGAACTGTCCATGCCTGTGATGTTCTCCGCTATGAGCTACGGCTCCATCAGCTATAACGCCCATGCCGCCCTGGCAAGAGCCGCGGATGAGCTGGATATCCTATACAATACTGGCGAGGGCGGGCTGCATGAGGATTTCTACCGGTATGGGCCCAACACCATCGTGCAGGTGGCATCCGGACGGTTTGGGGTACATAAGGGATATTTGAACGCCGGGGCGGCCATTGAGATAAAGATGGGGCAGGGAGCAAAGCCGGGTATTGGGGGTCATCTGCCCGGCGGAAAAATTGTGGGAGACGTGGCCAGGACCCGTATGGTACCCGAGGGCTCCGACGCCATTTCTCCTGCGCCCCACCACGACATCTACTCTATTGAGGATTTGCGGCAGCTGGTGTTTTCCCTTAAGGAGGCCTCCGGGTATCAAAAGCCGGTCATCGTCAAGGTGGCGGCAGTGCATAATATTGCCGCCATAGCCAGCGGCATTGCCCGCAGCGGAGCAGACATTATCGCGATAGATGGTTTCCGGGGCGGCACCGGCGCGGCTCCCACCCGCATCCGGGACAATGTGGGCATCCCCATCGAGCTGGCCCTGGCGGCAGTTGACCAGCGCCTGCGGGACGAGGGTATCCGTGGGCAGGTAAGCCTGGTGGCCGGCGGCAGCATCCGCAGCGCCGCGGATGTGGTAAAGGCCGTGGCGCTGGGGGCGGACGCCTGCTATATTGCCACAGCGGCTATGCTGGCCATGGGGTGCCATCTCTGCCACACCTGCCAAACCGGGCGCTGTGCCTGGGGCATTGCCACCCAAGAGCCGGAGTTGGTGAAACGCCTGGACCCGGATGCCGCGGCAAAAAGACTTATAAACCTGATGACAGCCTGGAGGCATGAGATGAAGGAGCTCATGGGGGGAATGGGGATCAACTCCATCGAGGCCCTTAAAGGCAACCGGCTCATGCTTCGGGGCATAGGACTCACCCAAAAGGAACTGGACATCTTAGGCATAAAACACGCGGGGGAATAACATGGAGACGATAAACATACAGGGCCTTGGTTCCCGTGAGATAAACGAGCGCCTGCGGAAAACCGCCGCCTACAGGCTTACCGGCTGCTGCGGGGAAAGGTTTCTTGGCGCCGGCATGGACGCCGGAGAACTGACAATAGAAGGCGTGCCCGGGAACGCTCTGGGGGCTTATCTCAACGGCGGAAACATCACCGTATATGGTAACGCCCAAGACGCGGCGGGCGATACCATGAACGCCGGTGAGATAATCGTGCACGGCAGCATTGGGGACGCCGCGGGGTATGCCATGCGGGGCGGGCGCATATTGGTGAAGGGAGACGCTGGGTACCGGGCCGGAATCCATATGAAGGCTTATAAGGACAAGGTCCCAGTGATGATAATAGGCGGCAGAGCCGGGAGCTTTCTGGGAGAATACCAGGCCGGGGGGATTATTATTGTGCTGGCGCTGAACGGCGGCAGGCCGGTGGGTAACTTCCCCTGCACCGGAATGCACGGAGGAAAATTGCTGCTGCGGGGCTGCTGGGAGGATATCTCTTTCCCTGCCCAGGTGAGCGCGCAGCCGGCAGAGCGGGAGGAACTGGAGGAGGTGCGCGGGCAGCTGGAGGCCTTTTGCGTTGCCTTTGGGTATGATCTTTCCGAGGTGCTGAACAGCCCATTCACCTCTGTGACCCCGGACAACGGGAATCCTTACCGGCAGATGTATGTGATGAACTGAAAGGAGCGGCGACCATGAAATATACGCAAAACGAGGTCCTGCAGTATGTAAAGGAAGAGGATATTAAGTTTATCAGGCTGGCCTTCTGCGACGTATTTGGCCGGCAGAAGAATATTTCCATCCTGCCAGGGGAACTGCCCAGGGCCTTTGCCCAGGGTATTCCCTTTGACGGCTCCGCCATTGCGGGCTTTGGGGACGAGGCCTATTCGGACCTGCTGCTGCACCCGGACCCAGATACCCTGACAGTGTTGCCCTGGCGGCCAGAGCACGGCAGAGTAGTGCGCATGTTCAGCAGCGTGAGCCTGTCCTGCGGAACAGACTTCCCCGGCGATACCCGGCGGCTTCTGCAAAGGGCAGTGGAAGCGGCGGAAAAACTGGGGCGCGGCTTTTTCTTCGGGACCGAGCAGGAGTTCTACCTGTTCAACCTGGACCAGAATGGGCAGCCTACTTTGGAGCCCTACGACCAGGCGGGATATATGGACATTGCCCCCGAGGACCGGGGGGAGAACATCCGCCGGGAGATTTGCCTAACCCTGGAACAGATGGGCATTGCCCCGGAGAGCTCTTACCACAAAGAAGGGCCGGGCCAGAATGAAATAGATTTCCGCTACTCTGACCCCCTTACCGCTGCGGACAACGCCATGACTTTCAGGACGGTGGTGAAGACTGTAGCAAGGCGTAACGGTCTCTGGGCAGATTTTTCACCCAGGCCCCTCCCTGACTGGCCAGGAAACGGCTTTCATGTCAATATATCCGTGCGCTCAGAACACAGCGGCGACCTCTGTCATATAATTGCCGGAATACTGGAGAAGGCGCCGGAGATGACGGCCTTTCTGAATCCAGTGGAGAACTCATACGCCCGGTTTGGCAGGTTCAAAGCTCCCAGGTATATCTCCTGGTCCAGCGAAAACCGCTCTCAACTGGTGCGCATCCCCTCCGGTTCCGGGGAATACCGGCGTGCCGAACTGCGCTCCCCGGACCCTGAGGCCAATCCTTATCTGGCTTTGGCACTGATGATACAGGCGGGACTCTACGGCATCCGGCAGCGCTTGGACCTGCCTATGGTAGCGAACTTAAACCTGTACAAAGCGCCTCCCGAAGTACTTGCCCGGTACCGCCAACTACCGGAAAGTTTGCCGGAAGCCCAGCGTCTGGCCTGGCAGAGCGCGTTTATCCGGGAGCATATGCCTGCTTGTGTGCTGGAAAGCTTCTGCAAGCAGTAAGCCTTGAAAAAAGAGGGGAAATTATGGCACTGGAAGAGCAGGTCTATCGTATGCTGGTTATATCCGGCCAGGACAAATTCAACAGGGCGCTGGAAGATTTTTTACCCGGCGTATTCCGGGCCCATACCCGTTTCGCCGGAAGCATCAGCCAGGGGCGTAGAATGCTTGCTGAGCGGGTCTTTGATTTTGTGCTGGTGAACTCGCCCCTCCCGGACAGTGCTGGAATGGGATTTGCCGTGGATATTAGCGAATCACAGGAAAGGGTGGTGGTACTTATGGTCCGCGCAGAGCTGTACGGCGAGGCATATGCCAGAACCTCTATACACGGCGTATTTACACTGCAAAAACCCCTATCCAAGGGCGGCATGGACCAGGCTCTTAGATGGATGGTGAGCGCCCGGGAAAAGCTGCGGCAAGTGGAAAAGAAGACCCTTTCCCTGGA
>Ga0137309_101756_pt1 | contig 14073 bp, 14 predicted proteins | sample NAcewiD2O_June_FD_97179 | JGI IMG/M metagenome (GOLD analysis project Ga0137309, IMG submission 97179) | Mouse cecal microbial communities from Vienna, Austria - N-Acetylneuraminic amended D2O_June | ecosystem: Host-associated > Mammals > Digestive system > Large intestine > Cecum | place... | reverse complement strand
CATAGGTAAGAGACTGCCGGATGGCTGGTCAAACCAGCGGGGGAGGGGCCAGCCCCAAACCGAGCTCCCAGCCGCCTCCTCCCACCCCCGTTAAACGTGCAAAAGTTTTGGAAGGTTCTTAGGAAACTTTTTCCAAAAAGTTTCCTAAGCCGGAGGCGGGCCAGGAAGATTCATTATGAGAAAGGAAGGCTGTGTAAATGGCTGAAATTGTGAAAAAAGCCACCCGGGAGAGCTTCGGCGAAGCCCTGGTGGAGTTGGGAAAGACGAATCCGGATATTGTGGTGCTGGTAGCCGATTTGGCCGACGCCACAAAAGTGGAGAATTTTGGCAAGGCATACCCAGACCGCTTCATTGAGTGCGGCATTGCCGAGGGCAACATGGTGGGCGTGGCCGCTGGCTTGGCGGCCTGCGGGAAGATCCCCTTTGCCACCAGCTTTGCCATGTTTTCGGCGGGCCGCGCCTTCGAGCAGGTCCGCAACTCTGTGGGCTACCCCCATTTAAACGTGAAAATCGTGGGCTCCCACGCGGGCATCTCCGTGGGCGAGGATGGCGCCACCCACCAGTGCTGCGAGGATCTGGCCCTCATGCGGACCATTCCCGGCATGGTGGTGCTCAACCCTGCCGACCACTATGAGATGCGGGCGGCGGTAAAGGCCGCTGTGGAGCACCAGGGCCCGGTGTACATCCGGCTGGGCCGGCTGGCGGTGGAGAGCTGCAACAACAACGACGATTACCAGTTTGAACTCGGCAAGGGCATCACCCTGCGGGAGGGCGGCGATATTACGGTAATCGCCACCGGCCTGATGGTGGGCGAGGCCATCAAAGCCGTGGATACTTTGGCTGCGGAGGGCATTCACGCCCGGCTCATCGACATGCACACCGTGAAGCCCCTGGACCGGGAGCTGGTGGTAAAGGCCGCCCGGGAGACCGGCCGCATTGTCACCGTGGAGGAGCACAACGTCATCGGCGGGCTGGGCGAGGCTGTGGCCGCCTGCCTGTGCGAGGAATGCCCGGTTCCCCTGACCCGCATGGGTGTGCGGGACGTGTTCGGCCATTCCGGTCCGGCGGTGGATCTGCTGGAGGAATTCGGCCTGTGCGCCGGGGGCATCGCGAAGACCGTGAAGTCGGCGCTGGGCAAGTAAAAAGCCAAGGCATAGCATGGAAGAAAAAACCGTCATTCGGGAAGCCCTGCCCGCCGACGCTCCGGCCCTTGCCAGACTCAACCGTACCGCCATGGGCTATGATTATCCCGAGGACCAAACAGCGGACCGGCTTGCCGCCATTCTCCAGGACAGCCGCTGCAAAATCTTCATGGCGGAATCCGCCGGACAGGTGGCGGGCTATCTGCACCTGGAAGACTACCAGCTGCTCTACGCAGACCCCATGAAAAATATCATGGGCATTGCCGTGGACCCGAACCGCCGCCGCCAGGGCCTTGGCCGGGCTCTGCTGGAGGCGGGGGAGGCCTGGGCCCGGGAGCAGGGCGCGGCAGGCGTGCGGCTGGTCTCGGGAGAAAGCCGCCAGGGCGCCCATGCCTTTTACCGGCTTTGGGCGATGCGGGGAACAAAATGCAGCTGAACTTGAAGAAAATGTTTTGAGGTGTTTTATGTCCAATCCCATTACGCCAGGAGGCCCCTGGTACCACGGCTCGCCCCTGCGGGTGCGGGAGCTGCGGGCTGGCAGCACCGTCACCCAGTGGCGGGAGCTGGCGGAGGCCTTCTCCCACAAGCCCGCCCTGCTGTGCATAGACGATGACGGAAGAATTACCCACAACGGCTTGCAGCCGGGTTTCCTCTATGTGGTGGACGAGCCGGTGGAGGTGGGCCCGAACCTGTACCAGCACCCCCACAGCTCTTTGGAGCAGGGGCTGGAATTCCTCACCGCCCGGCCCCTGCGGCTGCGGCTTTTGGGAGAGGCCAAAGGATAAAAAAGCAGAAGCGCCCAAGCCTCGGTTTTGGGCGCTTTCCCGCCTAGTGAAACGGTTGACACATTTCCCCTTATCATGTATAATAAGGAAAGAAAACCATTTGGGAGGGCGGCATTGGCGTGAAGCAATTTTTTGGTATGAGCCAGAGTGGGAATTTGGATGAGGCCCTGCGGGGCCTTTCCTCTCCCCAATTTATTATGCTGTTTACAAACGACGGCCAGTTCGAGGCCCATGTAGAGGCGCTGGAGAAGCGGTTTCCCGGCGTGCCCAGCATTGGCTGCGTCGGCATGAGCTACCAAACCGGCATGGTGGAACGGGGAGTGGGCGTCATCGCCTTTTCCGGCGGCGTCCGCGCCGCAGCCAACGTACTGGAGCAGGTTTCGACTATGCCGGTGAAATTCATCAAGCGCCTGGAGCAGGACCTGCGCCAAGTTGGCGGCACTGGGGAGGACACGGTGTGCATCGACCTGTGCACGGGCAACGACGCCTGTGTGCTGACCACCATTTACACCGCGCTGCGCAGGCAGGGGGTCTCCCTGGTGGGGGGCACCGGCGACCAGGGCAAGGTCTCGGCCAACGGCAAAGTGTATGAGGACGCGGTGGCTTACGCCCTGGTGCGCAACCAGAACGGGCGGGTGAAGACCTATAAGGAGAACATCTACCACCAGTTTGGCGACTACCGCTTTATCGCCTCCAACACGGACCGGGCTAAGTACATACTGGGCTCCCTCAATGGAAAGCCCGCAAGGGATGTGTACAAGAGCATCCTCCATGTAACGGACCAGGAGATTTTGACCCGCACCTTTCAAAATCCCTTTGGCAAGATCAATGGAGACGATACCTGCATTATTTCCATTAAGGACGTGCAGGGCAGCTCTTTGGCCTGCTTCCGCCAGGTCAATGACTCCGACGTGCTGATTTTGCTGGAGCTGGGGGACTATCGGGCCATTGTCCAGGAGACCATTGCCCAGATCTGCCGGGACTTCCCCCGGCGCTCGGCCATTTTCTCGGTGAACTGCCTGTTCCGCTACAAGCTCTTTACCGAGCAGGGCTATATGGACGCCTACCTGCGGGACATGGCCGCTCTGGGTAGCCATGCCGGGCTTGTGGGGTATGGCGAGCACTACAACAACCGCTTTGTCAATCAGTCCATGACCTGCGTAGTCTTTGAGTAAGGAGGGGCGGTATCGTTATGTTTTTTGAGAGAAAAAAGCAGCGGCTGGCAAAGGATCAGGAGGAGAAGAGCCTGTACCCAGTGCTTCATGTGGCGGGCAGCCTAAAGGAATACCAGCAGGAGCTGGTGAAAAAGGAGGTGGCCTCCCTGGCAGAGCTCAGCCGGGTGGGAGACTCCTTTTCCAACGTGCTGTCCGAGGCGGAGCGCTTTCAAACCAAGCTGGAGGACCTGGGAGCCTCCTTTTCCAACATCGACCAGACCGCCGGGGAGTTCAGCCAGGTGCGGGAAGAAATCGGCCTTTCCGTGGCCGGGGCCCAGGAGCGGATGGAGGAGCTGGCCCAGATCTCCACGCGGGTTCAGCAATCGTATGACCAGATGACCGAAACCTTTAACGGTTTGGAGACCGCCATTACGGAGATCCGCCAGTGTATGGAGAAAATTGTGGCTATTGCGGACCAAACCAATATCCTGGCCCTTAACGCCTCCATTGAGGCGGCCCGGGCCGGCGAGGCGGGCCGGGGCTTCTCGGTGGTGGCGGCCCAGGTAAAATCTTTGGCCGAGGAGATTAAAACCCTGGCCCGGGAGGTAGACACCGGTGTGCGGGACGTGGAAACCGGCGCCCAGGAGCTTAACGGCAGCATCGCGGCCTCCCAGGAGACCCTGGGCCAGGGCGTGGGCATTGTAAGCCAGACGGATGAGAGCTTCCAGAGCATCACCGCCGCGGCGGAGGGCGCGGTATCCGTACAGGCGGAGATTTCTCAGGTAATTGACGCGTCCCAGCAGGGGCTCCAGGAGATCCGCCAGTTTTTTGAGCAGATTAAGGGCCAGTATCAAGAGGTTGTCCGGCACATTGACAGCGCCAGCCGTTTGGGCACCACCAAAAGCGCCATGTTTGAGGATATGGATAACATGATCGGCCAGATTCCCCCCTTGGTCAAGGACCTGGAAAGCAGGCCTTGAGATTAACTGGAAACAAAGAAACCGGCGAGGCAAAATGCCCGCCGGCTTTTTCATTTTATAGTTAACGCAGTTCAAAAGAGGCGATGCCTCTTTTGAACCTGGCCACGGGCACGCCCGCGCCGCCTTGCTTGAAAATCAGTCAATCCCGATTTTCAAGTGCGTTTATTGTAAAGCCCCGCGGCTGGAAACAGGCTCCTTTTCCAACCGCGGGGCTTCTCGTTTCACAATCCCGCTACCCGTCCCAGCCGCATCTGGCTCATAACCTGGAACATTTTCCGGGTGTCCACCGGCTTGGCCAGATGCTCGTTCATTCCAGCGTCCTTTGCCATAGCCACGTCCTCTTCAAAGGCGTTGGCCGACAGGGCGATGATGGGCACCGTTTTGGCGTCCGGCCGGTCCAGGCCGCGAATAACCCGCGAGGCCTCGTAGCCGCTCATAACGGGCATCATCAGGTCCATCAGCACGCAGTCAAAACTTCCTGGCGCGGAGGCGGTAAAGGCGTCTACGGCGGCCTTTCCGTTGGTGGCGGTTACCACCTGCGCACCTGCCTCCGTGAGCATGAACTCCACAATTTCGCAGTTAATTTCATTGTCCTCCACCAGCAGCACCCGCATGCCGGAGATATGAGCCCGGGCGTTCTGTTCCTCGTCCGTAGGCTTGGCGTTCCAAGCCTCGTCCACTTGAATGGGCAAAGTAAGCTGGAACACGCTCCCCTTGTCCACTTGGCTGTCCACCTGGATGGTTCCCTCCATCTGGTCCGCCAGCTTTTTGGCGATGGACATGCCAAGGCCCACGCCGTTGTAGTTGGTTCTGGCCCCACGGTTTTCCTGGGCAAATGGTTCAAAGATGTGCTTTCGAAAATCCTTCCCAATGCCGATGCCCGTGTCCTCAACCACAAACTGGAAGGTGGCCTTTCCGTCCTGGCAGGCAATCTCCTTGGCCCGCACAAACACAGAGCCATGAGGCCGGTTGTACTTTAGGGCGTTGTCGATGATGTTCATGATGATCTGCTTCAAATGCTGGGGGTTGCCAATCAGCCTGCTGTGCTCCAGCTGAACCTCTTCCAGTTTCAGCTGAATTCCCCGCTCTTCCGCCTGGATGGATAGGATGGTAATGCAGCTTTCCAGGGTGCCGCGCAGGTCAAAGGGCTCATCTTCTCCGGCGGGCCTGCCGCTTTCCAGCTTGCTGATCTGAAGAACATCGTTCACCAGGGAGAGAAGATGCTCCGCCGATACGCGGATCTTTTTCCGGCAGTCCTCCTGCCGCTCCGGGTCGTTGGGGCTTTTCTCCAGGATGGCCAGCATGCCCAAAATTCCGTTGATGGGCGTGCGCAGGTCGTGGGACATGTGGGAGAGAAACTCGCTTTTGGCGGAATTGGCCCGCCGGACCCTTTCCAGCAGATCCATAATCGCCTGTTCCTGCTTCTTACGGGTGGTCATGGTGTCTGTAATGTCCTGGTGGTACCCGTGCAGGCAGACTCCGGGCTTTTTAAAGGTCTTGTCCGGCACGCCTCCGCAGCGGACGTAAATTTCTCCCAGCTCCGGGTGGCTCCAGGGGTAAATGACCTCGGAGCGGCCGTTTTCCAGTATTTCCCGCACCGCTTCCTGCACCATCTCCACATAGTCCGGCCGAATGTTTTGGAACCAGTGCCGGTAGCACTCCTCGGGCCCCATATCCTCCGGCGTTCCCAGGAGGATGCTCATGGTCCGGTCCGCATACATTCTGGGCGGGCAGCCATCTTCCAGCTCAATGGTCCAAATGCCGGTTCTGGCCCCTTCCAAAATGTCCTCCAGACTCTGCCGGGCCTCCAGCTTATACTTTTCTTCCTGCTCCACCACGGCGTTTACGTCCCGCAGGGCAAAAATAACCCGGTGCTCTTCCTCGGTTTTCTCCGTGGCGGAAAGGTGAATCTCCATATGCCTCAGCCCGCTGGACGAACCCTTTACCTGGTAGCGGATAAAAAACTTTTTCTTGGTCTCAAGCTGGGCGAGCACATAGTCCTTTTTGGTCATGGCCAAAACCCGCTCCCGGTCCCGGGGGAGCACAAACTGGGCGATATACCGCTCCATAGCCGCCGGGTAGCCCGCTTGAAAATAACCGGCCCAGTCCACGGCCATCTGTTCGCTGTCCCGGTACACCTCGTATTCGCCGGTGTCAAGGCTGACCTGGTAGATGCCCAGGTAGTCCACGCTAAGGGCGTGGAGGACGTTGTAGCTGCGCTTTTGAAGCTCGCGGACCAGGTTGCGCCGCTTTAAAGACGAGACGATAAAATACGCGGCGGTTTGCAGCATATTAGAGGCGTATTCCAGGGACTTGGTGGGAGGATTATCCACGCCGTAAAACCCGATGAGCTTTTTGCCGTCATAAAGGGGAACCACCACAAGGGAGTGGATGCCCTGGCGCTTTAAATTCTCATACTGCAGGGGCTCTGTCTCCCGAATATCCTCCAGGCTTTCAATCACAATATGCTTGCCCACGCTAAAGTCCCGGTACCAGCTAGCGCACACCTCGGGGGGAACATTTTGCAGGTTCTCCTTTTCCGGCGCCACGCCTTCGGCGGCCCACTCGTAGGTGTTGTCGTCACAGCCAGAGGGGTTTTGTTCAAATATATAGGTGCGCTCTCCGTTCAGCGCCTTTCCCAGATGCTCCAGCAGCACTTGCAGCGACTGGTCCGGGGTTTCCTCCAGCAGGGCCACGCGAAGGCCCTCGTTGATTACGGCCTCTAAGTTTTGGACGCTGCGCATCCCGCTGTGCAGTTCATGGTCTCCAGCGGCCGGCGTGCCTTCGCTGGTCCGCTGAAAAAGCTCCCCTAAATGATCCATACGCCTGTCCTCCCTAATAAGTACGCATTTTGGCTGCTGGCCGCCTTCTTTCCCATGGCGCTCCCCTTTGCAGAGAGGCACGGCTTTCTCCCTGCTCTCCATACGGCCGAATCACGCTGCCCCAAAGGCAAAAGCAACAACTCTTATAGTAATAATACCACATTTCCCCCAATCACGTCAATATGGGAGAGGGGAGAACCGGGGGGAAAGTCCATTTTTTGCGGCGCATAGGCCGCAAGGGGAGGTCCTGGCGAGGGGGGCAGATTTCGGAAAGCCTGCCCCAGGAAAAACATGGGGGCAAAGAAAGCGCCCCCGGCAAAATGGGAGCGCTTTTGAAAGCGTTTTTTATGCTTTGTGTTTCGAGGATACCGGGAGCAGTAAAATGGCAAACCCCAGCAGCAGGCACCAGAGGAAGTCAATGGAAACAACCTGCTCCCAGAACATCACCAGCCAGAAGTTTGCCTCCCCCGCGGGGAGAACTCCGGCGGCGTAAGAAATGGTGAGATAGAAATGGTCGCCCCAATGAAACAGGTTGAGCAAAACGGAAGCCAGCCCCAATCCCAGAAGGATCCATTCCAGCCTCTTCCAGTTTAGGCTAACAGAGAGCAGCGTTTCCTGGGACCGCTGGCGCGGATTACCCAGCAAGAGGCGGCGCCAAGCAGAACCCGGAGAAAGCGGGCCAAAAGGGAAAGGCGGATAGAAGATACAGCAGGAGAATCCCCAGAAACACGCAGCCCAGCAAGGGGATTATTTTTTTATTCTTGGTTAACATAGCGCACCTCCATGGCCATGCCAGGGAAGAAGCGGCTGGCGCGGGAGAGGAAAAAGCGCGCTGCCCCACCCGGCTTCCCCTTCATCTCGAGAGAAGGGGAAGCCAACAAACCGCCTGGCTTCCGCAGGCTCTTTTTTGTTAGAGAGCTTCCCAACGGCAGCTCTCGCCGTTTTCTGCCAATGATGGTAATGTTCAATCGCTCTTTCCTCCTTCAAAACCGTTTTCCGTCCCGCCAGCCCTTGCCGGGCCAGGGGCGAAGCCCTTTTTCTGCCTGACTCTAGTGTAGCATACTTGACAAAAGAATGCAACAGGTATCCCCAAAAACTATTCGTGAAATGTATTGAAGTCCCAAGGGCGCGTCAAAGGGATGCGTCCAGGTTTTCCTTGATGGCCAGCAGGAACTCCTGGGTGCCCACCTTGCGGATCTCCGGCAGAGTGGACATGGAGGCCAGGTCGCCGGTCATTACGCCGGACTCGATGGTGCGGATGGTGGCCTGCTCCAGCTTGTCCGCAAAGTCCTGCAAGGGGGCGTTGCCATCCAGCTGGCCCCGCTTGCGCAGAGCGCCGGTCCAAGCGAAGAGGGTTGCCACAGAGTTGGTGGAAGTGGGCTCGCCCTTCTGGTGCTTGTAATAGTGCCGGGTAACCGTGCCATGGGCCGCTTCGTACTCATAGGCTCCGTCCGGGGCCACCAGCACAGAGGTCATCATGCCCAGGCTGCCAAAGGCCGTGGCCACCATGTCGCTCATTACATCGCCATCGTAGTTTTTGCAGGCCCAAATAAACCCGCCCTCGCTGCGGACCACCCGGGCCACCGCGTCGTCGATGAGGGTGTAGAAGTACTCAATGCCAGCCGCCGCGAATTTCTCCGCGTACTCCTGGTTGTAGATTTCCTGGAAGATATCCTTGAACCGGTGGTCATACTGCTTGGAAATGGTGTCTTTGGTGGAGAACCACAGGTCCTGCTTGGTGTCCAGGGCAAAGTTGAAGCAGGACCGGGCGAAGCTCTCAATACTCTGGTCCACGTTGTACTGCCCTTGCAGCACGCCGGGGCCGTTGTCAAACTGGTGCACCGGGTATTTTTGCTGGGTTCCGTCCGCCAGGGTAACCAGCAGCTCCGCTTTGGCTCCAGCGGGAACAATGGCCTCGGCGTTTTTGTACACGTCCCCATAGGCGTGGCGGGCAATGGTGATGGGCTTTTTCCAGCTGGGAATGTAGGGGGTGATGCCCTTTACCACAATGGGGGCCCGGAATACCGTGCCATCCAAAATGGCGCGGATGGTGCCGTTGGGAGATTTCCACATTTCCTTAAGGTTATACTCCTTCACCCGGGCGGCGTTGGGGGTGATGGTGGCGCACTTTACCGCCACACCGTACTTTTTGGCGGCGTTGGCCGAATCCACGGTTACCTGGTCGTTGGTCTCGTCCCGGTGGGGCAGGCCCAGGTCGTAATACTCCAGGTTCAGGTCGATGTAAGGCTCCAGCAGCAGGTCCTTAATCATCTTCCAGATAACCCGGGTCATCTCGTCGCCGTCCATCTCCACCAAAGGCGTTTTCATCTGTATCTTTTCAAATGCCATAAGTTCCTCCTTATTTTCTGCGCATTGCCGCATATTTCTCTATGGAATCCCGCTGGGGCGGGGAGAGGTTCTCGGGTATAGCGTCCAGGGGGAAGAAGCGCAGTTCTTCCACCTCTTCCTCCTGCCGCCGCAAGCTGCCGTGATACTTTTTGCAACGGTATATGATGTCCACTACGTGTACCTCGTCGCCGTTCGGGTAGATATAGTGCTGGTTTTTCCCGGAAAAGACAGAAAACAGCTCCAGTTCATCGGCTATCAAGCCGGTCTCTTCAAACAGCTCCCGCTTGGCGGCTTCCTCGGTGCTTTCGCCTAACTCTATAGAGCCCCCCGCAATGCCCCAGCAGTGGTTGTCCGCCCGCCGCTGGAGCAGGATTTCCCCTTCCGGGTTTTCAATAATCACGCCAGCCCCGCACAGCAGTACAGGCGCATGGCCCACATGGTCCCGCAGGAATTTCATATAGCCAGTCATATCCTGTCACTTCTTTCCAGCCGCCTTTGTGTAGTTCAGCAGCCCGCCTACCAGCACCATGTCCCGCTGGCGGGGGGTGAGCACAGCGTCCAGCTTCATCTCCACATGCTTGGTCTGGTTGATTAGGGTAACCGGCAGGCCCTCCCGGATCTCTTTTTGCACATGGGGCAGCACCAGCTCGTCCATCTGGCCGATGACATCGTAATCGGCCTCGTTCTGGAACTGCAGGGGCAAAATGCCGGTGTTGGCCAGGTTGGCCGCGTGAATGCGGGCGTAGCTTTTGGCAATGACCGCCTTAACCCCCAAATACAGCGGAGCCAGCGCGGCGTGCTCCCGGGAGGAGCCCTGGCCGTAATTCTGCCCGGCAATGACGATTCCGCCGCCCTCCCGCTTGCAGCGGGCTGGGAACTCCTTGTCGCACACCCCAAAGCAGAACTGGGAGAGGTAGGGCACATTGGAGCGGTAGGGAAGAATTTTCGCGCCGGCGGGCATAATGTGGTCGGTGGTAATGTTGTCGCCCACCTTCAGCACGGCCTTGCGGGCAATGCTCTCTTCTAAGGGTCCCGCAATGGGCAGGGGCTTGATGTTGGGCCCGCGCTTTACCTCCACAGTCTCCATCAGCGCCTCTTCAATGGGGGGGACGATCATGTTGTCGTTAATCAAAAAGCGTTCCGGCATGGGGATGGACGCCACACCGCCCAGGCCGCGGGGGTCGGTGAACACGCCCGCGATGGCGGAGGCCGCGGCGGTCTCCGGGCTCACCAGATAAATCTGCCCGTCCGCTGTGCCGGAGCGGCCCTCAAAGTTCCGGTTAAAGGTCCGCAGGGAGACGCCCGCCGAGTTGGGGGACTGGCCCATGCCGATGCAGGGCCCGCAGGCGCATTCCAGCACCCGGGCTCCGGCGGCGATGATGTCCGCCAGGGCCCCGTTGGCGGCCAGCATATGGTAGACCTGCTTGGAGCCGCAGGCAATGGACAGGCTCACATCCGGGTGGACGGTTTTGCCCTTGAGGATGGCGGCAACCCGCATCATGTCCAGATAGGAGGAGTTGGTGCAGGAGCCAATGCAGACCTGGTCAATCTTCATGCCAGCCAGCTGGCTGACCGGCTTCACCGCGTCCGGGCTGTGAGGGCAGGCGGCCAGGGGCTCCAGGGAGGAGAGGTCGATGGTAAGGGTCTCGTCATACACCGCGTCCGGGTCGGAAGAGAGCTCCACCCACTGGTCCCCCCGGCCTTGGGCCTCCAAAAAGCTCTTGGTAATCTCATCGGAAGGGAAAATGGAGGTAGTAGCCCCCAGCTCGGCCCCCATGTTGGTGATGGTGGCCCGCTCGGGCACCGTGAGGGTTTTGGCGCCCTCTCCGCCGTACTCAATAATTTTGCCCACGCCGCCCTTTACACTGAGCTTTTGCAGCACGGCCAGAATCACGTCTTTGGCCGAGACCCAGGGGGAAAGCTCTCCGGTGAGCTCCACCTTTGTCATGCTGGGCATGTTGATGTGGTACTCGCCGCCGCCCATGGCCACAGCCACGTCCATGCCCCCGGCCCCAAAGGCCAGCATGCCGATGCCCCCGCCGGTGGGGGTGTGGCTGTCCGAGCCGATCAGGGTTTTGCCCGGCGCGCCGAAGCGCTCCAAGTGCACCTGGTGGCAGATGCCGTTGCCGGGCCGGGAGAAGTAGAGCCCGTGCTTCTTGGCCACGGTCTGGATGTACCGGTGGTCGTCCGCGTTCTCAAACCCGCTTTGCAGGGTGTTGTGGTCCACATAGGCCACGCTGCGCTGGGTCTTCACCCGGGGCACGCCCATGGCCTCAAACTCCAAATAGGCCATGGTGCCCGTGGCGTCCTGGGTCAGGGTCTGGTCAATGCGCAGGCCCACGTCCTCCCCAACCGCCATTTTGCCGCTGACCAGGTGGGCCTCAATGATCTTCTGTGCGATGGTTTTTCCCATTTGCAAGTTCCTTTCTGAATGAATTTATTTATTTTGTGAAAATTGACTTGCTTCTATGATCCAATCCACCAGCTCCTTGTCCAGCTGGGAGGAGTCGGAAAGCATCATGTGGTGGGTCCAGCGGCCGGGGTAGGGCTCGGTGGCCGCGTCAACGCGGGGGGAGTCCAACCGGCGGCCCAGGCCGAGGGTCAGGGTGAAAAACAGGGGAGGGCGCTCCTTTTTGGGCCGTACCGGGGTAAAGGACACACAGGCGAACAGGCGCTTTTGATAAAAAGAAACCTGCGTCTTCTGCACCCGGACCTGTACGCCCTCCAGCCGGGAGAAAATCAGGCTTTCCAGCTCCTCGTACAGGGGCAGGAGCCGGGTTTTTTCCCGAAAGAATAGGAGTACGCCTTCGCGTATCATTTTTCCTCCTTCGTCAGGGCGGCCAGGGCCTCCATCAGCTCCCGCCAGCTGGCAATGGCCAAGTGGGGGAAGCCCAGCGCCCCGTCCTTCTGCCCCGCCTGATACCACACGGGGAACATCCCCGCAGCCTGGGCGCCTTGGATGTCGGCCTGGGGGTTGTCCCCGCAAAACCAGATTTTTCCCCCAGGGAGGCGGGCTTTTTTTAAGGCGATTTGAAAGAGAAGCGGGTCTGGCTTGCGGATTCCGTACTCACTGGAGGCCAAAACAAAGGCGAAGCGGTGGGAGGGGAACAGGTCCTTCAGCCGGTGCTCCAGCGCCTGGCCCGACCAGCCGATGTTGCTGATTACTCCGGTGGAGATCTTCAGCCTGTCCAGCAGCTCCAAAAGCTCCGCCGCCAGGGGAACCGGTTCGCTGGGGCTGGAATGGTCCATCAGCACTACTTCCATATCCCCTAAGGACAGGGTGGGCTCCAAGTCCAGGGCGTCAAACACGGTTCGCAGCTGGTGCCACTCATGAATTTCAAACCCGCCTTTGCGGATGGCGGAGAGGCTGCGGGAGCCGGAGAAACGCTGCCAAAGGCCGTCCGCCAGCTGGTGGGCCTCTTCGGGAGCCACCCCGTCGGGATTTTTGCAGATGTACCGGAACACGGCCCGCCAGCCCCGGAGAAAGTCCGGCGGGGGCTCCTGGGCCAAGGTGCCGCCGTAATCGAATACAATCATGTCGGGCTTTGTCAAATTAGAAAAACGCAAAATAGTTCAACCCCCAAATCAAGAGAAACATGGTGCCAATGGACAGCACCGAGCTAAAGATGACCAATTGCCCCGCCAGCTGGCCGTCCCCGCCCATTTGCTGGGCCATTGTAAAAGAGGAGACCGCGATGGGGGAACCAAACAGAGACAGCAGCACCACCAGCTCCGCCCCCCGGAAGCCCATAAGAATGGCCGCGCCCAAAAAGGCGGCGGGAAAGAGAATCAGCTTCATAAGCAGGGTTAGGAAAAGGGAGCGGACGCGGCTGCCGGTTTCGCCAAAGTTTAAGGAGGCCCCCAGCACCACAAAGGCCAGCGGGGTAGCCACGCCGCCCAGGGTAGAGGCGGTGCTGTACACCACGCCGGGCAGGCGGAAGGAGAAATAATTGCACAAAATGCCCGCCGCGGAGGCCAAAATCAGCGGGTTTGTCACAATGCCCTTAAGCACCTGCCACAGGTTGGGCTTTTGGCCGTTGAACATCTCCAAAGCCAGCACGGCCAGGGCGTTGAACATGGGGATGATAACAGCGATGAGCAGGGAGGCCATTCCCGCCGCCTCGCTGCCAAACAGGTTCATGCTGATGGGGATGCCGTACAGCACAAAATTGCTGCGGAACATGCCTTGAAGCATAACCCCCCGGCGGGCGTTTTCCGGCTCGGTGAGCAGCACCAGCACCAGGGCAGCCAGAAACTGAATCAGCACCCCGGCCACAGAAAAGAGCAGCAAGCTGCTGCGCACCCCTTCCTGCAGGTCGGAGTCGTAAACATTGATGAAGACCAGAAGAGGCAGAAAGGTTTTAAAGATCAGCTTGTTTACCTGCTGGGCGGAGCCCTCGTTCAGCAGGCCGGTGAGCTTAACCACATAGCCTAGGGCCATCATCAAAAACAGCGGCAAAACCGTGTTAAGCGCGATAAAAAGGCTTTCCATATGTAATCTCCCCAATGAAACTCTTGGCAGGCCAAGAGGATGTGACATAGATTATACCACATTTTCCCCATACATGCAAGGGAAGAGAGGGAGCGGGGAGCGTCCAAAACACAGAGACAATCATCTGTGTTCCCCCGCCCGTAGGGCGGGGGAACACGAAAAGCTCTCCGAAAACAGACGCTCCCCCCGGCGGATGAACGCTTGCCTTTTTAGAGAATCTATGATATACTATTATGGTTTAGCCAGGAGCGCAACCCGCTCGCCAAAAGCTCCTGGCAAGAGAGGACGGTGTCTATACCATGAAAGCAATCAAAACGGTAAACACAGACAACAAGGGAGGGATATTTTG
>Ga0137309_101741_pt1 | contig 14177 bp, 10 predicted proteins | sample NAcewiD2O_June_FD_97179 | JGI IMG/M metagenome (GOLD analysis project Ga0137309, IMG submission 97179) | Mouse cecal microbial communities from Vienna, Austria - N-Acetylneuraminic amended D2O_June | ecosystem: Host-associated > Mammals > Digestive system > Large intestine > Cecum | place... | reverse complement strand
CGGATGACGCTTTCAAAGGCGTCGATGTTTTTGCAGATGTCCCCGTCCAGCTCCACATAGCTGATGTGCCCGGCGTTGGTCAGGGCGTGGAAGGGGGCCTCCTTCTGGATTTTCTCAAAGGCACTGATGGGGTAATAGACCGGCACATGGAAGGAGTTGGTATAGTATTCCCGGTCGGTGACGCCCTCGATGATCCCGAATTTTTTCTTGTCAATGCGGGTGAAGGTGCCGGAAAGCCCCTCCCCCGGGGTGGCCAGCAAGGTAAAGTTCAGCCCGGTCTCCTGGGAGAGCCGGTCCATGCGCTCCCGCATATACGTAATGATCTCCAGCCCCAGCTGGTAGCTTTCCTGGCTCTCTCCGTGGTGCTTGCCGGTCAAGGCCTTCAGGGTCTCCGCCAGGCCGATGAAGCCCACCGACAGGGTGCCGTGCTTGAGCACCTCGGCCACCGAGTCGTTGCGGTCCAGCTTCTCCGAGTCGATCCACACCCCCTGCCCCATAAGGAAGGGGTAGTTGTAGGCCTTTTTGCTGCTCTGAATTTTAAAGCGGTGCATCAGCTGCTCCACGCACAGGTCTATGCGCTCATCCAGAATTTGGTAAAATTTCTTCACATCTCCCTTGGCCTCAATGCCAATGCGGGGCAGGTTCACCGAGGTAAAACTCAGATTGCCCCGGCCGCAGGTGGTCTCGTGGGTGCGGTCGTGGACATTGCCCATTACCCGGGTGCGGCAGCCCATGTAGGCCACTTCGGTGTCATAATCCCCGGCTTTATAATATTGCAGGTTAAAGGGCGCGTCCAAAAAGCTGAAATTGGGGAACAGCCGCTTGGCGGAGACCCGCATGGCCAGCTTGAACAGGTCATAGTTGGGATCGCCCTCCTTGTAGTTGACGCCCTCTTTCACCTTGAAAATCTGCACCGGGAAAATAGGGGTCTCCCCATCGCCCAGACCGGCCTCGGTGGCCAGCAGCAGGTTGTGAATGACCATGCGGCCCTGTTCGCTGGTGTCCGTGCCGTAGTTGAGGGAGGAGAAGGGCACCTGGGCCCCTGCCCGGGAGTTCATGGTGTTCAGGTTGTGCACCAGGGCCTCCATGGCCTGATAGGTAGCCTTGTCCGTCTCCCGCCAAGCGGTCTCTTTGGCGTAGGCAGCGGCGTCGCTGGCCTCCTCCCAGGTCACCTCCTGGAAGCCGCACTCCCGCTGGTGCTGGGGCAGAAACTCCGCAAAACGCTCCCCATAGGCGTCCACATTTTTCATGGTCACCTTGCTGTGCAGGGCCACCCGGGCCGCGTGAACCATGGCCTCGGCCTGCCCGTAAGGCATCAGCTTCATCAGTTGGAAAAACTGGGCCAGGGCCTTGAAGTATTCTTTCTGGTAGGTCTTGTCCACGCCCTCGGCCATAGCATAGTCGAAGATGGGCACGCTTTGGCCTCCGTGCATCTCGTTCTGGTTGGCCTGAATGGCAATGCAGGCCAAGGCCGCGTAGGACCGGATGTCCTTGGGCTCCCGCAGGTAGCCGTGGCCCGTGGAAAACCCGTTGCGGAACAGCTTAATCAGGTCAATCTGGCAGCAGGTTTCCGTCAGGGTGTAAAAGTCCTTGTCATGAATGTGAATGTCGCCCTCCGCGTCGGCCTTGGCCAAATGAGGGGGAATCACATACTTGTCATAAAAGCTTTTGGCCCCCTCCGAGCCGTATTTCAGCATGGTGCCCATGGCGGTGTCAGCGTTGATGTTGGCGTTTTCCCGCTTTAGGTCCACATCCTCGGCAGGGACGAAGGTGAGGGCAGAGTAGATTTTCACCAGCTCGTCGTCCATCTCCCGCAGGCGCTGGTGCTGGGCCCGGTAGAGAATGTAAGCCTTGGCCGTTTTGGCGTAATCGGCGGCAATGAGCTTTTCTTCCACAACATCTTGGGTCTGCTCCACCGTGGGGGTGGACTTCATCCCCTCCAGCTCCTCTACCACCTGCTGGGTCAGCCGGTCCAGGTCGTCCTCGCTGAACCGCTCGGTGGCAATGCGGACATTTGCTTTTAAAATGGCGTTGCGAATCTTAAGGGGATCGAACTTCACTCGTTTTCCGTTTCGTTTGATGATGCTTTTTGGCATGATGGAATGACCGGCTCCTCTCAAAAGTAAAATATATATGTAACAAACAAATGAGATTTTCACACAAAGGGTTTTACCCTTCACACGGCTCAAAAGAACGCAAATGATTTTTTGAACCATGCGGTAAATCCGCTTGGCCTCTCCCTCCACAGGACGCTTTGAATGCGTGCTTCCTATGGCTGCGGCAGGAAGCGCGAGCAAGCTTTTTGAACGTGCCGGCCAGTTCCGCTTTTCTCGTCCGCTGGCGGCAGCGCGCCCCACAGCTTCTTAGGGCGCTTCTCTATTATAAGCGATTCCAGCCCTCCTGTCAACGCCATATCTTGTATAAACGTAAAATTTATTTTGGGCAATACCCCAAAATATAGCCAAAAAAGGGAGCAGCACGCTGCTCCCTTTTTCTCCTGACGCGCGGTCCTATTCTTCTGTCTTGGTTACCGCAATGCTCAGTTCCTTCAGCTGGGCCTGGGTTACGGTGCTGGGCGCGCTCATCATCACGTCCTGAGCGTTCTGGTTCATGGGGAAGGCAATGACCTCCCGAATGTAGCTTTCGCCGGTGAGCAGCATCACCAGCCGGTCCACCCCGGGGGCCGCGCCCGCATGGGGCGGCGCGCCATAGCAGAACGCGTTGTACATGGCCGGGAACTTGCCCCGCACGTCATCTTCCGTCAGGCCAACCAGCTCGAAGGCCTTGACCATGATCTCCGGGTCATAGTTCCGCTCCGCCCCGGAGGCCAGCTCGAAGCCGTTGCACACCAGGTCGTACTGGTGGGCCCGCAGGTCCAGAGGGTCCGCCTCGCCCCGCTCAATTTTCAGCAGGGACTCCATCCCCCCGTGGGGCATGGAGAAGGGGTTGTGGCCAAATTCCAGCTGGCCGCTCTCCTCCCCAATCTCAAACATGGGGAAGTCCACAATCCAGCAGAGCTCATATCTCTTTTCATCCATATGTTCCGGACAGGCCGCGCCCAATAGTTTTCGGGCCACGCCGGCTGTCTTTTGGGCGGTGAGCTTGGGGCCTGCCGCCAGCATGACCAATGCGTTGGGCTCCAGCTTGAGGGCCTCCGCCACCTGTTGGGCCAGCCCCGGCACGGCATTGATGAACTTGGCGATGCCTCCGGCAATCCCGCCCTTCTCATCCAGCTTGAACCAATAGCACTTCTGGGCGGTCTGCACCTCCACTTGGGCCACAATTTTATCAATGGCCTTGCGGGCCAAGCCGCAGCCGGAGACCGGCACCGCCTTGACCACCCCGTTCTCGAAAGGCCCAAAGCCGCAGCCGGAGAGCAGCTCCGTTACATCGTGAACCAGCAGGTCAATGCGCAGGTCCGGCTTGTCGCTGCCATAGTCCTCCATGGCCCGGAGGAAGGGAATGCGCCGGAAAGGGGCCTGGGAGACGGTCTGGCCATAAACGCCGAACTTCTCAAAAATGGGCGGCAGCACCGCCTCGATAACGGCAAACACGTCCTCCTGACCGGCAAAAGCCATCTCCATGTCCAGCTGGTAGAACTCCCCGGGGGACCGGTCGCCCCGGGCATCCTCGTCCCGGAAGCAGGGGGCTATCTGGAAATATTTGTCAAAGCCCGAGGCCATAAGCAGCTGCTTAAACTGCTGGGGAGCCTGGGGCAGGGCATAAAACTTGCCCGGATGCTTGCGGGAGGGCACCAGATAGTCCCGGGCCCCCTCGGGCGAGGAGGCGGTGAGGATGGGGGTGTTGATCTCTTGGAAGCCCTCCGCCTCCATGGCCCGGCGCAGGGCCGAGACCACCTGGGACCGGAGCACAATGTTCCCCTTCACCTGGGGATTGCGCAGGTCCAAATACCGGTAGCGCAGGCGCTGGGCCTCGTCCGCGTCCCGGGAGAAATTCACCTCAAAGGGCAGCTCATTGTGCTGGCACCGGCTGAGGACCCGGATGGACTGGGGGGCAATTTCCACATCGCCGGTAGGAATTTTGGGGTTCTTGTTGGTCCGCTCCCGCACCGTGCCCTCCACCTGGATGGTAGTTTCCTTATTCAAGGCCTTCACCTGGGCCAGCAGGTCCTCGGTCTCCACCACCACCTGGGTGACGCCGAAGAAGTCCCGCAGCACCAAAAAGCCAACGCCGCCGCCCACTTCCCGCAGGTTCTCCATCCACCCGGCCAGGGTCACGGTTTTTCCCGCGTCCTGTGCCCGCAGCTCCCCGCAGTTGTGGGTCCGATACTGTGACATAACGATCACTCCTATAACACAAATCTAAAAGCTAACAATCTGGTTTCAAAGCCGTCCGGCCAGCGCCCAGGCTTCAAAGCCCAGGCAGGGCGCACAATCCGCAGGGCAAATTTTATCGCAAACAGCCAAAAAAGGGTGTTGATCAAAAGTTCCCGCAAGCGCACAAAGGGGGCTTGGCCGCGGAGGCAGCTCCGCACGCAAACCAAGCCCTGGCACATCAGCCGCCTACCGCCGCCGCGGTGGCGGCCAGGTAGCTGTCCACAAAGTCCTCTCCAACGCTGATCTCCACACTGGCGCCAGCCTCCATGTCCTTAAGCATGGCCTTGCCGGAGCAGAGCTCGTCCTCCCCCAGCACCAGACTATATTGGGCTCCGGTCTTGCCCGCATACTTCATCTGGGCTTTTAGGCCCCGGCCGCAAAGGTCGCAATCAGCGGGAACGCCGCAGCGGTGCAGGGCGTCTACCAGCGCCAAGGCCCGCACCCGGGCCCCGTCTCCCATCGCGGCAATGTAGAGCTCACAGCGCACCGGCTGGGGGAAGTCTGTCTTCTGGGCCTCCAGGGCCAGCATCAGCCGGTCCAGGCCCAGGCCGAAGCCCAGCCCAGGGGTGGGCGCGCCGCCCATCTCCTCCACCAGCCCGTCGTAGCGTCCGCCGCCGCCTAGGGCAAAGCCCAGGCTTTGGGCGGGGAACTCGAACACCGTGCGGGTGTAGTAGTCCAGGCCCCGCACCAGTCCGGGGTCTAGGGTGTAGCCAATGCCCAGCGCCCCCAGGTACTCCTGCACTTTGGCAAAATGCTCCCGGCAGTCTGGGCAGAGGTAGTCCGTAATCTTGGGCGCGCCCGCCGCCAAGGCCTGGCACTCCGGGCTTTTGCAGTCCAAAATGCGCATGGGGTTCCGGTCCAGGCGGGAGAGGCAGGTGCCGCACAGCTGGTCCCGGCGGGCCGAAAAATACTCCTTGAGAGCTTGGTGGTAGTCCTTGCGGCAGGTTTTGCAGCCAATGGAATTCAGCTGCAAGCCTACATCCTTCAGACCCAGCCGCTGAAAGGCTGACAAAGCCATGGCGATGATTTGGGCATCCGCCACTGGCTCCGCCGCCCCAAAAACCTCCACACCGAAGGTGCGGAACTCCCGCATCCGCCCGGCCTGGGGCTTTTCGTAGCGGTAGCAGGGAATGTTATAATAGAGCTTCACCGGGTACCCGGCGTTGAACAGGCCGTTTTCCAGCATGGCCCGCACGGCCCCGGCCGTGCCCTCAGGGCGCAGGGTCACCGAGCGTCCCGCCTTGTCCAGGAAGGTGTACATTTGCTTTTCCACCACGTCGGTCACATCGCCCATGCCCCGCTGGAAAAGCTCCGTGTGCTCGAAGACCGGCGTGCGCACCTCCCCGAAGCCGTTGAGCCGCGCCTCAGAGACCAGCACTTCCTCCATGGCCCGCCATTTTTCCGCCGCCTCCGGGACCAGATCCGAGGTCCCTTTGGGGGCTTTTGTAATCAAATCCATTTCATTTCCCGCCTTTTTCCAATGCTTTGTTTGGCGTTCCCGTTAAAAATACCAGACCGGCGTCAGGTGCGGACAATGTCCCGCCAATCCAGGTCGCCCCGCTCCAAACCGTGGATGAGCACCTCCGCCGTGGCGATGTTGGTGGCCACAGGGATGTTGTGCATGTCGCACAGGCGCAGCAGGTTCAGCACGCTGGGGTCACTGCTCTGGGAGCTTAAGGGGTCCCGGAAAAACAGCAGCAGATCAATCTCATCGCAGGAGATGCGGGCCGCGATCTGCTGGTCGCCCCCCTGGGGGCCGCTGAGAAAACGCTGCAGCTTCAGCCCGGTGGCCTCGGAGACCATTTTGCCTGTGGTGCCGGTGCCGCACAGGGTGTGGCGGCTTAAAATGCCGCAGTACGCAATGCAGAACTGCACCATCAGCTCCTTTTTCGCGTCATGGGCGGTCAATGCGATGTTCATGGTTAACTCCTCCCAAGTAATAATAAAATATATTGTTTCACATTTTGCGTCTTGATGTCGTTAAGCCGCGCTTAAAAGCGGTCCGGCAGGGGGACGGCCTCCCCTTCCAGCCGGGCGGCCATGCGGGTAAAGGCCATCATGGCCGGAGACTTTTCCGGCGCGGCCGTGCCCTTTAAAAACGCCGCCGCCATAGCGTGGTCTTCTGGGGCCATGCCAAAAAGCCGCAGGCCCGAGGCGTCGATGACCGCGTCCAGATCAGCGTACACCCCGGTGCGCTCAAAGAGCTCCCCGTCGAACCGGTTGATGGCCAGCCGTTTGCTGGCAACGCCCAACTGGTCCAAAAGCCGGCGCACGGCGCCCGCGCTGCGCACGCACACCGGATCCGGACTGCACACCACCACCGCCCGGTCGGCGGCGCAGGCGGCGGACCGAAAGCCCGCCCCCACCCCGGCCGGGGAGTCCAGCAGCACATAATCGTAATAGCGTTTCAGCAGGGGGACCAGCCGGGCCATAACCGCTGGCTGAATCAGGTTGTCTCCCGAAGCCGGGGCTGGCAGCAGATACAGCCCCGGACAGCAGGCGTAGATGGCCTGGGCCGGGGCGCAGCGCCCATATACCACATCGGAGCTGTCGAACACCAGGCTTTCTTCCGTGCCGGTCATCCGGTCCAGGCTCCGCAGGCCCGCATCGCAGTCCACCAGCAGGACCCTGCGGCCCCGGGCGGCCAGAGCCCTCCCCAGGCCTACCGCCGCGGTGGATTTCCCCACGCCGCCCTTTCCCGATGTGATGACTGTCGCAATCCCCATGCAGAACACCGCCTTACTTATCATCTTACCACATCAACTGCAATTTGTCAAAAACAAATATTATTTTCTCAGGATTCTATGAGAAACCCACAAAACTAACCGGCTCCTTTTGTCAGTTTCCCAAATTGGCCCTTGAACAATTTGTTCAAGTCTCTGGCTCTCCTTTTTACGTGCTCTCGCCGCCAAAAGGGCGCGGACCCCTCTGGTTGTTAGGATGGCCCGCTGGTTTGGGGCAAATGCAGGGTGGAGCCTCTTTATTTCCGGCCCAATCAGGCCGGTTCCTCCCCCTCCCCGCCAGATTCACCGGATTCCTCCCCGCCGCTGGCCGGTTCTGGGCTGGGGGTGGGCTCCGGGTCCTCTCCGGGCTTCTTCCCATAATAGAAGGGCGAGTCTGGCGCGGGGGTAGGGCTGGCTGAAGGCCGGGGCGCCCCCTCCTCTCCCTCCTCCGGCGCGGACGAGGGGCTGCCGCCGGTGAAAATATGGTCTGGGATGTCGCTGCCCCGCTCAGGCGCAGGGGTTGGCGTGGGCTCCGGCGTAGGGCTGGGCTCCTCTTCCGGGTCCTCCTCCCCGGCAGGCTCCGGATCGGCGGAGGGCTCCGCGGAAGCCGCCGCTTCCTTGTCCAGGTCCTCCTTGGTCTTAAGCACCTTGCCCTGGTCGTCCACCAGGTCGCCGGACTGGTTGTAGCGGTTGCCCTCCTTATCCCAACTGTAAAACCCGAAGTACTGGTCCAGCATGTCCTTGGCCACGTTCATGGCAAAGGGGCCGGAGCTGCCGTGTTCCAGCATCACCGCAATGGCGATTTGAGGATTCTCCGCCGGGGCGTAGCAGATGAAGCTGATGTGCTCCTCGGTGCCGCCGTCCTCCCAGCTTAGGCCGGATGTTTCGGCGGTGCCGGTTTTACAGGCCACGGTTACCGGGTAGTCGGAAAAGACGCTGCTGGCCGTGCCGGAGGTGGCGGTCTGAATCATGGCGTTGCGCACCACGCCCTGCACGTCCTCCCGGATTTCCGCGTCGTACAGCAGCTCCGGCTCATAGCGGCGGATGGTCTCTTTGCCGGTGTAGTCCAGCACCTCGCTGAGAAAATGGGTGCGGTAGCGCCGGCCGCCATTGGCCAGGGTGGCGCAGTAGGTGGCCAGCTGAATGGGCGTAAACTGGTTGTCCGACTGGCCAATGGCCGCTTGGGCGGTGTTGCCCTCGGTCCAGTCCACCCCCGATTCCGAGTGGCGCTCCCGGTACTCAGAGGGGCTGGTCATCACGCCCGTGGCCTCAGAAAGCTCCACTCCGGTTTTCCAGCCTAGGCCGAAGTATTCGGCGTAAGCGTCCAGCCGGTCGATACCCAGGCGCAGGCCCAGCTCGCAGAAGTAGCAGTTGCAGCTTCCCGCAATGGCGGAATACACACTGGCCCAGCCATGCTTGTCCGTGCAGGCCAGCTCCAGGTCAGTGTATTTAAACACGCCGGTAAGCCCCGGGCCGTCGCAGTCGTACACCGGGGACCCCGCCCCGATGATCCCCTCTTGCAGGCCCGCCGTGGCCACCAATGGCTTGAACACCGAGCCCGGCGTGTAGATGCCGTTTAGGGCCCGGTCGTTTAAGGCCTTTAGGCCATCCTTATCCAGCAGTAGGTCCTCTTGGTACTGGCCGCCCGCCATATAGAGGTTTAGGTCGTAGCTGGGGTAGGAGGATGCCGCCAGCACCGCGAAGTCGGAGATGTCGATGGCCACGGCGGCTCCGGCCTTGCAGTCGTGGGCCTTTTTGTCACCCTTTAGGCCCGTGTTTACATTGGCCCGTATGTTCTTCTCCAAAGACCAGTTGGCCACCCGCTGCAGGTCCGCGTCCAGGGTGAGCCGGACGGTGCGGCCCTCTTGGGGGGCAATGGCCGTGGCGGTGGTGGTCACCTCCCCCGCTTCGTTGGAGAAAACAGACTGCTGGCCCCGCTGGCCCCGCAGCTCCGCCTCAAAGGCGTATTCCGCGCCGTTAAGGCCCACCACGTCGCTGTCCTTATAGCCGCCGATGTTTTCCTCCGGGTTATACAGATTATTCTGCTCTTCCTGTTCCTCTTTAAACCAGGTGGGCATCGAACCGGTAACCCCCACCACATGGGGGGCTAGGGAACCCTCTTCGCCATAATAGCGGTCCACGTTAACCCGGGTCTCAATGCCCTTCCAGCGGTTGGATTGTTCTCCGAAGACGCCCACTGTCTCCGGCGACACGCCGCTGGCGAACACATAGGGGTCGTTAATGGAAAACTGGTCCCGGGTCATGGAGTAGCGCACAGAAAGCACCGTGCGGGTGTCCTCCTTGGAGTGGCCCTCGTAGCGGTAGCGGCGGGCCAGCTCCCGCATGCAGTCATCGGCGGTGGCATAGTCGGCCAGGTTCAGCATGTCCCGGCTTTTCAGAGTCTCAATCTCGTCCTCTTTGTTTTCCATAAAGCGGTAGTTGCCCTCTTCGTCCAGCTCAATGGGCAGCCGGTCCCGCCAGGATTCGCCCAGCTCTTCCAGCAGGTCCACCACTTGCAAAATGGTCTCGTTGCGCTTGGAGTCGTCCAGGTACAGGGCGTTGTAGATCACCTCGTACACAATGTGGTTGCCCGCCAGCACATTCCCCTCCCGGTCCAGGATCTCCCCCCGGGCCGCCTCGATCTCCACCACATCCGTGCGGTGGCTGAGGGCCTCTTGTTCATAGGCCTCGCCGTTAATGATCTGCCAGTTAAAGAGCTGTAGGGTATATGCCGCAAAAAAGACGACCACTACCAGCACGCAGGCGGTAGAACGGCCCAGCTTCCAGTGTAAATGGGGTAGGTTCATATGGCTTTCCTCAGGCCCTACTTTTCCGCAGGGTCCAGGGCCCCGGAAAGGCCCCGGTTCAGCAGGTACAGCAGGGGGATGAATAACAGGGTATATAAGTACTTCGGCAGGTAGTGGCTTCGAAAGGCGAAGCCTGGCTGAGAGTAACGGAAATAGTAGAAAAACAGCCATTGGGCCCCCAGGGTCAGGGCCAGGGCCCAGGCGCCGTTCAGTGCGGCGGTGACCAAGTTGGCCTGCATGCGGGTGCGCACCAGAAGGCTGACAAAAAAGCACAGGGCGCCCAGCACCAGGGCGTGGAAGCCCAGCACCCGGGAAAACCCGAAATCGCACAGCAGCCCCGCCACAATGCCAAAGGCCAGGGCGGGCACTTCCTCCTCAAACATGGCAATGGCCACGGCCGCGGGCAGCAGCAGCACCGGCCGCACCCCGGCCACCGCCGGAAGCAGCCCCGGGGTCTCCTGCACCATGAACAGCACCAGCAGCTCCAGGGTATAGGCCAGGTATCGGATCAGCCGGTTCAGGTCTTTCATTCCGCGTCCTCCTGGTTGTCCTGGCCAGGGTCCAGCTCCACCACGTTCTCGTCCTCCCCCTGGCCGGGGAAGCTGGTGATCACCTGGACCTCTCGCACCTCGGAGAGATCCTCGAAGGGCTTCAGCACCGCATAGCGGGAGACGTCCGTCTCGGACTTTTCAATGCTTTGCACCTGACCGATTTTCAGCTTGGGCGGGTACACGCCCCCCACCCCGGAGGTGGTGATGATGTCCCCGGGCTCCAGCTTGGTCTCGCTGGAGAGAAAGCCCAGCCGCAAAAGGCCGGAGCTTGCCATGGTCACATTGCCCCGCACCACGCCCACCTCCTGTTTGTCAATGGAGATGGCCGACACCTCCACGTCCTCCGAAAGCAGGCAGTTCACCTTGCTGGTGGTGGCGGAGGCCTGAACGACAATGCCAACCAAGCCCCGGGAGGTGATCACCGGGTCGCCGGTGGAAATGCCCGCCAGGGTTCCGGCGTTGATGGAAAAGCCGTAGAACACGTCGTTGGGGTCCCGGCCGATGACCGAGGCGGAGCGCATCTCGATTTCTGGGGCCTCCTGGCTGATGTGCAGCTGGGTTTTCAGCTGCTGGTTTTCCCGCAGCACGCTGTCGTATTCCACCAGCCGGTCCAGCAGGGCGCTGTTCTCCTCCTGCAGGGAGCCCACCAATTCCTTCAGCTCGCCCTTGGTCAGGCCGTCGATGTCCAGAAACTCGGTCACATTGCCCGTAATCTCCGTGGCCACGCTCTGCATGGGGGAGGAGACGAAGCCCAGCAGGCTGGCGATGAGGGACCCGCCCGCCGAGGCGGTGTAGATGAGCAGCCCCAGCAGGACCACCACCGCGATGACCAGGACCTTGAAGGAGCTTCCTTTTAGAAATTCGTTCACGTTGCACCTCCTAATATGACGGCAAAAAGGCGTTTAGGGCAAACAGTTGTGAAAAACTGTTTGCCCTGGGGCCCATAGCTGCAAAAAAACCGGAACGGCCCATAAGGGCTGGAAACCAGCAAAGCATGGAACAAAGGAGAAAAGGAAACCGCGAAGCAAAGCCAGCCGCCCTTACTTTCTCCGGGCGTTGCGGTAATAAGACTTGGGCAGCTCAATCTCCAAGCTCTTGCCCGTGCCCTCCACCACGCAGTCCAGGGGGCGCTCCGCCACATGAACGGGAATGCCCGTCTCCTGGCTGACCAGCCGGTCCAGGCCCTTTAAAAGCGCGCCGCCGCCGGTAAGCATAATGCCCCGGTCAATGATGTCCGCCGCCAGCTCCGGCGGGGTCTGCTCCAGGGTCTCCTTGATGGCGTCCACCACCACCATCACGCTGTCGGCCAGGGCCTCCCGGACCTCGTCGGCGTGAATGGTCACGTTTTTGGGCAGGCCATCCACCAGGTTGCGGCCCTTAATCTCCACAAAGGCGTTGATGGTCTCCTCGGTGGGAAACGCCGAGCCGATGCGCATTTTAATCTCCTCGGCGGTGCGCTCGCCAATGAGAAGGTTGTACTTTTTCTTGACATAGGTGACAATGGCCTCGTCGAACTTGTCCCCCGCCATGCGCACGGAGACGGCGGTGACAATGTCGCCCAGGGAGATCACGGCCACCTCGCTGGTGCCGCCGCCAATGTCCACCACCATGCTGCCCGTGGCGTCGGAAACCGGCAGACCGGCGCCCACCGCCGCGGCCATGGGCTCTTCCATCAGGTCCACATTGTTGCTGCCCGCCTGCCGGGCCGCGTCCTCCACCGCCCGGCGCTCCACCTCGGTAACGCCCGAGGGGATGCAGATGACAATGCGGGGGCGGCTGAGGGCCCCGGCCTTAAGGGCCTTTTTTATAAAATACTTCAGCATGGCGGCCGTTACGTCAAAGTCCGCGATGACCCCGTCCTTTAAGGGGCGCACAGCCACAATGGAGCCGGGGGTGCGCCCCAGCATCTCTTTGGCCTGCTTGCCTACGGCCAGCACCTCGTCCGAGCGCACGTCCACCGCCACCACCGAGGGCTCCCGCATCACAATGCCCTTGCCCCGCATAAACACCAACGTGTTCGCGGTGCCCAGGTCAATGCCAATATCTTTCGAAAACATGGAAAACATGGAGAGAATTCCAGAAAAGCCCGACATAGAACTCACTGCCTTTCTCCGGCCTTGCCGGTCCGATAGAATGTGAAACGCCAGCAGCCCCAAAAGACCCGCCGCCAGCACCAAAAGTAAGATGTACTGCCACTTCATACGCTGCCTTTCCCCGGGAACCGCCCGGTCCGCAAAGGCCAAACCGCAACAGATAAAGTATTCCCAAACTTTGCCGGAATATTGCAGGTCCGCTCTCTTTTCCAGAGCCGGGGGCTCCCCCAGGCTCTGGCCTGGACAAATACATTATAACGCATTTTTTAAGGATTCTCAACCTTTATGTTGAATCCTCACGGGAGAATCCCGGTTTTGCGGAAGATATGCAGCCTCTCCCGAAGTTTTCCACAAGATATGCGCGGGCCTCCGGCCCTAAAGGCCTGTGCTGCCAAAGCCGCCCTGGCCCCGTGTGGTGGGGGAAAGCTCCTCTGCCTCCACGGCCTCGGGCTCAGCCGCCGCCATAAAAACCACCTGGGCGATTCGCTGGCCGGGCTCCACGGTTTTGTCCTGGCCGCTCAGGTTCCGCAGGGGCACCATCCAGCCGCCCCGGTAGTCGCTGTCAATGACGCCCACCCCCTGGGCCACCACCAGGCCCTGGGCTCCCAGCCCGCTGCGGGAGAAGACAAATCCCGCCAGCCCCTGGGGCAGCTCCGCCGCAAAGCCCAGGGGCACCATCTCCATCTCCCCCGGGGGGATGGTCAAAGGCTCTTCCAGGCAGGCCGCCAGGTCATACCCCGCGCTGCCCGCCGTCTGCTTTTGAGGCAGGACCGCCTGGGGGGAAAGGCGTTTCCATTTAATCCGCATTGCTGTTCCTCCATTTTTCAAAATGCCCGCGCCTGGGCGGCAATGCCCAGGCCATGAATAAGCGCGGGACCTGCCCGCTGCCTGGCTTGACAAGCAGCACAGCCGCCCCGCGCTTGGGTTGACGCGGCAACCCAGCCGAATGTTTCCAAAATGTTTGCCCATCGGCAAAGGCCAGGGCGCGCGGCCAAAGGCCCTCTCGCGCTCCCCTAAAAAACTTACCGCACCACCAAATTCACCAGCTTGCCCGGCACATAGATCTCCTTGACCACGGTTTTCCCGGCAATCTCTTCCGCCACCTTGGGCTCCGCCTTGGCCAGCCCAATGGCCTCTTCCTGGGAAATATCCGCCGATACGTTCAGCCGGGCCCGGACCTTGCCCTTAACCTGCACCACAATCTCAATGGTGCTCTCCCTGCACTTCTCCGGGTCATACTGGGGCCAGGGCTGCTGGCAGGCCATGCCCTCGCCCAGGCCGCAGGCCTCCCAAAGCTCCTCGGTCACATGAGGCGCGAAGGGGTTGAGCAGCAAGGTGAACAGCCGCAGCTCGCCCCGGGTAACGCCCCCCGCGGCGGTCATGTCATTCATCAGCGCCATCAGCGCCGCAATGGCTGTGTTGAACTTCAAAACCTCCGTGTCCTCGCTGACCTTTTTCACCGCCTTGTGGAAAGCGCCCTCCAGCTGGGGCCGCAGCTCTTCGCTGTCAATCAGGTTCTCCCGCAGGTTCCAGTAGCGGTCCACCAGCCGGCGGCAGCCCTTTACCCCGTTGGTGCTCCAGGGGGCGGACTTCTCAAAGTCGCCGATGAACATCTCGTACAGGCGCATGGTGTCCGCGCCGAATTCACTGACAATATCATCCGGGT
>Ga0137309_101738_pt1 | contig 14184 bp, 11 predicted proteins | sample NAcewiD2O_June_FD_97179 | JGI IMG/M metagenome (GOLD analysis project Ga0137309, IMG submission 97179) | Mouse cecal microbial communities from Vienna, Austria - N-Acetylneuraminic amended D2O_June | ecosystem: Host-associated > Mammals > Digestive system > Large intestine > Cecum | place... | reverse complement strand
TCAATTTCTCGAATTTATCCGGACGGCGGGGCTGGATACGCTTTAGAGCATCCGGTCCGTCCATTCAATAAGCTTCTTTTTTTTCAATATTCCCGTTTATATCAGCCAGACAGGAGGCGGGTGAAGCTTGTTTACGCCGAGGTGGAGTACAAGAACACCAGCAGCCAGACATATCATGACGCGTGGTACTTCGCGGACCTGATTCCAATCGTAAAGAACGGCAATACCTGTCAGGTATTCGACCGTGCGAATGAAACCTGCGATTACGTAGAAAATGAAAATACCGGCGTGCGGAATATTATGTGCTATGCGGATGTTTCCGGAGGCGGAAGCGGACCGAAAAATTATATTCCGGAGATCAAGCCGGGAGAAAGCGTCACGATCCGCTTTGCCTGGTTAGTTAATGAAGACGAGCTTGACAAGCTGTATCTGAACCTGAGAGGAGAAACTGTATTTACCGACGAAGGGTTGGAGATCGGGTTTGTAGATCTGAAGCTGTGATGGAAGGATCAGAATTCAAGATAGAAATCGTGAAAAAGGCTGCTTTGCGAAAGAGGCAGTCTTTTTCACGCTGAAGGATTCTTAAGGGAGACTATGAGCTTGACCAGATAAAAGAAGAGCAATTTATTTCTTGGCCATTCATGTCCGATTTTGCATTGCATCATGTCATATTTCGCACTATGGCTTTCCTATTCTGAATGCTATACTGATTCTATAATCTATCAGCAAATAAGCACCTGCTGTTTTTGCCGAGGCCGTTTTAGAACCAGAACCATAAGCCGATACTGCTGGACATATGGCTTCTCGCCTTTCTTCTGTCATTCCATAGAACAGGTGCTTCAAAAAAAGGAGGCCGCAAAAAATGAAACATTTCCAGAACAAGAGAAACCCCGTACTCCCATTAGAATATCACGTACCGGACAGCGAGGCGCATGTGATGCCCGACGGAACGCTCTATATCTACGGAAGCTTCGACGACCGGGAGGATGTATTCTGCAGTGAAAAATACCACGTCGTATCCACGCCGGACATGGAACACTGGACGATCCATGATATCTCGTTTACCGGGCAGCAGGTTCCTTGGTACAACGATCCGGACGCGCCCAAGTACCCCGGGATCGATTGGTCCAGACCTACGCCGTTTATCCGGAAAATGCTCGAGGCAGCGCGGGAAAACGGCGATGACATGAAGGAAAAATTTGAACAGGAAGGCGAAAAAGATAAGCCTGCGTTATTATTTGCGCCGGACTGCCTGGAACGTGACGGAAAATATTATCTCTATTTCTGTATGCCCGATGATAGCGAGGGAGTGGCTGTTTCCGACCGCCCGGAAGGGCCCTTTGCCGATCCGGTACAGCTTCCCTGCGGCGGGATCGATCCGGCCGTATTCATCGACGATGACGGACAGGCTTACTATTACTGGGGGCAGCTCTTTTCCCACGGCGTGAGACTGAATCCGGATATGGTGTCGTTTAACCCGGAAGGGATTCGGGATGATCTGGTCACGGAGGAAACGCATTTTTCCCATGAAGGATCCTCCATGAGAAAGATCGGAGACACCTATTATTATGTATACGCCGACATGGAGCGGGGGAAACCTACGTCCCTCGGCTATTCCACAGGCAAGTCTCCGCTGGGACCATTTACCTATCGGGGAATCATTATCGACAACGACGGCTGCGACCCCGCAAGCTGGAACAATCATGGCTCCATCGAATGCGTCAACGGGCAGTGGTATGTATTTTACCACCGATGCAGCCGGGGCGCGCAGCAGCACCGGAGACTCTGCATTGAGCCGATTACGGTCAATCCGGACGGGACCATTGATGAGGTGAAAATGACCTCCCAGGGGGCCGGGGCTCCGTTTGCGCCGGGGGAAACGATTTACGGATATCAGGCGTGCGGACTGAAAGGGACGGTATATATTGGGGCTGAGGATGCAGGCCGCGGGAAGAATGCTGTTTTACCGGGAACAGAATCGGCTTCCGGCAATATGGGACATGATGCGAGCCACGAAGAGCCGGCCGGAATTACACAGAGGAATCATGCGGCATCCAGTGCTGCCCGGATTCATGAATATCCTGAAAAACTGACCCACATCTCACCGGGAGATGAAATGATTTTCCGTTATGTGAAAAATGATGCCCCGTGGTCCGGGATAGAATGTACCTGCGCCGGAAGCGGAAGGCTGCAGGTCCTGTTGGATGATGTACCGGCGGGAACCATCGGCATGACTGGAGAAGCGGGGAAAATCCAGACGGTATCTGCCGGAATCTTAGCATCGGCGGGAACGTGTGAATTGAAGCTGAAAGCGGAAGAAGCGGATGGATTGGAAATTATGGAGGTCGTATTGAAGTGATCCGGAAAGAGGGGGCCATTTCAGAAAAGATTGAGATTGAATCAACAGCCCAAAGTTGCTATACTATCAGCAGCAGGGCTGTTTTTTTCTATGGAACAGGCAGTCCTTTGCCATGAAGATCAGCTACAACAGAGAGGTGAAATCGCGTTTGGATTTGTCAGGATGGAAAACGGGGCTACGATCTTCCTGGAAGCAGCGTGGGCACTGAATGTTAAGGATTCCCGTGAAGCGGCGACCACCCTTTGCGGCACAAAGGCGCAAAGGACCAAAGCGCGGAGTTGCTTTTTACAGCTATTCAGCGGAATTTGGTTTATCAAAGACACTGGAAGATTGTTTTGAAGATGTACACGATATGGGGGCGCACGGGATCGAGATCCTGGCGAATACGCATATTGAAAACTATCCCTATCCCACCGACGAATGGGTGGACAAATGGCTCCGCCTGTGTGATAAGTATGAGATCGTCCCGGTAGAATACGGAAACTGGATCGACTCCCATGTATTGGGCGACAGGGACCTTACGACCGAGGAATCCTATGAGATGCTGGCAAGAGATATACGGCTTGCCCACAGGCTGGGATTCAAGGTGATGCGGACGAAGAAGCCTGTGATCTCCAATGAGCTTGCCCCGGTAAAAAACTGGAGAGAGATCATCAAAATGGCGCTTCCGCTGGCAGAAGAGCTGGATATTAAGATGTGCCCGGAGATCCATACGCCGACCAATCTGAAAGGCCAGATGGTAACAGATTTCGTAGATTTTATCAAAGAAACGGGAACAAAGCATTTTGGCCTGAATATTGATTTCAGTGTTTTCAGGCTCAAATTTGGAGAAAACGAGTTCAGGGATCCGCTTTACACGCCGAATGCTCCGGAGGATATCATACCGCTTCTGCCGTATATTTACTGCTGTCACGCAAAATTTATTAATATGAGCGATGACTTTGAGGAGACAACGATACCTTATAAAGAGATCATCCGGATATTGAAGGAGCATGACTGGGACGGATATCTGCTGAGTGAATACGAAGGCGCGGATAAATATGATTTCGGGTATGAGGTAGGACAGACTTTGAGAAAACAGCACATCATGCTGAAAAATGAGATCGGAGATTGAGGAGGGGAACGGCATGGAAAAAGAAGTTATTCAGTCAGTTGGATTTAGAAATATAAAAGAGAACGGAAAAATCACAGGATTTCAGTTTAAGGTCCGGCTCCCCTATTACCGCAGGATCTTCCTGAGCCAGCTTCGGCCGGGAACACTGTATATTGACGGGGAAAAGTATGAAAGCTTTGTAGGACTTGTAGAGTGCAAAAGGGCATAAAATCCCCCTCCCCATGAAAAGGGGCTTTTTAAATGGGATACGATATGATACAATAAGCTACAGCAATCCAGTTTAGGCTGTAGCAGTTGCCACCGCAGGATCTTTTGGATGACAATTTAGGGCATGACCCTGTTGGGAGCCGGAGATAAGTACCGGACTTCCATTTACAGATTCCTGTATTGGCTGGGATATATCTGCACTTCCTGAAGTGGATTGCTTTTCTTTTGCATCCTGGACAACAGGTGACTTGCTGCAGGTATCTGTCGTTTCTGTCTCCTTGCCACAGCACTGTGTCTCAATCAGGTGGATCGTGCTTTCATCAGCGCCCTGTTCTTTTAAGAAAGCGATGACATTGTTTAAATTCAGCCCTTTAGTTTTCTTGGTGTTTTGTATGGTATCTTCATAATCCACCGGAAGGAAATCTGCATCATCCCGGATCATATGGTAAATGGCCACAAGCATTTTTCTTGCGATAGCGATGATCGCTTTTTTGTGGCCCCGGCGCTTTTTCAGCGTTTCGTATTTACAATGGAAATAGGGATCTTTCCGCGTGCTTTTTGCAGCCGCAAGCGCACATTGGACGAGCAGGGGCTTCAGATAATGCCCGCCGTCTCCCGTCCTTGTGGACTTCTTCTTCCCTGCGCTTGCATTATTTGCCGGAGAGAGACCCGCCCAGCAGGAAAGAGCGGCATCATCCTTCCAAACGGACATGTCTGTCCCAATCTCACCCAGGATATACAGGGCGGATATGTCCGTGATACCTACCATCGTTACCAGATGGCGGATGATACGGAAGTATTTTTGACGGTAATATTCCAGTTTTTCATCAATCAACCGGATGCATTCATTCAGCTGCCCGAGATGTAGCTGGATGATGTTCAGTTTGTCGCGCTGGACTCCTATGAATTCATAGCCGTGGATGCTTTCAAGGATATCTTCGTTGGATGCCTGAACCCGACGGTCCACCAGGTTCAGTATCTCCTCATCGCTGACCTGGTCCGGATCTGTCTCGATCAGATATTCCATGATGGCAGATGCAGATTTTCCAAAGGGATCGGAGAACACGCAGTCCAGCCTCACCTTGGATACAGTCATGGAATTTTGGAAACGGTTTTTCTCGGAAGTCCGCATGTAAGTAAGCTTCAGACGGTAGCGGCACAGTTCCCTCAAATCCCGGATGTCCGCTGGTGGGATGAAGGATGCCACGACAAGATCCATCCGGAACAGGCTGGCGATATGGATGGCATCCCGGAAATCCGTTTTCCGCCCTTTGGCCTGTTTGACGTATTTCGGATGTGTCAGGACGGGCTTGAGACCGCACTGCTCCAGGATATTGAAAACAGGAATCCAATATTTGCCGGTAGATTCCATGCAGACATCTCGTACACCATGGGCTTTGAACCATTGCGCCATATTGCGGATATCCTTGTTTGTCGACTGGAACTGTCTGACGTAAAAGACTGCTTTCAGGGTTTCGGGATCCGTCCGGCAGACGGCGGCCATGAGGATTTCCTTGTGGACATCAATGCCCGCGCAGACCGGGCGTTTGATATCACCGTCAGCAGATGTGATGACGCGGGTGCCGTCATCAAGTGTAAGGCATTTGAGTTCTTCGGAAGAATAGGTTCCCTCAGACCGGATGTGTTTCTTTTGTGTATTGCGTTTTTTTGATGCCATAGGGGCCTCCTTTCAGAAATGGAAGGGCTGAAAAAGAGACGCCGCAGTGACTGCTATCCCTGCGGGAACCCTTTAAGGACGGGTTTATTCATAAGTATACGGGCTTTAAAAGCGCCTATCATTTGTGCAAGAAGGATGGCGGCAACTGATAAATTTTCGGGCTCTGGATCTCCAGGCGTTACAACGTGCTCTGTAGTATGCTGGCGTCTCTGAAAATAAGAATACACCCATTTAGTCTATATGGAAATATGGAATCGAAGCTTTCGTCATCATTTGTGCCGCCGCAGGCGGTATGGTAACAAATTTGAAAAAGAGGAGATCGTCTGGAATATTAAGGGTGAAGACTACACTCTGGAAGAAATGAAAACAGATTTTCAGACACACTGGGCAGTCACCGAGCCGGCAGTGCTGAAGGTGAAGAAAGAAGGAGGGCTGGCGCAGGGCTTCCATGATATCACATATGGCTTTTGCTTTACTTCCTCCTATATGCCTCCGATCATCCAGGACCATCTGGACCCGGATGAAGAACCATTTGTATTTATGCCGGAGTTCGGGCATCACGTAAATAAGAGACGTCTGATCATCGTATAATACACTTTGAAAATAAGAGAAAGAAGCCTCCTGCCTGTTCGGGGAAGAGGCTTCCTCTCTCATTTGGGTGAAATGAGAATCATAACCGGTATATAACCGGCATTTTTTTGTATTTATGGTGTTTCGTTTTGCACCTTTCCAAACCGGACCTCGCAATCCTTCCGGAAAAAAGAGATTCCATAACAATCAATTTTTTTATAACCTTCCGCGCGCAGCTCCTCCATATATTTTTTATCATAGATCTGATCAAGAGCCTTCTGGGCATCCATTTCCAAATCATCAATCTCATTCGATACCTTGACTTCCAGAATAAAGGACCTGCCCCGCAAGGAAGGACTCCTCACCATGATATCAGAACGTCCGTTGCCTGATTCGCGGTTGGACTTCACCAAGTAATTTTCGCTTTGGCTAAGGATTCCGGTAAGAAATCCGTGATAAAAGTTCTCGGCACTATCGTAGAAGCTGATCGTACGCAAAAGCTGTCCGTTTAATATATCTGTCATCCTCTGGGCGTTTCCATCTTCCATCGCACGGTAGAGATCATGAAAATCTTCTTTTTGTATCATAGCTTTCAGCCAGTTCATAATCGTATTCTGATAAATAGTCTTTACTTCTATATTGGGAATCCGCACCCGCAAAAAGACAGAAGACTCCTTAAAGTACTCGCTTTCTTTCGTCAGATATCCAGTAAAATAAAGGAAATTCCACAAATTTTCCCCATTACCGTGCATATCCCCGTAGGTGACCTCTTCATGAACCTGTATATCTAAGGTTCCTCCTTTTAAAAGAGTTTCAATCTGTCTTTTCATCTCCCGGTCAGCCCTGGCGATCATGTCCTTAATGATATCATTGGAACTGGTATTGACCCAGTAGGGATGCGGGAAAGCGTTGACATCCGCATACAAATCATACATAAAGTTGATTACACTCCACGGATTATAAACCTCCGTATTGCCAAATGAATATCCATCATACCATTCTTTCAGGATCGGAAAGCGGCTCTCGACTCCATAGTATGTCATCATCTGCCGTGTTTCCGGTTCTGTAAAACCAAAATGTTCACTATATCTCCGGTCAAGCACAGATATCATCCTCAGATGATTCAGCCCGGTAAATATACTTTCCTTCGAAATCTTCAGACACCCGGTAATGACTGCAAATTGCAGAAAATCATTCGTCTTCAGCGCAGACTCAAATAAAGAGCGGATGAAATCCACCATTTCCTCATAAAATCCCCGAAAATACGCATTTTCCAACGGCACATCATATTCATCGATCAAAATCACCGTATTTTTACCCGTTGCCTGATGAAGGCATTTGCTTAAAAATTCCAGTGCTCCGGAATAATCATCATATTCCGCTTTTCGATCTGCAATTTTCCGGAACAGTTCCTTATCCTCTTCACCGATTTTATCAGCTGCTAATATATACTGGTGCCTTTGAAATTCGTCCGCGATTGCTTTTTTTATCTTGCCGTAAGCTGATTCAAAGGTTGGCTGCTTCGCTGATTTCAGCGTCAGGTTGATGACAGGATACTTTCCCATATGTTCCGTATATTCTCCGCCCTGCTCCATAATCTTTAAGCCCTGGAAAAGGGATTGGTTCGCCTCATTTTTCTTCACGTCTCCCGTATCCTCATAAAAGTATCTGAGCATACTGAGATTTAAGGTTTTGCCAAAACGTCTTGGACGGGTAAACAGATTGACTTCTCCCTTTAAATCCATCAGTTCCTTAATGAGCATGGTCTTATCCACGTAGTAATAACCATTCTTTATTATTTTTTCAAAATTATCAACACCGATCGGCAATGGTTTCTTCATGATCACACCTCCATCATAACTTATAAAGCTACACGGTTACTTCAAATATCGCTTGTCGTTTTGAACCGTTACCAATATCTATCAGTATATCCGTTTTTTGCCTTCCGCGCAAGTATGTTACTGGTTACAGTTCACGATTAATGTCCGGTTTGTTACATGTCACACCCTGACCAATCACTACGCTGATTGGTCAGGAGGATGCGCATAAAAGCTGGGATTCAGGCCGTCCATTGCCGCAGGCAATTTAAAATGACGGCCTGAGTTACAGGGCACGCCTGGTCAAGGTGTGACCTGTAACTCCGGTTTTGCGCTGTGTTATGTCATATTTTCCACTGTTTTTTTCCCATGCCGGATGTTATACTGATTTAAAAAAGGAGACGGCAAAAAACAAAACATCTTCATAACAAGTTTCAGGCTTATCCAGATAAGAAAGGAAGGAGGGACTTTGCGGAAAGCATTTTCGGAGATCTGGCAGAAGTGAAGGAAAGCGATAAAAATCCGGAATGGCTTGTAAAAAAACTGACAGACGAACATGCGGAACTGTCGAAAATGTATCTGGCATGCGGTACGGAAGATTCCCTGCTGGAAGCAAACCGAAAGCTCTGGAATTTTTTGAGGGCATCCGGCGCGGAGGTGACCTGCGAAGAAGGACCGGGCGGACATGAGTGGGACTTCTGGAATCGGTATATCAAAAAATTTATTGACTGGCTTCCGTTGGAAGAGAATGCGGAAGCAGGCGTAAACAGTGGGAATGTCGGAATCTGACGGAAACAAGAGGGAGCGGATTGATACTGTACGCCAGATCAATCTGCCGTGCAGTATCATATGACGCGCAATGCTGTATTAGTACAGCATTGCATTAATTCTGCTCCCGGTATTCCGCCGGAGTCATCCCATAATATTTCTTAAAGATATGCCGGAAATTTCCCGGATCAATATATCCCAGTTCCTCCGCGATAGCCGAAATCGGCATGTCCGGATTGATCAGCAGCCGCGCGGCCTGCCGCATTTTCAGCTTCTGGATATTCTGGCTGAAACTCATCCCGGTACAGTTCTTGATAATTCGTTGAATCTGCCGTTCACTGTAATTGAAAAATTCTGCCAGCTCCTTCAAGGTAACGGACGTATAATTCTCCTGTAAGTATTTCAAAATGAAGACAACATTTTCATCGTGTCCATGGGAATCAGCCTCTGGTACGATCACATTGGAACCATGATTGCGGAGAAGAATAATGAAAAAAGCTCCTACAATATTGTTCAAAAACCGTTCTTTATACTGACGGTTTCTTAAAAATTCCCTGTATGCATAAAGCGCATAGTCGAACAGCTCCTGATCTTCTCCTGTACGGAAGAAAAGATAAGGATGCGTTTTCGAATGATAAAGAGTGCGCGTAAAAAAATCTGACAGCACGTCATTTTCCGACAAAACCCCGAAAAATACCTTTTCAAAGGTACTGGTTCTCAAAACAATATTGATGATGACGCAGTCATCAGAAAACGCGCTGATGGCATGTGTCGTTTCCGGAGCAATGATGCAGATGTCTCCCTTGTGCATGTGCAATTCCTGTTCTTGAATGTAATTCATACAATTTCCTTCAACGACGCAGACAACCTCCAGGAAGGAATGGGAATGCAGACAGGCGGGAAGATAGCGCAGATGGCGGTACAGCTCCGTATCGAATCCGCTCCGAAAAAAAGAATCTTCTTCCAGCCGGCTTTCCAGAAGCTGATTCGGAAATGAACGTCCGGACCGCTGTGCGGCCAGCTTCAAAATGTCGCTCAGATATTCACTGGAATGAGGAAGCTGCAGGTTGCGTTCCGGAAACTGTGTGTGAAGCAGCTTAAAGGTATGCTCCAGGCTGTTCAGCTGATTCTGTTGAGGAAACGCGTCTCGAAAAATCATGTCTGTTCTCCTTTCACGGGTATGTTTACAATAGCTCTTTTAGAAAGACTTTCAGTCTGTATAAAAGCCTGGTACAGTATTGTGTAATGATAAAGCAAGTATAAAATACGACATAGAAGGTTGTCAATCACGACACGGCGGTATGTCGCGAAACACGCCGTCCTGTGTCACCTATGGCACTACGCTTTGAGTGGATTTATTGGTATACTGACGTCAGAAATCGTAAACAGTGAAAATGCAGAAGAAAGGAAGAGAGAAAAATGAATGGTAAATTAAAGTTTACTGAAAAACTTGGATATGGACTGGCAGCGTTATCCGGAGCATCCAATTCGCTGCTTGGTGCGTTTTTGACGATGTTTTATACGGATAATATCGGAATGGCGGTCGGCGCGGTGGGAACGATGTTTATGATCTCAAAGCTGTTTGACGGAATTACGGATCTGATCGCGGGAAATATTGTAGATAAGACGAAAACAAAGTGGGGAAAGGCGCGTCCCTGGATCCTGTGGCTGTCGGTTCCCGCAGGCCTGGCATTCGCGCTGATCTTTATGGTGCCGCAGAACGCAAGTCCGATGAGCCAGCTGGTCTATGCGTTTCTTACATATAACCTGTTTAGCTCCGTTATCTATACGATGGTCGGTGTGGCGCAGACATCCCTACTTGCGCTTATGACCATGGACGGAATCGAAAGGGGAGGGCTTGCAAGATATTCGATGTTATTCGGGCTGGGCGGTACGATGCTGGCAAGTTCCGTAACATTTCCGTTTATCGCAAAGATGGGTGGAGATACAACGGCATGGAGAATTGTATTTGCTATATATGGATTTATCCTTGCGGCGGGTCTGATGTCAGCATTTTTCCTGACCAGAGAGCATGTCGCTGCAGTTGAGCACAATGAAGACGGAATCTTGAATGAAGGGACAAAGAGGTTATCCTTTATCGAGGGCGTAAAACTATTCTTTTCAAATAAATATTGTATCTTTGGTTTGGCGATCACGACCCTGATGCAGCTTGCGCTGAATATCAATTCCGGTTCACAGACGTATTTTTACAAATATGTAATGGAAGATGAAATGCTGATGACCTCACTGAGTATGGTAGGCCTGATTCCGATGGTGGTTAGCGTCCTGTTTTTTGCGGGCCCCTGTTTAAAATATCTCGGAAAAAAGAAAAGTGTGTATTTCGGATGCGGCGGACAGTTGATCTCCTTCGCGATGCGGGTTGTAGCAGGAATGACCGCAAATGTACCTTTGTTGATCGCGGGAACCGTTTTTGGCGGACTGATGACAGGTCCGGTTTCCATTCCGATCAATATCATTACCGCGGACGCGATCGACTATGGCGATTACAAGACCGGAATACGAATTGAAGGAACGGCATCTTCCATCGGAACATTTGCGGGAAAAATCAGCGCGGGACTCGCGTCCGCGATTACGGGATGGACACTTGCGCTGACAGGATATGTGGCAAATGCCGTGCAGACCTCTTCTACAAGGTTTGGGATTACCGCGGTATTCGCAATTCTTCCGGCAGTTATTTATATTGTGATCATACTGGCTTACAAGCTTATTTACCATTATGATAAGGAAGAACCGGAAGTTGTGGCGGAATTGACAAGAAGAAGAGAACAGGCGGCAAAGGAATAGAAAGATTAAAGGAATAGAAAGACCAGCAGGAGGTACAGTATGACTCACAAAGAAATAGAACAACGCGTGGACGCGTTGATGGAACAAATGACTCTGGAGGAAAAGATCGGGCAGATCAATCAGGCCAGCCCGGCGACCGTCTGTACGCTGCCGGGGGTGGAGGCGGATATTGATTCCTGGGTAACGGAAATGATGGAAGGAAAAATATCCGAACAGAAATTGCAGGAGCGCCTGGCAATGTGTGAAGAAAATCTGCGTTTGGACGAACTGGAAGCAGGAGAAATCGGTTGTTTTGTAAATTTATATGACGACGCGAAGTTGGCTCAGGTCATTGCGGCATCCAAAAAGAGCAGGCTTCAGATCCCGCTGCTGGTCGGAGTGGATGTGATCCGAGGGTACAGGACAATCTTCCCGACGCCGCTGGCAATGGCATCTGCATGGAATCCAAAGCTTCACAGGAAATTGGTAAAGACTGCCAAAAAGGAAGCGATTGTCTCAGGGGTAAACTGGGTATTAGGACCTATGCTGGATGTAGCAAGGGACGGCCGTTGGGGGAGGATCGTAGAAAGCCCCGGGGAAGACCCGTATCTGGCATCTGTTATCGCGAAAGAAATGGTGGAAGAATATCATGCGGATGACGGGGATGGACCTATGATCTGTACAGCAAAGCATTTTGCGGCTTACGGGGCGGCAAGCGGAGGACAGGATTACAATACAGTCAGCATTTCGACGCGGCAATTGTATGAGACATACCTTCCGCCGTTCCGGGCCGCGGTTGACGCAGGAGTGGATTGTGTTATGTCAGCGTTCCACGATTTAAACGGCATCCCCTGTGTGTGTGACAAAGAACTTTTGACAGACCTGCTCCGGGATGAGATGGGATTTCAAGGGTTTGTAGTAAGCGACGCGGAAGCGGTGAAACAATGTGTGTCCCACGGTATTTCGGGGGATGAGGCTGAGGCGGCGAAAATGTCTCTGCTGGCAGGAAATGACGTGGACATGACTTCTTATGATTATCGGAACTATCTCAAAAAGCTTGTGGAAGACGGGCAGTTAGAGGAAGAAGTCATCCATACGGCAGCGAGACGGGTTTTGGAGAAAAAGCTGGAATATGGGCTGTTTGACAAAGAGTATGTCTATGATCCAGAGAAAATCAGGAAAATTGTTTTGTCAGAGGAACACAGAGCGATTGCGAGAGAGGTGGCAAGGCAGACGATCGTACTGCTGAAAAACGAGGATGTCCTGCCTGTCAGGGAGAAGAAGCGGATTTTGGTCATTGGAGAACTGGCCGATGATAAAGAAGCGCTGACCGGCCCCTGGGCATTTACCGGGGATAGCGGAAAAACGGTCACAATTGTGGAAGGGCTGCAAAAAAACGCTCCGGAAGGAACGGAGATTTCTTATGTAAAAGGCTTTGGGGTTCATGACAGCAGGGAAGGATTTGCAGAGGCTCTTGAGAAGGCGGAAAATGCGGATTTTATCGTGGCAGTTGCCGGGGAAACAGCTTTTATGAGCGGTGAGGCCGCATCCCGGGCAGATCTTCATCTGTCAGGCGCGCAGGAAGAATTCCTGCTGAAGCTTGCCGGAATTGATGTGCCGATAGAGCCGCTGTATCCGTTTGGATATGGGCTGAGCTATACGACCTTCCAATATTCGGAGTTGGAGGTACTCACACCAGAAATCCGCTTGGATAGTGAACTGAACTGCAGAGTAAAAGTAAAGAATACCGGGGACTGTTTTGGGGAAGAAATCGTACAGTTGTATATCCATGATAAAGTAGCGGGCTGCGTGCGTCCGGTAAAGGAATTGAAACGGTTTATGAAGATCGCGCTGCAGCCGGGGGAACAGAAGGAATGTGAATTTTCACTGCCGGCAGCAGAGCTTGGCTATTACGACCGAAGCTGTAATTATGTGGTGGAGCCGGGGACATTTGACCTCTATATTGGTTCGAACAGCAGTGAAGGGCTCCATATGGAATTTAAATTGAAATTAAATGTGCGCAGCCGATTATATAGGGAGGTAGAATTATGACGTATCATTCGATCACACCCGGCCGGGTCTGGCTTGACACCGACGGAAACCGGATCCAGGCACACGGGGGCAGTATCATAACGGTAGGGGACACATTTTACTGGTATGGAGAAAATAAGGAAAAGACAACCGGAAAGGACAGCATCTGGCACTGGGGCGTGCGCTGCTATTCCTCAAAGGATCTGTATAACTGGAAAAGCGAGGGGATCATCATCCCGCCGGATACCGAGGATGAGTCGTCCCCGCTGCACCCTTCGGCCATGATGGATCGTCCCCACATCATTTATAATGAAAGGACAAAAAAATATGCGGCATGGCTGAAGATCATGGGGGAACCGCCGTGCTTCGCGGTGCTGACGGCAGATTCGATCCTAGGGCCTTATGAAATGGTGAACCCGAAAGTAAATCCCTGCGGACTGGAGGTCGGGGACTTCGACCTGCAGGTGGATCCGGACACGAAAAAGGGATATCTGATCAGCCAGAAACCGCATACCTGCATTTATGTGGCAGAACTCAATGAAGATTATACGGACGCGGCGGGAACCTATACGGAACATTTCCCGCACACGGCGCCGCCCCAGGCGCGGGAAGCACCCGCACATTTTATCCGCAACGGCCTGCATTATCTCATTACCTCAGGTACAACCGGATACTACTCTAATCCGTCGGAGGCCGCAATGGCGGCAGATTGGAACGGTCCTTATGAGATTTTGGGCGATCCCCATGTAAATGACAGCTCAAAGACCTCCTTCAATTCCCAGATCACATCCGTGTTCCGCCATCCGGGAAAGAAGGACCTGTATATCGCGCTGGCGGACCGCTGGAAGCCGGAGAT
>Ga0137309_101703_pt1 | contig 14361 bp, 13 predicted proteins | sample NAcewiD2O_June_FD_97179 | JGI IMG/M metagenome (GOLD analysis project Ga0137309, IMG submission 97179) | Mouse cecal microbial communities from Vienna, Austria - N-Acetylneuraminic amended D2O_June | ecosystem: Host-associated > Mammals > Digestive system > Large intestine > Cecum | place... | reverse complement strand
ACATATATTTCACCATTTCTTTTAGAGCACCGGCGACAGCAGCCTGCAGAACTGCTCCTTTATGCGCACCGTAAGATCCCGCTGTTCGTATTTCTTCCGGGTCACCAAGGTACTCCTGGTGATATCATTCTCAAACGCTTCCATCAGCTTCTCCGTAGTCCTCGCGCTGTATACCACCGCATTGACTTCAAAATTCAGGCTGAAGCTTCGGATATCCATATTGGCCGTCCCCACGCAGGTGACCAGACCGTCTACACACATGCATTTCGCATGGAGGAACCCGTTATCATAGGTATAACATCTCGCCCCGGCTTCGATCATCTCCCCGATATAAGAATAGGTCGCCCAATATACGAAGGGATGGTCCGGCTTGCACGGGATCATGATCCGCACATCGATCCCCGACTTCGCAGCGATCACCAGCGCATCCCTGATATCATCATCCGGTATGAAATACGGCGTCTGGATGTAAATGTTCTTCCTCGCCATATGGATCAGCCGCAGATAATTGTCGCGGATCTCCTGGCTGCTGGAATCCGGACCGCTGGAGATGATCTGAACCGGATCCCTTCCGCCCCGCACATAGGTCGGGATCTCAAAAAGCCGGTCCTCCAGGAACAGATTCTCCCTTGCCGCATAATTCCAATCCAACACGAACCGGACTGCCAGTGAAGTGACCGCGGAACCTTCGATGCAGATATGCGTATCTCTCCAGTACCCGAACTTCTTGTTCTTACCCAGATATTCCCGCCCCACATTGAAGCCTCCGACGAATCCGATCCTTCCGTCTATCACTACGATCTTCCTGTGATTGCGGTAATTCACACGCAGCTGCAGCTTCCCCAGAAGCGCCGGGAAGAACTCGGCAACCTTGATCCCCGCTTTCTCCATCCTCGCCCAGTCAGAACGGCGCATGCTTCTGCAGCCCATGCTGTCGAACAGGACACGGATCTCCACGCCCTGCCGCGCTTTACGCGCCAGGACCTCTTCAATCTCCTTCCAGAGTTCGTCATTTCTTATAATATAATACTGCACATGGATATAATTCCTTGCATGGTCCATCTCTGAGAGAAGTGTCTGGAACTTCTCTCTTCCGTCGGTAAATATCCGGATATCATTGTTGTCCGTCAGCACCGCTTCTCCTTCGTTGAGATTATACAGGATCAGCCGCTTGAAACGCTCAAGCTCCGGATCGCGGAGCCTTAATTTCTTCCGGTATATGGATTCCTCCTGTCTGCGGACGGCATACTTGATCTCACCCTCGATCTCCTTCATCTTGAACATCCTGTCCTTGCGGAAATTCTGTCCAAGGATCAGATAGAGGATGAATCCAAGCCCCGGAATAAAATACAGCAGAAGAAGCCACGCCCATACTGTCGTGGGATTCCTCCGCTGAAAAAAGATGATCAGCAATGAAAATACAATATTGATCAAAAAGAGATGGTCAAGCATCCATCGGTATCCTTCGACGGCGCCTTCCCCTATGATCTCCAGCATTCACTTCCTCCTGTCTATACTACTGCTCCATCCGGCCGGAAATTGAACCTCTGATCGGATGGAGCGCTGCGTCACGCCTTGATATATCCCAGGAGCGACTGTGCATCCATCGTAAGCTTGCTCATCTTCCGATAGTTCGCACATTGCGCCTGTCTCTGGCCGTCCGCCACGATCTGCGCGCCGTGAGCCGCAAGCTCCTGCGTAAGCCTGGCGCCTATATCCTCCGGCTTCTCGGCCTCCCCCTTAAGCAGTTCTTCGATCTCGGCAATCAACCGCTCCAGTTCATCTAGCATCTCGTCGGTCACCTTCGCCGTCTTCCAGAACGCATCCTCAGCCGACCAGGCCTCTTTATCTTCCTTCTTGTCGGCCCCCTCCTCAAAACAGTAAGTCTTCTGAGCATTCTCCTTGGCAAGCTGCACGGCAACGTCTTCCTTCAGAAGGCCGAACGCCTTCTCCATGCTGTCAAGCTCTTCCTCCATCGTAAGCTTGCGGTAACGCACAGCGCGGCCCTCGATCTCAAACTCCACACCGTTGAAATCCTCTCCCGTGCTCTGGTCTAACACCCAGACCTCTCTCGTGCCATTCGCATAGCCTTCCCTGATCTTCTCCTGCATCGCCAGATGGGCGCGCGCCAGACTCTCGGCATGATCCCTCACTTCCCTTCCGTCCCTTAACCCCATCTCTTCCTCGTAACGGGCCGACATCTCATTATAGAGATTGCTGCTGGCGCCGTTGGCGCCGATATTGTCAAGCCTCTTCAATATATAAGACCTGCACAGTCCGTCCATCAGGGACAATCCGTCTCCCATAACCAGCTTCGTGCCGTTCTTTGGCAATGCTCCCTCCTCCATAACCGTATCATCCGGTAAATGATCGCGCAGGAAATCCATCCCCTCTTTCGAGATCGACACCTTATCCTTCGATACCGCCTTCTGGGATTCTATGAACTGGTCCGCGAATTCCACGATCTTCGTGCCATTCTGGAATACCTGGACCTGAGAATGATTCCGAACATTCAACTTGTCCAGAAGAAATGTATAATCTCCGTAAATCTTCATAATAAGCCACCACTTTCTCTCTTGGGAACCGCCGCTGCAATTCCTTCCCTTACCTTAACTATCGGCTGTCCTTTTATAAAAGATAAGGTAATACACAAATCTCTTGCACTTGCCTTTAAAGAATGGTACAATATTTCTCATGAAACGCAAGATTTTAGGAGGTTCACTCATGAGTACGTTTACCATCGTAATGCTTGTCATACTGATTGTTTTGATCATTGCATGTATTGTACTGTATTTTCTTGGCAAAAGAGCCGAGAAGAAGCAGGCCGAACAGCAGGAGCAGTTAGCCGCCGTAGCTCAGACCGTATCCATGCTTATCATTGATAAGGGACAACTCCGTCTGAAAGACGCCGGCCTTCCCCCAATCGTTCTGGAGAATACGCCCAAGTATCTCCGCCGTTCCAAGGTTCCTGTCGTCAAAGCGAAGATCGGCCCTAAGATCATGACTCTGATGTGCGACGCAGACATTTACCCGCTGATCCCGGTCAAGAAGGAAGTCAAGGCTACCATAAGCGGAATCTATATCACCGCAGTCAAGGGTCTTAGAAGTCCTCTCGAGACGCCGCAGAAGAAGAAGGGCTTCTTCGCAAGGATGCGTGACAAGGCGAAATCAGCCGCCAAGTAACACTAACTTACATTGATCAAAAGCATTGGATCATTACCGGTCCAATGCTTTTATATTCATATCTATGTTGCAGTCCGCGATCGTCTCGCTGTTGACGTCCAGTGCATAGTTCACATGAACATCGATGCTGCTGTCCGTCACATCCACCTGCATATCCTTCGTATGTGTTCCAACCAGCAGTTCTCCGTAAGGAGTCTCATACTGCGTGATATTGATCTTGTCCTTCTCGAAGATCATATGGGTATTCGATAAACCGCTCTTCATGATCTCAAGCTTCCCGCTCTCTGCGATCCGCACTTTATTCCTGATGGTTCCGGGCATCCCTTCCACCACCTCGTCATAGATGACATAATGCTTATCATTCTTATAGTAGTACGTTGCCGGAGTGATCACTTCAATGGGTTCTTCTCCTCCATCCTCCGGCACACCTGCCATCTCATAGTGCAGGCCGGATATTCTCAGTAATACTTCCTTCGTCATAACCTCACCTAATATTCTTCTATATTAACTACCTTCGTTGCCGCCACATCATAAGGAAGGATGGTATTCGCAAGCCGGGTGAACTTCTCCGCGGCATCGCTTACATAGAACTCATACGCCGCAGCCTCCTCTGACAGATTCGCCGTCCCGCTCTCATCCAGTATCTTCTTAAGATCCACCGCCGTCTCATATGCTGGATTTACTATATGTACCTTTTCACCGAAATATGCCATGATCCTTGAACGAAGCAGCGGATAATGGGTGCACCCAAGAATCATCGTATCCATATCCGTCTGTCTCATATCCGACAGATAGATATCGATCACTTCCTCCGTGATCCTGTGCTTGGCAAATCCCTCTTCCACTAGCGGTACGAACAGAGGGCACGGCTTCCCGATCACAGCCGCATCCGGACACATCTCCCTTATCACCTTGGTATATGTCTCGCTCTGTATGGTCGCCTCTGTACCTGCGACACCGATCACTTTGTTCTGGGTCGCCTGCACTGCTGCCCGGGCTCCCGGGACGATCACTCCTATGACCGGAATATCCGTCTCTTCCTTCACCGCATCCAGCGCCAGCGCGCTCGCCGTATTACAGGCGATCACGATCGCCTTCACGTCCTTCGTCCGCAGGAATCTGATGATCTGCCTGGAATACCGTATGATATTATTCCTGGACTTACTTCCATAGGGAACCCTTGCCGTATCTCCGAAGTAGACCATATTCTCCCGCGGGAGCTGGCGCATGATCTCTCTTGCTACCGTCAGGCCCCCCACTCCGGAATCAAACACTCCGACAGGCGCCGTTCTATTCGCATTACTCACATCCTGAATCTCCTTTATTCATTCGTAATACTCATTGTACCGCCTGAGGACTGGAATTTCAAGTTCTATCTTCATCATCACGCAATAAAACGCTCCCCAAAAAGGGGAGCGTACATAATATATTCTCACTACAGTGCCAGTTCCTTCGCTATCTCATACTGATATACCGGGATTCCCTTCTGCATGCCAAGCGCCTCATTGATATCAAAATCAACATACTGTCCATGCTTGTATCCCACAACGCGGTTGGATTTGCCTTCGATCAGAAGATCAACCGCCATCGCTCCCATAATAGACGCATAGACTCTGTCCTTACAGGTCGGGCTTCCGCCTCGCTGCATATGTCCGATGATCGTAGCTCTGGTCTCCATACCAGTCGCAGCCTCGATCCTCTCTGCCATCTCTATGGAGCCGCCGATACCCTCTGCATTGATGATGATATAATTCTTCTTGCCGCGCTTCCTGCACTCCTGGATATCCGCCACGATCGCAGCCTCATCATAACCATGCTCCTCTGGCAGAAGAATACGCTCTGCACCATTGGCAATACCGCACCACAGAGCCAGATACCCGGCATCTCTTCCCATAACCTCGATAATGGAGCATCTCTCATGAGATGTGGACGTATCACGTACTTTGTCAATTGCTTCCATCGCCGTATTCACAGCCGTATCAAACCCGATCGTGTACTCGGTACAGGCGATATCCAGGTCGATCGTTCCCGGAACACCGATCGTATTGATCCCAAGATTCGCCAATGCCTGCGCTCCGGCGAAAGATCCGTCTCCGCCGATTACTACCAGCCCGTCAACGCCGTATTTCTTAAGGATCGCAGCAGCTTTCTGCTGCCCTTCTTCTGTACGCATCTCTTCACAGCGGGCTGTCTGAAGAATTGTCCCTCCGCGCTGGATCGTATCAGAAACATCTCTCGCGGACAGGTCAATGATCTCTTCGTCCAACAAACCCTGGTAACCCTTTCTGATTCCTCTGACTCTCAGGCCCTTGGTAAGACCTGTACGGACAACGGCACGGATTGCCGCGTTCATTCCCGGCGCATCGCCTCCACTGGTCAATACTCCGATTGTACGTATTACTTTTGCCATAAATCATTCCTCCATTGTAGTCATTTTATGTACTCTGGGATAGAGAGAACTCGTTCGTATCAATGTTTCCCTTGTTTTTCTCTCGTGCTACATTTTACAGGAATTACCTGACGTTTTCAATGGCTTTTTCTATCACTTTTACACAAGATTCTCCCAGATAATTCGTCATTTTGTTCAGCAATAATTTATCGGCATTCACGCATCTGTTCGCCGGCAGGCGCTTTATGGCCTTCTCCTTCTTGCAGTATATAACAACGCTGTCCTGACCGTCCGAATCCGCAAGCAGCCCCAGCAGTTCTCCCTCCTGCCTAAGGTAGGTATCCTTATCCGGATACTGGAGCCACAGCTCCCTCTTCGTCTGTTCAAACGGAATCACCTTCTCGCAGATCAGCTTGCTGGCCGCCTCGTCCTCCTCGGATACCCTTCCCCGGATGAACACCTTCCCCTCTTCGTCCAGGTATTGCTGATTCTTCTCATAATCCCGCGGGAAGACCACGACCTCCACGGATCCCGCCAGGTCCTCCAGGGTGACGAACGCCATCACCTTATTCTGTTTGGTGTATTTGATCGTCTTCGCCGTGATCATGCCGCCGATCGTCTCCCTGGCTCCGTCGTGTACCTTGGTTCTTCCGGTATCTTCATCCAACTGGAAATCAAGAGTCGTCCTGGTGATATTCTTCCTCCACTTCTCCTCGTACTCTTCCATGGGATGGCCGCTTAAGTAGACGCCCAGCACCTCTTTTTCGAAGGCAAATTTCGTCTCTTTCTCATACTCTCCCACATCTGGAAGCGGGACGTCAAACTCCGCCTTCTGGTCGTCGGCCACCATATCGAACAGGGACATCTGACCCGTCATGGAGTATTTCTTCTCCCGGTTCACCTGATCCATGATCTGTACATAGATGACCATGAACTGCTTCCTGGTCCCTCCCAGGCTGTCGAAGGCGCCGGATTTGATGAAGTTCTCTATGGTCCGCTTATTGATATCCTTGCCGGACAGGCGTTCGATAAAATCCTTCAGGTTCTTGAACTCTCCTCTGGCCTCACGCTCTTCGACGATCGCCGCGATCACCGGACGTCCGATGCTTTTGATCGCGGTAAGCCCGTACCGGATATTCCCGCCATCCACCGAGAAATTTCCCACGCCCTTATTGATGTCCGGCGACAGGATATCAATCCCCATCTGCCGGCAGGTATAGATATACTCTGCCACCTTGCTCGGCACGTCGATCACGGACGTCATAAGCGCCGCCATGAACTCTACCGGATGGTACTGCTTAAGCCACGCTGTCTGGTACGCCACCACCGCGTAAGCAGCCGCATGGGATTTGTTAAACGCATATTTGGCAAAATCTATCATCTCGTCATAGATCTTGTTGGCTGTCGTCTCCGGGATCCCGTTGGCGATACAGCCCGGCACTCCCTCGTCTGCATTCCCGTACACGAAGCTCTGGCGTTCCTTCTGCATGACGTCGCCCTTCTTCTTGGACATGGCGCGGCGCAGCAGGTCGCTGCGTCCCAGGGTGTACCCCGCCAGATCGCGCACGATCTGCATAACCTGCTCCTGATAGACGATACATCCGTAGGTCGGCGCCAGAATCGGCTCTAACTGCGGACAATCGTAGGTGATGGTTTCCGGATTATTCTTCCCCTTGATATACTGGGGAATGAAATCCATCGGCCCCGGCCGGTACAGGGAGATCCCCGCGATCACATCCTCCAGGTTCTGCGGTTTCAGTTCCTTCATGAATCCCTTCATCCCGCCGCTCTCCAACTGGAAGATGCCGTCTGTCCGCCCGGTTCCGATCGAATCCAGGACATTCTTATCATTATAATCAATCTGCTCCATATCGATCACGGCGCCCGTGCTCTCGCCTGCCAGCCTTGCGGCGTCCTGGATCACCGTCAGCGTCCGAAGCCCCAGGAAATCCATCTTCAGAAGCCCCAGCTCCTCCAGCGTCGTCATGGTGAACTGTGTCACCACAGAACCGTCCGACCCTAAGGAGAGCGGCACATACTCATCTATGGAAGCCTGACTGATCACGACGCCCGCCGCGTGCATGGACGTGTGTCTCGGAAGCCCTTCAAGCCTTCTGGACATATCGATCAGCTCATGGACCTGCTCGTCCTCCTGGTAAAGCTTCCTGAAATCTGGATTCATCTCCAAGGCGCGCTCTAACGAAACCGGTTGGTTATTCTGCCCTCTCGGGATCATCTTCGCGATCCCGTCTACAAACGCATAGGGAAGGTCCATGACTCTCCCCACATCCCGGATCACACCCTTGGCCGCCATGGTACCAAAGGTTACGATCTGCACCACCCGGTCGGTCCCGTATTTCTCCACCACATAATTGATGACCTCCTGTCTCCGCTCGAAGCAGAAGTCCACGTCAATATCCGGCATGGACACACGTTCCGGATTCAGGAAACGCTCGAACAAGAGCTGATACCGAATCGGATCAATGCTGGTGATCTCAAGACAGTACGCCACGATACTCCCGGCGGCAGATCCCCTTCCGGGGCCCACCATAATCCCGTGATCTTTCGCGTATCTGATAAAATCCCACACGATCAGGAAATAATCTACATACCCCATGGACTTGATCACAGACAGCTCATATTCCAGGCGCTGCGTCAACGCCTCGTCCACATCGGTATAGCGCATCTTAAGCCCCTCATAGCAGAGGTGGTTCAGATATTCCCATGAGGTATATCCCTCCGGGACTTCGTACTTCGGCAGCTTCGTGACTCCGAATTCGATCTCAACATTACAGCGGTCGGCTATCTTCTGGGTATTCTCAAGCGCTTCCAACGCATAGGGGAAGAGCTTCCTCATCTCATCCTCGGATTTGATGAAATACTGACCGCCCTCATAGCGCATACGGTTCTCGTCGGAGAGCTTCTTGCCGGTCTGGATACACAGGAGCATATCATGAGGCTTCTCATCCTCCGCGTAAGTATAATGGACGTCATTCGTCGCCACCAGCTCGATCCCCGTCTCCCTGGACATCCGAAGCAGGGACTGGTCCACAAGCTTCTGCTCCTGCATCCCGTGATCCTGAAGCTCCAGGAAGAAATTCCCCTCCCCGAAGATCTCCTGATACCTAAGAGCGGCTTCCTTCCCCTCCTCATACATATTCCGCAGGATATTGCGCTGAACCTCCCCCGCAAGACACGCGCTTAAGGCGATCAGCCCTTCATGGAATTCCCGCAGGACCTCCATATCCACACGGGGCTTATAATAATACCCTTCCGTGAACCCCTTCGATACGATCTTCATCAGATTGTGATAACCCGTGTCATTCTCGGCAAGCAGCACCAGATGATAGTACCGGTCGTCTCCGCTGCCCGCCGCTTCTTTGTCGAAACGGGATCCCGGCGCCACATAGACCTCACAGCCTAATATCGGTTTAATCCCTTCTGCCTTCGCCGCACGGTAGAAATCAATCACCCCGAACATCACCCCGTGATCCGTGATCGCAACACTGTCCATGCCCAGTTCCTTTACCCGCGCAATACATTCCTTTATCTTATTCGAACCGTCCAACAGACTGTATTCCGTATGGACGTGAAGATGTGCAAAACTCATACTCCCTCCTCGCTCGCTGCCTGTAGAAAAAAAGTGCTCCCCTTCCGCCAGGGAACACTTCGCACATTAGTACACTACTCTCCGTCAACCATGAACTTCACCAGTCTGTCGATATCTTCCTTCTCATATGCAATGATCTCAAGCTCCGGAATCTCTCCGTTGGAGAAGATGTTCGCCATAGATACATACTGTGACAGCTTGGACTTCAGATTCAATCTGTCTCCCTCGCCGGTCACCAATTCAACCTTACCGGCACAATCGTCGATCACAGCAAAAAATTTATCAATATTAGTTATATTCTGCACCTTCATAGTAACATAAGCTCCCTTCTCGTTCTGATACCATCATGTGTCTACTCAATTATATCCTATTTTTGACAGATTTCAATAGATTTTTCACGAATTTCAATCTTTCCTGACTTCAAGAGCCGCCCGACTGCCCGCTTGAACGCATTCTTGCTCAATCCTAATTCCCGCTTGATAAGCTCCGGGTCTGCCTTGTCTGTAAACGGCAGCTTTCCGCCGGATGCTTCCAGGCGTTCCATGAGCATCTGTGCGTCCGTGTCCATCTGAAGAAATGCTTTCTCCCTCACGGCAAGATCCAGTTTCCCGTCCTCCCGGACCTTGATAACACGCGCATGGACACGCTCTCCTACTCTAAGGTTTCCAAACGCCTCTCTCTTTGGTATCAGCGCGGAATAGCAGTCGTCTACCGCCACAAAGACGCCGAAATTATCGCTGGTATCGTAAACGATCCCTTCTACCTGGTCGTCCTTCTGGTACGGCGCATCCTGCCGCAGCTTCTCATACACCTTCATCGTCGCGCACAGACGGCCGGACTTGTCCACATACAGGGCTGCAAGCACCTCGTCCCCTTTCCTGACCTTCGCCGTCTGCTCCCTGAACGGAAGAAGCAGATCCTTCTCAAGCCCCCAGTCAAGGAACGCGCCGATCTTTCCCACATCCACGACCTTAAGCACCGCAAGCTCTCCTAATGTGAGCTTAGGTTCGTTCGTGGTTGCGATCAGCCTGTCCGAAGAATCCTTATATAAGAATACCTCCACCGGATCTCCCGCTTCCAGGCCTCTTGGCACCTGTTTCTTCGGGAGCAGCACCTTCTCTTCCTTGTTGCCGAGATATACTCCGAATTCCACTTCCTTTACGATCATCAATCTTACTTTCTTTCCCAAATTATCTGCTAACGCCATAGCTTACCTCTTCTTTCCGTATCACTGAAACTCCACCGCCGCGTAAGGCTTCCCAGCCTTATCACACAGTTCCACTACTGTCCTGCCTTCTTCCTTTGCGGTTCTTGGATAAATAATATCGCCGTATACCGCCGACTTCTTATATTCTACCCGGAGCTGACGCACTTCCTGCGTCTCCTTAATTACTTCTAACGCCATCTGCACATACTGGCAGTTATTCACATGTTCGTTCGTATCGATATGGTATTTCCTGACCGGAAATGCCTCCCCATACTCAAAATCTTTCGGAAGTACGATCTTACGCGGCGCATATTCCATCGGGAACGGTTCTCCTGTACCATAAAGTTCGATCTCACGTTCATCCGGTTTCGCAGGCCGTCCCTTCTCTATATCCATATAGACCCACACCGAATTCGCATACGCCGCTGCCTGCTGCCTCTCGTCTGACATACAGAAATTCCGTGTTCCGAACAGCCCATCGAACTTCGTTGCCCAAGTGCTGACTCTGATCTTCTCTCCCATTACCGGATATCTCTCAACCACCACCTGCCAGGCCGACAATACCCATGCCCTTCTGCGTTCGGCACAATGATCGATCCCTACTCCCAGCTCTTCCGAATGGAATGTACTGCAATCCTGAAAATAATTGATGATACCCGGCAGCGTGATCCTCTTGGTATGATCCACCTCACTGAACCGGATTCTTCCTTCAAATGTATATCTGTTATTCTTTTGCACTAGCCACATAACTCCTTTCTGCCGTGATCACACACTCATAACGCGGATCTGTGATCTGAAGAAGCTTGATCAGGGTCGTCTTAAGCTCATCCTGCCTCTTCGCATCATATTCATAGGGAATCTCCATATCGAAGATCAGGTTCACCTGTTCCTCTCCATTTATCATACGGAAATCATGGATGGACACCGCCGGATCCAGCGCCTTAACGATCTGCTCCACCTGGCTGTGTACCTGCATCACATGCACATCCTTCGTCTCTACCGGATCCATATGGATCACTAAGAACACGCCGAGCATACGAAACGCATCCCGTTCGATCCGGTCTATAATCTCATGGGACGTCTCGATCTCCACATCGTTAGGCACCTCTGCATGGATGGACGCCATATTCCTGCCCGGCCCATAATTATGTACGATCAGATCATGGCTTCCAAGGACTCCCTCATACCCTTCCACAAATTCCTTGATCCTGGCATATTCTTCCGGCTCTACCGCTTCCCCGATCAGCGGTTCCAGCGTATCCTTCGCGATTCCGATCCCTGCCCACATGACTACCAGCGACACTCCAAGCCCTACGATCCCGTCGATATTGACGCCCGTTATCCGGAAGAAAAGAACCGAAGCAATCGTCGCCGTCGTTGTAACCACATCACCCAGAGCGTCCGCCGACGTTGCCAGCATTACCTTAGAATCGATCCGCCGTCCAAGCTTCCGGTTAAAGAAGCACATCCACAGCTTCACACCGACAGACAGGATCAGAATCACCACCGACACCGCCTGGAACCTTAACTCCTCCGGATCGCGTATCTTCCCCACCGCATCCTTGAGAAATGTGAAGCCGACCTCCATGACCAGAAATGCAACGATCAGCGCGGCGATATATTCGATCCTTCCATGGCCGAAGGGATGATCCTGATCCGCCGGCTTGCTCGCCATCTTCACTCCCACCAGCCCTATCACCGAAGAGCCGGCGTCGGACAGGTTGTTGAACGCGTCCGCCATAACAGATATACTGTGCAGGAGATAACCTATCGTCCATTTTACTGCAAATAAAAGCACATTGCAAAAGATGCCCACCACACTTGCCAATACTCCATAGGCAGTCCGGACAGACACCTTCTCTATCTCCGTATATTCCTTCACAAAATGCCTGACTAAAAATTCAGTCATGAATTACCTCCATTATCTCCAAAAAAGAACCATTTTATCTTAAAGTCTGACGTAGCCGTGACCATCTCGTATTCTTCTGCCGTCAGGACCTCCTTAAGGCCCTTCCTGCCCTCATCGCTGACCACCGTACAGGTCGTGTCGGTAAAGCATAAGCTTGGATACAGGACGCACCACCAGTTATGCCCTCTCGCCTCTCCAAGCCTGACTCTGAGCGCCTCATACTCCCCCTGCGGGAAGAAGATGTCGCCGTACTGCTTATCCGGGAAATACGCCAGCTCAAGCTCCGAAGCACAGCCGTATGAGAACCCCTCTTCCTTAAGCACCTGGCCGGCCGTATCTGTGATCTCGTCAAGATGCGCTTCTATCCAGGCTCTCGTCTTCCCGGCATCCGGCTCTTCCTTAAGCTCCGGCGTCATATTCTCTTCCATATATGCAAGAACTCTGTCCCGCACCTTAAGCTTTACTGCCTGGTCTTCTTCACTGTCGCTGTTGGCAAGGACATGGAACCGCAAGACCTCCTTAGCCAGCGTCTCCTGGGTTCTGCTCATCTTCGCCTCCACCCATTCCATCCTGCGCTCCACTAAGATCCCCGTCAGCAATGCAGCAATACAGACACCCAGTATAGCACAGATCACCTGCCGAATTCTATAACGAATCTCAAAATCTTTTCTCATATTCATATGTAACTGCCTCCTTACCTGATCTCTTACTTGATCTCTTATTTGATATCAGGAGTCTTGACATATAAATGAGATTTATTCAGACATTCTGTTATTTATTCAATTCTTCTTAGTGCGTATCACATCCATGACCGCCTCTACCTGATTGTCAATATGCTTACACACGATCCTGGCCGCATCTTCCTTCTCCTTATTCTCGATGTGCCGGATGATCTCTTCATGCTCGGCGAGAAGCTTGGGGTAGGCTTCCGGCCTCTTCAGATATTCGATACGGTAACGGTACATCTGTTCTCTTAAGTTATTCAATAGCTGGATAAGCTTCTGATTGTCCGTCGCCATGTAGATAATATCATGAAAGGCCACATCCGCCTCCGCGATCTGGGTGATATCACCGCTCTTAAGCGTCTTCCTGAATTCTTCCGCCGCACTCTTAAGGTCCGCGATCTGAGCCTTCGTGATCTTGCCACAGGTGAGTGTGACCGCCAGCTCTTCCAATGCCTTGCGGACCTCCAGAACATCCCTTAAGCTCTTCTCCGAGATATCCGCAACCTCTGCCCCCTTCCTTGGAACCATGTGTACAAGCCCTTCTAATTCCAGCTTCCGGATCGCCTCTCTGATGGGTGTCCGGCTGACCCCAAGTTTATTCGCAAGCTGAATCTCCATAAGCCTCTCTCCCGGCTTTAATTCCCCGCGCAGGATCGCCTGGCGCAGCGTATTGAACACCACATCTCTCAAGGGCAGGTATTCACTCATATTCACCTTAAGCTCCATCCTTTATCCCCTCCTTGCATTATGTATGCTGGTCACGTATGTCTGTCTCGTGAGCTTAAGCTCCTTGATCCTTACAGCCGCGCGCCGGGCCTTTCTCTTATCGTCATACAAACCGAAAACCGTAGGGCCGCTGCCGCTCATCATAGCGTTTAATGCACCTTCCCGGCACATGACTGACTTAATCTTATCAATCACCGGATATTCCTCTATGGTGACTTTCTCAAGAACATTGCCCATGTTGGCCGCCACCTCATCCAGATTCTGTCTCTTAAGGCCGCCAATGATCCCGTCGATATCAGGGTGATCTGCGATCTCATGGGAATCAAGCTTCTCATATACCGCCTTCGTAGACACACTGATCGGCGGCTTGGCAAGCAGCACATAACACTTGGGCATAGCCGGCAGCGGGGTCAGCTTCTCCCCGATCCCTTCTGCAAGCACGGTTCCTCGCAAGATACAGTACGGTACATCCGCCCCAAGCGTCACTCCCCGATCCATCAGCTCTTCCATGGTAAATCCCAGCGAGAACATGCGGTTCATTCCGAATAGGACCGCCGCCGCATTCGAACTGCCTCCCGCCATCCCTGCCGCTACCGGGATGTGCTTATCAAG
>Ga0137309_101700_pt1 | contig 14369 bp, 11 predicted proteins | sample NAcewiD2O_June_FD_97179 | JGI IMG/M metagenome (GOLD analysis project Ga0137309, IMG submission 97179) | Mouse cecal microbial communities from Vienna, Austria - N-Acetylneuraminic amended D2O_June | ecosystem: Host-associated > Mammals > Digestive system > Large intestine > Cecum | place... | reverse complement strand
CCAAACGGGTTTTTGTGCTGGGGGCGGGCAGCTCCCTGGCTTTGGCCACCTTTTTGGCCCACTACCTGCGGCTTATTTTTGACACGGTCCAGCTCATCGAGGCCACCAGCGAGGCGCTGATTTTACAGCAGATGCTCCGGGCCGGTCCCGGCGACGCCATCATTGCCATCAGCTTCCCCCGCTACTCCAAAAAGGCCGCCAAGGCCTTGAAGTACGCCTCTTCCCGGGGTATGACCGCCATTGCCATTACGGACAGCCCCCTTTCGCCCCTGGCCCAGGGAGCCTCCCATCTGCTGCTGGCCCGCAGCGACATGGTCTCCTTTGTGGACTCCCTGGTGGGCCCCCTAAGCCTGATTAACGCCCTGATTGTCACTGTGGCCATTCGGAAAAAGGCCGAGGTGTCCCAGTCCCTCCAGACCATTGAGTCCATCTGGGACGAGTACGGGGTGTACGAAAAGGTGGAGGAGGCTTGAACGGGGCGATTATAGTGGGCGGCGGAGCGGCGGGGCTGATAGCTGCCGGAGCCTTGACCGCCCAGGGCGTGCCAGTGGTCCTTTTCGAGAAAAACCGGCAGCTGGGGCGCAAGGTGCGCATCACTGGCAAGGGCCGCTGCAATGTGACCAACCACTGTCCGCCCCAAGAGGCGGTGGCCGCGGCGCGGGGAGGAAAGTTCCTGTACACAGCCCTGTACGCTTTCCCGCCGGAAGAGGTTATGGCCTTTTTTGAGAGCCTGGGCGTACCTCTGAAAACCGAGCGGGGACGCCGGGTGTTTCCCCAGTCGGACAAGGCCGGAGATATTGCGGAGGCCCTGGCCCGCTGGGCCGGGAAAGCCCAGGTGCGCCGGGAGGCTGTGTCCCGGGTGCTGGTGGAAGAGGGCCGCGCGGTAGGGGTAGCGGCGGCGGGGAGAGAATACCGGGCCCAGGCCGTGCTGCTGGCCTGCGGCGGGGCCTCCTACCCAGGCACTGGCTCCGATGGCTCCGGCTACCGGCTGGCCCAAGGCGCGGGGCACAGCATCGCCCCCATTGCCCCGGCTCTGGTTCCTTTGGTGGAGGCCGGGGGCTGGTGCCAAAAGCTCATGGGACTCTCCCTGCGGAACTGCGGGGTGAAGGTCACCGCCGCCGGGAAGAAAAAGCCCGTCTACACGGACTTTGGGGAGCTGCTTTTCACCCACTTCGGCCTGTCCGGACCAACCATTCTCAGCGCGTCCTCCCATATGCGCCCCATGGAGCCTGGGCGCTACACCGTGCACATGGACCTAAAGCCCGCCCTGGACCAGTCCCAGCTGGACGCCCGCCTGCTGCGGGACCTGGAAGAGAACAAAAACCGCCACTTTGCCAATGCCCTGGACCGGCTGCTGCCCCAAAAGCTGATCCCTGTGGCCGTGGAGCGCAGCGGCATACCCGGCGGGACCCAATGCAATGCCATAACCCGGGAGCAGAGGCAGAAGCTGCTGGCTCTTTTAAAGGACTTTACCGTGGAGATTCAAGGCTTCCGCTCCCTGGAAGAGGCCATCGTCACCGCGGGTGGGGTGCGCCTGGGCGAGGTAAATCCCCGGACCATGGAGTCCAAGCTGGTGAAGGGCCTTTACTTTGCCGGGGAAATGCTGGACGTGGACGCGCCCACCGGAGGCTATAATTTGCAGATCGCCTTTTCCACGGGCCGTTTGGCGGGAGAGAGCATGGCCCGGGCCCTGGCCCAAGAAAACAAGTAGAGAGGGGAATGTTTATGGAGGAACCACGGCTCCGGCGTGAGGATATTCTGGCCATTGTGCGGGGGCTGGACTTTTTTGGCGGGGAGGACTGCTGGATTACCTCCGGCGCGGCGCTGGTGCTCTATGGCGTAAAGGAGGCCACCCGGGATGTGGACCTGATCTGCACCCGGGAGCTGGCGGACCGGCTGGAAGCCCGGGGCCTGCCCTTTACCCGCGACGGTTTGGATGGAACCCGGATTTTTACCCCCAACCAGCGGGTGGAGGTTCTGGAAGACTGGGAGACCGAAGAGGTGGTGGAGCACCTGGGGCTGCGGACCGCCAGCCTTCTCAGCGTCCGTAGGCAGAAGGAGGCCCTGGGCCGGGAAAAGGACTGGGCGGATATTGCCCGGATTGACGAATTTTTAGGCCGGAAGCCGAGTATGATTCGTCTGGAGGCCCCCCGGCTGATTCTGCGGGATTATATCCCGGCGGACGAGGAAGAATATTACCAGCTGAAAAGCGACCCGGGTACCATGCGCCGCTATCAGCGGGACATTATGGTGCACAGCCGGGAGGAGTCGGCCAGAGAATTTGCCCAGGTGCTGGCGGACGCGAAAAAGCCGGACCGGACGTTCTATTTTCTGCGGGTCGAGGACAAGGAAAGCGGCAGGCAGCTGGGCTCGGCGGGCTACACGGTAGCGGGCCGGACCCCAGTGGGCAAGCTGGTCCACGCGGGATACTTTTACTTCCCGGCGTTCTGGGGCCAGGGCTACGGCACCGAGGCCATGAGGGAGATCATTCGCTTCGCCTTTGAGGAGGACGGGGTGTACCGGCTCTCTACCGGGTGCCTGGCGGAGAACCAGGGCTCCCGGCGGATTATGGAGAAATGCGGCATGATAAAAGAGGCGGAGCGCCCAGGCTGGACCTGGCATGAGGGAGAGATGAAGACCCGGCTGGAATACCGGCTGCTGCGGGAGGAGTATGAGAAGCTGCGGCAAGGGTAAATGACCGTCTCTAAAAAAGAATGGGTACCGCGGTTGTGTTTTGGGAAATTGAGAAGGGAGAAGAAGCATGTTTGCAATTGCCATAGACGGCCCCGCTGGCGCGGGAAAATCCAGCGTGGCCAAGGCGGTGGCCAGGGCTTTGGGGTTCACCTATGTGGATACCGGCGCGCTCTACCGGACCATCGCCCTCTATATGATAGAAAGCGGCGCGGACCTGGAGGACCCGGCGGCGGTTACCGCCCGGCTGCCCCAGGTGGAAATCAGCCTGGAATACGGCCCCCAGGGCCAGCGGACGCTGCTGGCCGGGCGGGATGTGTCCGAGGCCATCCGGACCCAGGAGGTCTCCATGGCGGCTTCCCGGTGGGTGGCCCACATCCCCCAGGCAAGGGCCTTTTTGCTGGACCTGCAGCGGGGCTTGGCCCAGCGGGCCCATGTGGTGATGGACGGCCGGGACATTGGCACGGTGATTCTGCCGGAGGCCCAGCTAAAGGTTTTCCTCACGGCCACAGCGGAGGAGCGGGCCCGGCGGCGGACCTTGCAGCTGGAAGAGGCGGGCCAGCCAGCGGAGTTTGAGCAGGTCCTCAAGGAGGTGGTTCAGCGGGACCGGCAGGACGCGGAGCAGCTGGACGCAGTTGCGCCCGACGCCCTGCGGCTGGACACCACCGGGCTCTCTTTTGACCAGGTGGTGGAGAAAATTGCGGAACTGGCCCGGGCCCGGATGGACCCGGCCGGTGGGAAAGGATGAAGAGCGTGCCGAAACGAACAGGAGTCAAACGAAAAACCGTGCTCTATGCCATTGGCCAGACGCTGCTGGCGCTGTTCTACTACCCGGTCTTCCGCATCTCGGTGCGTGGGAGGGAAAACATTCCAAAGGCAGGCCCCGTGCTCTTATGCAGCAATCATCTGGCCAAGCGGGACCCGGTTATTTTGGGCGTGTCCCAGCTGCGCCAGGTCTTCTATATGGCCAAGGAGGAACTGTTTCAAAGCCGGTTTCTGGGGGGGCTGCTCCGGAGATTGGGGGCTTTTCCCGTCCGGCGGGGCAGCGGCGGGGCGGATGCTTTGGCCGACGCCTATGAGCTGCTGGATGAGAACGCCATTGTGGGCGTGTTCATTGAGGGCACCCGCTCGAAAGATGGGCGGCTTCAACGGCCCAAGACCGGCGCGGCTCTGCTGGCCTACCGCACAAAGGCCCCCGTGGTGCCGGTATGCATCACCACAGGGGACGGAGGCATACCCAAGGCCTTTAAGCGCACCATTGTCAGCTTTGGCCCGCCCATCGCGGCCCAGCGGCTGGCCATTCCCGATGATTCCAGCATGCAGCTGCGCCGGGCCAGCCGGGTGATTATGGAAGAGATCAGCGCCCTGCGGGAGGAGACCCTCAAGGAGCTGGGCCTGCCCTCTCAGAAGCAGGGAGCAGCGGAGAAGCCCCGGAAAGCGGAATTGACAGGCAGCCTCCCAGACGAAGACGCAAAGGGATGAGGCTGGCTCAGACTAAGATGGCTTTGAGGCGGCTGGTTTTGATTTGCTGAACAGCTCCTACTCTTTTTGAAAGGAAGTGCCGCTTTGGTTACGGTCAAGCTGGCAAAAACCGCTGGGTTCTGCTTCGGAGCCAAGCGGGCTGTGGATATGGTCCAGGCGCTTTTGGACCGGGGAGAACGGGCCGCCACATTGGGCCCCATTCTGCACAACGCCCGGCTGGTGGCCCAGCTGGAGGCCCGGGGCGCGCGGGTGGTGGAGTCTCCCGCCCAAACGCCCCCAGGGGCGGCGCTGGTTTTGCGCTCCCACGGGGTTCCCCGGGAAATTGAGGAAGAGGTCCGCGCTCTTGGGCTGCGGTATGTGGACGCCACTTGCCCTAATGTGAAAAAAATTCACGTGTTAGCCAGGGAGGCCGGAGCCCAGGGAAGGATTTTTCTCCTGTTCGGCGATCCGGGGCACCCGGAGGTGCGGGGAATCGTCAGCCACTGCGCTGGTCCATATTTTGTGTGCAAGGGAGGGGAAGAGCTACAAGATCTGCTAAAAACCCACCCAGAACTGCGCACAGCGCCTGTAACAGCGGCGGCGCAGACAACCTTTCATAAAATTTACTGGCAAAAATGCGCGGAAACTCTGAAAAAAGTATGTACAAACGCCGCGGTTTTTGATACAATATGTAATGCAACAGCGAAACGGCAGAAAGAGGCGCTGGACCTGGCCCGCCAATGCGACCGGATGGTGGTCGTTGGGGGCCGGGACAGTTCGAATACGGCCAAGCTCCGCGATATCTGCGCGGAGGAGTGTGAAACGTACCTCATTGAAAGGGCGGACGAGCTGCCCGCTTTTTCCGCCGGCCTGAGCGTTGGCATCACCGCCGGGGCCTCGACCCCGGCAAGCATAATTAAGGAGGTACTAGATACCATGGCTGAAATCAACAGCACGGAACAGAATTTTGAGGAGATGCTTGAGGAATCGCTCAAGAGCATGAATACAGACGAAAAGGTACACGGCGTAGTCGTAGGCATCTCCCCCACTGAGGTCTATGTGGACGTAGGCCGCAAGCAGGCCGGGTTCATCCCCGCGGCCGAGCTTTCCAGCGACCCCTCCGTCAAGCCGGAAGACGTGCTCAAAATCGGCGACGAGGTGGAGCTGCTGATTATGAAGACCAACGACCAGGAGGGCACCATTATGCTCTCCAAGCGCCGGGTGGACGCCATGAAGGGCTGGGACGTCATCCAAGAGGCCCAGGAGAACGGCGACATTCTGGAAGGCAAGGTCATTGAGGTGGTTAAGGGCGGCGTAATTGTTTTGCACAACGCGTTGCGGGTGTTTGTGCCCGCCTCTCAGGCCACCGCGACCCGGGGCGAGGAGCTGGAAAGCCTGCAGGGCAAGGAGGTCCGCTTCCGGATTATTGAGGTCAACCGCCAGCGGCACCGGGCCGTGGGTTCCATCCGCAGCGTCCTGCGGGAAGAGCGCAAGGCCGCTCAGGAGAAGTTCTGGGAGCAGGTGGAAGAGGGTCAGGGCTACACCGGCAAGGTGAAGTCCCTCACCAACTTCGGCGCTTTTGTGGACTTGGGCGGCGTGGACGGTATGATTCACATCTCCGAACTCAGCTGGAACCGGGTGAAGCACCCCAGCGAGGTGGTTAAGGTAGGCGACACGGTAGACGTGTACGTAAAGGGCCTGGACAAGGAGACCGGCAAAATCTCCCTGGGCTACCGCCGCCCGGAGGACAACCCCTGGGTGAAGCTGGAGCGGGAGTATCCCGTGGGCACTGTGTGCGAGGCCAAGGTTGTGGGCATGACCGCTTTTGGCGCGTTTGCCAGCGTGATTCCCGGCATTGACGGCCTGATCCATATTTCTCAGATTGCGGACCACCGCATTGAAAAGCCCCAGGATGTGCTGAAGGTGGGCGATGTGGTAAAGGTGAAGATCACCGATGTGGATTTGGAGCGCCACCGGGTGTCCCTGTCCATTCGGGTGCTGCTGGAAGAAGAGCAGGCCGAGGCGGACGCGGCGGCGGCCGGAGCCCCCGAGAACGAGACCGTCTACTCCACCGAGGCTCCCGAGGAGGAGTAAGAGCTGTGGCCCAGCCAAAAAAGGAGCGGTTTTTCCTGGCTTTGGCGCGGGCTCTAACATGACGCATCACAGGGTAGTGTCTCAACTGCCCTGTTTTGTGTGTATAGGGATTTCGTCCCTGTAACTATAAATTTTATGCCCGGCTTTGGCAAATTGGCAAATATGCCGAAGCTTCAGGCGGCAGTAGGCCCGGAAGCCTGTTCCGGAGCCGCAGGCTGTTTTCCGGTCCCCTGGACCGCAGATTTTGTTTCGCGAGGACCCGCGAAGGAGTGCTGGGCCCCGCGAGAAAGGAAGCTGAGCGCAAACATGAGGCGTGTAAAAAAACCTGTATTCTTTATCGTGCTGATTCTCATTGCCGCTTTGGTCCATACCTCCCTGTTCGGCGTATATGGACAGAACGGCGACTTTAAGCTGACCTATATCAAAGGGGCCGGCGACATCCGCTGGGGCATTGACATCCGGGGCGGCGTGGAGGCCACCTTCAGCCCGGCGGACGGGGTGAAGGCCACCAGCGCCGAGCTGGAATCGGCCAAGCAGATTATTGAGACCCGCATGGTCTCCCAGAACATCACCGACTATGAGCTCTACACCGACGAGGCCAACAACCGGATCATCGTGCGCTTCCCCTGGAAGTCCGACGAGACGGACTTTGACCCGGAGAAGGCCATTAACGAGCTTTCCGCCACGGCCATGCTCACCTTCCGGGAGGGCGGCGAGTATGAGACCATGGACTACGATGAAAATGGCAACGAGGTCTACAAAACGCCCAAGGGGACCACAGCGGACGCCATTATTTTGGAGGGCTCTGACGTGGTGAAGGCCGAGCCCGCCGTAAACCAGGACCAGACCACTGGGGCGGCCCAGTATGTGGTGTCGCTGGAATTCAGCGATGAAGGCAAAGAGAAATTTGCCGAGGCCACCGAGCGGCTGGTGGGCGGCACCATCTCCATCTGGATGGACGATGTGCGCCTGTCCGCTCCCACGGTCAACGCGGTGATCAGCGATGGCAAGTGCGTGATTGAAGGCAACTTTACCAGCGAGAGCGCCACCACCTTGGCGGCGCAGATCCAGGCGGGCGCTCTGCCCTTTGCCCTTACCACCTCCAACTTCAACTCCCTGGCTCCCACCCTGGGCGGCCAGGCCTTGGAGTCCATGCTGATGGCCGGCGTGATCGCCTTTATCCTCATCGCCCTGCTGATGATCGTTGTGTTCCGCCTGCCCGGCGTGGTGGCGGTCATTACCCTGGCGGGCCAGATGGGCATCTGCTTTGCGGCGGTGTCCGGCTTCCTGCCCAGCATGAATTCCTTTACCATGACCCTGCCCGGCATCGCGGGCCTGATCCTCTCCATCGGCATTGGCGTGGACGCCAACGTAATTACCGCCAGCCGGGTGCGGGAGGAGCTGAACAATGGCAAAACCCTGGATGGAGCCTTGAAAAACGGCTTCCAGAGCAGCTTCTGGGCCATTTTTGACGGAAACATCACCACCGCCATTGTGGCCATTATGCTGATGATGGTCTTTGGCCCCAGCAACATTTTGTCCATGATCTTCGGCCAGTCCACTACGGGCGCTATCTTCTCCTTTGGCTTCACGCTGCTGGTGGGCATCATTGCCAACTTCATTATGGGCGTGCTGGCCACCCGGCTGATGACCCTATCCCTGGCGGAGTTCAAGTGCTTCCGCAAGCGCTGGCTCTTTGGCGCGGCCAAGGAGGGCGCGGCCCCCCGCAAGGCCGGCAGAATCGACTTCGTGGGCCACCGCAAGACCTACTACATGATCTCCGGCGCGGTGATCGTGGTGGGGCTCATTGCCAGCGTCATTATGGGGCCCAAGCTGGACATCCAGTTTGCCGGCGGCGCCATGATCCGCTATGCGGTGGATGGCAGCGCTGTCTCGGCCAGCGACATTGAGAACACCCTGTCCAACCAGCTGGGCATGGACAGCTCCGTCTCCCTGAACCAGGACATGAGCACCGGCAAGGACCAGGTGACCATCTCCTTCGCGGGCAACAAGAGCATTTCTCCCGACGAGCAGGCCAAGGTGGCCGAAACCCTCAGCGCCGCCTTTGAGGAGGCTGACTTCGTCCTCTTGGAGTCCAACTCGGTGGACGCCACCATGGGCGCGAAGTTCTTCCAGAAGTGCATGGTCTGCTTTGTGCTGACAGCCATTCTGCTGCTGGTGTATATTGCCCTGCGCTTCCAAAAGATTGGCGGCCTCTCCGCGGGCCTTACAGCCATTGTGGCGCTGCTGCATGACGTAATCATCGCTTTCTGCGTATTTGTTGTCTTCGGCATGCCCATTAACGACATTTTTATCGCGGTTGTGCTGACCCTGCTGGGCTATTCGCTGAACAGCACCATCGTGATTTACGACCGGGTGCGGGAGAACAAGCGCAAGGCCGGGCCTCGGGCGGACATTGCGGAAAACATGAACCTGAGTATGAATCAGACCCTGGGCCGCACCCTGCTGACCTCTTTGACCACCTTCCTGGCGCTGGTGGTGGTGCTGGCGGTGGCTGCGCTGTTCTCCATCAACACGGTGGTGTCCTTCTCGCTGCCCATGATGGTAGGCGTAGCGGCAGGCTGCTTCTCCTCCCAGTTCATTGCGCCGAACCTGTTTGGCATGTGGCAGATCCACGAAAAGGCAAAGCAAGGCAAATAAAACCGGTTTTTGGTTGAAAAAGGACGGAACGCGCAAGCGTCCGTCCTTTTTTGTGCAAAGAGCTTTTTAGAAAGCGTCAGAAGGAAACCATAAACCAGAACAGCCCCAACAGCGAGCCTTGGGCGGACCGTTTGAAGACGGGTTCCAGAAGCTTCCGCCAGCTTGCCTGCGGGCTTGGCCGTTCCTCTTTTTTGTAACATTTTAAAATCCCCCAAAAGATTCCGGGAATTTTTTTACCGTGTCCGCTTAAAATATCGCTAGAGTCTGTTTTAAAACCAGAGAAAAGCCAGTATTTTTGTTCAAGGCGGACGGTTTCAAGGCGAAAACCGCAAGAAATACTTTCGTATTTCGAGGATTTTTAACACAGAAACCGTTTGTCTCTGGACAAAAAGACAGTTTTTCGAAGTTTTAAGACTGACTCTAGGGCTTTGAAGCCCGTGATCCCTACTCATCAAACAATTTCAAACCGAATGAACCGCGTAAATTGTTTGATTTCATGAGCCGCCCTGGCGCGCCTTGCCGGTGCCCCAACCGAGGGACAGCTTCCACAGAGGTCCCGTGGTTTGGCGGTGAAAAAATCCATTGGGAAAGAGGGACATTTTATGAACATCATTGACCGTATCGCTTTAGCCCTGACCGTAATCGGCGGTGTGAACTGGGGGCTGGTGGGCATTTTCCGGTTTGACCTGGTGGCCTGGCTTTGCGGCGGGCAAACCGCGGTCCTTGCCCGCATCATCTACACCCTGGTGGGCATTTCCGCCCTGTGGTGCCTGGCCCTGCTCTTCCGGGATTGGGACGATGAACCGGTCGTAGCCAACTCCCACTAGGCAATCAAAAAGCCCCGCGCCATCTGTCGGCACGGGGCTTTTTGGCCTTTGGGGCCTCCGGCGGCTTAATAAGGCCCTTCAAAACGTTTACCCGTTGGGGTAGGGGAAGAGGCGCGGGCTTAGGGCTTTTAGGCTGCTAGTAAAAGGGTTTCCGTAGCGCAAGGGAAAGGCGGCAAAGCGGCTTTCTCAGCTTAGCTGAAAGCCGGTCTCCAGCTGCGGGGTGTGCTCCAAGCAGTCCAGAATGGCCTGCCGGTCGCCAATGGCGGGGATGCCGCCGGGCTTGGCCGCGCAGGTGGAGCCCGCCGCGTTGGCAAAGCGGCAGAAGCCGGAGAGGGCCTCGGGGTCCAGAGCCCCCAGCTTTTCCGGCGCGTCGATGCCGTTTTGCAGCAGCTGGGAGAGGAAAGCCCCCCAGAAGCTGTCTCCGGAGCCGGTGGTGTCAGCCACCGTAACGTCAAAGGTGGGGTGATGCCGCAGCTGGCCATGGTAGGAGGAGACGCAGCCGTCCGGCCCCAGGGTGACCAAAATCAAAACCACGCCCAGAGCGTGGAGCTTGCGCACGCCTTCGGCAATGCTCTCGGTGCCGGTGAGCAGAGCCAGCTCTTCCTCCGAGATTTTCAGCAGGTGGCACAGGGGCAGGCCCAGGGCCATTCCGGCCACGCCCGCCTCTTCCGAGGGCCAGAGGACAGGCCGCCAGTTGGGGTCGTAGGAGATGAGCTTGCCCAGGTCCCGGGCCCGCTTCACCAGCCCCAGGGTGGTGGACTTGCCGGGCTCGGTGGTAAGGGACAAAGAGCCGAAGTGTAGCAGCCTGCAGTCCGCCAGGGCGGCAGGGTCCACTTCTTCCGGCCGCAGCTGGGTGTCCGCCCCGGGATTGCGGTAGAAGGTGAAGCTCCGGTCGCCGTTTTCGTCCAGGTGGACAAAAGCCAAAGTGGTGCGGTAGTCCGGGTCGCTGACAAGGCCGCTGGCGTCCACCTGGTTGTCTTCCAGGCAGCGGCGCAGGCTACCGCCGAAGCTGTCCGCGCCCACTTTGCCAATAAACCCAGCGGACACGCCCAGGCGGGCCAGCTGGACCGCCACGTTGGCCGGGGCCCCGCCGGGGTTGGGATAAATGGCCCCGGGGAAGCCGGGCGCTTTTACGGGAGAGAAGTCGATGAGCAGTTCGCCGGTGGTGAGAACATGGGGCATAGAAAACATCCTTTCCAAATATAGAATCAATATGATCGAAAACAAAAGCGGTTTGCCGGTAAGCTAGGTAACAAATCCAAGGCTTTCCATATGGAGCGGGCAGGCGGCGGGGCTCCGCCGTTACATACTTCCAAACCCCTTCAGCGCCAGCCGGATCAGCTCTTCCGCGGGCAGGGTGGAGTCTAAGCGGCCCACGGCGGCCGCAGCCTCGGAGGGGGAATAGCCCAAAGTCACCAGGGCTTCGGCGGCTTGGGCGGCATTGCCAGCGGCGGAGGGCGCGCCTGCCGGCAGGTCTTCCAGGTCCAGTCCGGCAAAGCTGAGGCCTTTTACCTTGTCTTTCAGCTCCAGAACAATGCGCTGGGCCAGCTTGGGCCCCACGCCGTTGGCCCGGGTAAAACGCTTAGAGTCCCCCGCCGCCGCGGCCAGGGCCACGTCTTCCGGGGCCATTTCCGAGAGAATGGACAGGGCGGCCTTGGGCCCCACGCCGCTGATGGCCGTAAGCAGCTTATAGCAGTTGAGCTCCCCTTGGGTGTAAAAGCCGTACAGGTCCAAAGCGTCCTCCCTCACATTGAGATAGGTATAAAGGGTGGCCTGGCCGCCGGTACGGGGCAGGGCCCGCAAGGTGCTCATGGAGGTCAGGCACTTAAAGGCCACGCCTCCCACATCAATGACCGCCACGCCCGGCTCCGTGTGGGCCAGGGCGCCGGTCAAACTATAAAACATGTGGACCGCCTCCTTTAATCTGGATCAGCCCCCGCCGCAGGTCCGAGCCCGCCGCCTGTCCGTGGCAGATAGCCATGGCCAAGGCGTCCGCCGCGTCGTCCGGCTTCGGGATGCCCGGGAGCTTCAGCAGCCGCCGGGTCATCTCCTGCACCTGGTGCTTTTGGGCCTTGCCATAGCCGGTGACAGCCTGCTTGACCTGCATGGGGTTGTATTCATACAAGGGCACCCCGGCTTGGGAGAGGGCCAGCAGAATGACCCCCCGGGCCTCCGCCACGCCGATGCCGGTGGTTTTGTTGTTGATGAAAAAGAGCTTTTCCACAGCCGCCGCCTGGGGCCGGTGCTCTTGAAGGAGCTGGACCATGCCCTCGTAGATTTCTTTGAGGCGCAGGCCAAAGTCCGGGTTGGGGGCGGTGGTAACGGCCCCATACTCCAGGGGGCGGTAGGCTCCGTTTTTTGCGTCGATGACCCCATAGCCCACAATGGCGTAGCCGGGGTCGATGCCTAAAATGCGCACGGCAATCCTCCTGTTTGGGGCGCGATTGAGCTTGTCTGCCCTTATTATAGCAGAAACCCGCGGAAAAGGGAACGGTTTTTCTTGCAAACTGGCGCAAGATTTGATAAAATGACAGCAGAAGGGCGAAACGCGCCCCATGGGGAGGGAGCAGAGGGGAGTGTCCGTTTCGGAGAGCTTTTCGTGTTCCCCCCGCCCGTAGGGCAGGGGAACACAGATGATTATCTCTGTGGTTGGGACAATCCCGGAGCAGAGGCGTTGCTTGACAGATAACCTGGGCCGGAAAGGTTTCGCGCTTTCCCAAAGCGAAGGGCATGACCCTCTTCGGAGGCGGCGGAGCGGGAACCCCGCGCCCTCTATGAACCGTATCCCCAAAACGCGAAAGGATGTAATTGTAGAATGCAGACCAGTGAAAAGACCATGGACATGATTGTCAACCTGTGCAAGACCCGGGGCTTTATCTTCCCCGGCAGCGAGATATACGGGGGCCTTGCCAATACTTGGGATTACGGCCCCCTGGGCGCGCGCCTGAAAAACAACGTGAAGGACGCCTGGCGCAAGCGCTTCATCCAGGAGCGCCGCAACAGCTATGAGGTGGACGCGGACATTCTGATGCACCCCAGAGTCTGGGAGGCCAGCGGCCATGTGCAGAGCTTCTCCGACCCCCTGCTGGACTGCAAGGAGTGCAAAATGCGCCACCGGGCGGACAACCTCATTGACGCCTTTGACCCCGAGGCCCACGCGGACGGCATGACCAAGGAGGAGATGTTCCAGTACATCAAGGACCACAGCATCCCCTGCCCCCACTGCGGCAAGCATAACTTTACGGACATCCGGGAGTTTAACCTGATGTTCCAGACCTTCCGGGGCGTGACCAACGATAGCAAGTCCGTCATCTACCTGCGGCCGGAGAACGCCCAGGGCGAGTACGTGAACTTTTTGAACGTCCAGCGCACCATGCGGGCCAAGCTGCCCTTCTCCATCGGGCAGATCGGCAAGGCCTTCCGCAACGAGATCACCCCCGGCAACTTCACCTTCCGCACCATCGAGTTCGAGCAGATGGAGTTCCAGACCTTCTGCAAGCAGGGCACGGACGAGGAGCTGTACGCCTACTTCAAGGACTACGGTAAAAAGTTCTTTGAGGACCTGGGCCTGCCCGCCGAAAAGCTCCGCTTCCACGACCACGAGAAGCTGGCCCATTACGCCAAGGCCGCCTGCGACATCGAGTACCTGTTCCCCTTCGGCTGGGGGGAGATCAACGGCACCCACAACCGCACGGACTTCGACCTGACCCGCCACCAGGAGTACAGCGGCCAGAAGATGGACTATCTGGACCCGGAGACCAACGAGAAGTTTATCCCCTACATCATTGAGTCCACCTATGGCCTGGACCGCACGGTGCTGGCCCTGCTGTGCGAGGCCTATGACGTGGAGATGCTGGACGAGGCGAAAAACGACAGCCGGGTGGTGCTGCGCCTCAGCCCCGCCCTGGCCCCCTATAAAGCGGCGGTGCTGCCCCTGTCCAAAAAGCTCTCCCCCAAGGCCTTGGAGGTCTATGACCAGGTGAGCCGCTGTATGATGGCCGACTTTGATGACACAGGCTCCATTGGCAAGCGCTACCGCCGGGAGGACGAGATTGGCACACCCTTCTGCGTAACCGTGGACTTCCAGACCGTGGGGGATGAGAAGACCCCGGCGGACAACTGCGTTACCGTCCGCGAGCGGGACAGCATGCGGCAGGAGCGGGTGCCCATTGAGGGCCTGGAGCAGTATCTGCAAGAACGAATTGGGACGTTTTAAACGAAACAGGCGGGCCCCGGCTCCGCCAGCCACAGGGTGTTTTCCCCTGGAAAGGCAGTAGAATGAAATGAATGCTGGCCCTGCTGTGCCTGACCGGCTGCGCCCAGAATGCTTTGGCGCCTGAGTCCCCCCGGAGCATGGGAGGGCAGGACTTTCAGCGGCGGCTGCTCTATGCCCGCTCCAGCGGGGAATTTTACGGCGTAAGCTTTACCAGCGGCCCCTTGGAGGACCAGGAGCGGAGCTAGGAGGCCGCGCTGGGGATATATGCCCAGATGGTGGAGGCCTACGCGCGCCCCAAGGGCGGGTACAACGGCGCTTTGGGCCTGACCACCGCCCAGGCCACCGCCCACTGGACGGTGGGAAGTATGACCGATGTGGCTATGGGGATACTATTGGTAGAGGACCGCTATTATGTCATC
>Ga0137309_101697_pt1 | contig 14395 bp, 15 predicted proteins | sample NAcewiD2O_June_FD_97179 | JGI IMG/M metagenome (GOLD analysis project Ga0137309, IMG submission 97179) | Mouse cecal microbial communities from Vienna, Austria - N-Acetylneuraminic amended D2O_June | ecosystem: Host-associated > Mammals > Digestive system > Large intestine > Cecum | place... | reverse complement strand
TCGATTTCCTTCCGCTTTCTCCTTTATTCAGTTTTCAGGGTACTTGTTCAGGTACTTTTGAGATGCACCATTAGCTCAGTTGGTAGAGCACCTGACTCTTAATCAGGGTGTCCCGGGTTCGAGTCCCTGATGGTGCACCAAATATGGCCCGTTGGTCAAGCGGCTAAGACGAAGGCCTCTCACGCCTTAAACGTGGGTTCGATTCCCGCACGGGTCACCAAGAGTTGGGCAGCCAATGCTCAACTCTCATATTCCTCCTTAGCTCAGTCGGTAGAGCATGCGGCTGTTAACCGCAGGGTCGTTGGTTCGAGTCCAACAGGGGGAGCCAAGACTTCGGATATTTCCGAAGTCTTTTTTTGCTTAAATGAGATTTGCCTGGAAGTGAGTTCTTGGGCATTAGATAGAATTATAGGCCCTGCGCGCTCTCACAACATGCTGTGAATGGGAGCACGCAGGGCCTGATGTTTGTTTATTGACGGCTGTCGGGGGACGCTTGCCTGTGCGCTTCTTGGAGGAAGTGCTTTTCTTGTTGCGCTTCGACCTTAGGGGGTTCTGGTTGTCTGCTGTACGGCAGCCCTCCCGAACCGACCGAGACGGTGAAACCTTTTGCGTGGCTCGCCGTTAGGAGCTTGTGATTTCTACCGCTGCGAACACCTGCCTATGGGTGAGTACACCCTGGGGCAGCTGGGAGATATGCTGCCCTCTGACCTGGAATACCTTTGCCACTTCCTCCGAAGTAGCGGGCCTGTCCGGCGCAAACCGGCCCTGAATCAAGCCCAGCGCCTTTTCCTCTGCCGCCAGAGCTGCTGCCCCGCTATAGGGGTGCTTGGCCTTTACATCCGGGAAGGGCCCCTGCCCGGATTGGATGAACTCCACCCGCCGGGCAACTCCTGGCCAGCCATAGGCCATCATGGCCAGCTCGCCCCGGGTCAGGATTTGCCCGGGCCTCAAGCTGTTGTCCTGATAAGCCGGACACCAGCCCCGCTCCAGCAAAAAACGCGCCCCGCCCCCCTCTGGCGTGCTGGGAAGCACGTCCCGGAAGGGGGACAGCTTGAGCAGCTGGGACACTGTGACAACCCGGTAGCCCTGGGCTGTAAGCAGGGCCAGCTGTTTTTCCAGCCCGTGGGCGATGGGAGACCGCCGGGCCATATTGTACCCGTCCTTCTGAAAAATAATCTGGCCGCGGAAAAATTCCTTGTCCTTTGCCAGGGCCTGCTCCATTGGCTGCCAACAGGCATCTACTTCGGCCTGATAGTTGGCCAAAGGCAGCCAGCCAGCTCCGTCAAAGCTGGCCCCCATATATTGGTACCCCATCAGTCCATACGCGTCATAGGAAGAAAAGCCTCCCTGAATCCCATCCACATAGTGGGGAGGACGGGACAGTCCAATCCGGTACCCCCACTGGCCCTCCATGGCCTGGTGCAAGGTTTTCAAATCCTTCACCACAGCATCCAGGCCCTGGAGATGCTTGCGGCGGCCATATACCAAGGGCTTCCAGCCAAATAGGATATGGGCCCAGGTGTGGCTGGTGATTTCATGCCCAGCCTCCAGCAGCCGCTCCACCAGCTCTGGACAATGGGCCACCCCGCCCTCGCTGTCCTTGCCAAAGTCCGGGTAGTGGTCAAAGGCCACCCCGCCCCAAGAGGCGGAGCCGTGCTTCCCGGCCTTATCCGGATAGTTTTTCCCTGTATCGCCCACCACGTCAAAGGTGCCCAGGGCCCCGTACTTCTCCAGCGTTTCCGCCAGCACCAGGGTCAGGGGCTTTTTGCCGAAGCTGTCCGGGTTGGCGGGCAGGCGGCAGGGGCCGTCGTCAAAGGTCATGGCACACACCCGCTCCTCTGTGGCAACCCGCTCCACCCGCCGCACGGGCGAGAGATACACTGGACGCCGGGCCTGGATTTCATCTTGGAAATGGTGCTTGACCTTTTTGGCAAGGCCAATGCCTTTGGTGACCATGGACATAGGATGCCTCCTGAAAAAATAATTCTGACTTGGTGGAGTACCAGCCGGTCATCTCAAAATTTTTGCCAGCTGGGCCCGGAAATAGGCCAGGGCAGGTTGGATGTCGCCCCACTCAAAAACGCCGTCCAGGACCCTGGGGTTCAGCAAATCCACCAGGGCCCCCAGGGTCTTTCCGGGCTTGCCCCGGCGCAGATAGCCCAGCCCGGCCAGCATGTCTGACAGGGCGAAAATCATCCGTCTGGGCTGGGGCTTTTGCTCCTGCTCAGGCAGGGGGAGGCCCAGCGAAGCCATCAGCCACAGCAGGGAAAAGCCGCTGCCGCTGGCCCGGGTGAGGGGATAGCTGCCCCAGACGCGGGGGTTTACCTCCAGAATGCGGGGCTGGCCTGCCGCGTCCTCCTTAAACTCCACCATGCAGGGGCCGGTGTAGCTCACTTGTTTGATGAGCCGGGCAGCATAGTCCTCCAAATCCGGGCGGAATACCACCTGACAGCAGGAGGAGGGCCCGCCGCTGACAGGATACTCCCTCACCCGGCGGTGGCAGATGGAGGCCAGGACGCAGCCCTCCTCAGCCAAAAGGGAGCAGCCCAGCCCGTCTCCTGGGAGAAAGGCCTGCACCTGAGGCTCGGCCTTGTCCATAGCGTGAAAGTGCTCCCAGGCCCCAGCCAGCTGAGAGGGGGTGTGGGCCACCCGGTAGCGGCCCGCGGCGGGCAGACCCAGCAGCTCCCCGCAGCGGGGCTTGACTACACAGGGCAGGCTGATTCGGGAGAAAAACTCCTCAAGCCCCTCGTCCTGCTGCCGGGTGAAGCTCTCAGGCCGGGGGATATCCAGAGCTTCCGCCAGGTGGAGCACTGTCTCCTTGTTGTTCAGCATGTCCAGCTGGCGGGGCGTGGGCACACAGAGGGCAGCCACCTTCCGCAGACTGTCCTGCTCAGAGGCAGCCAGGGCCAGGGTCTGGGCGCCCACCGGGAGCAGGGCGGGCAGCTGGCCATTCTGCTCCTGGGCCAGCTGCTGGCAGAGCTGGTGCAGGCTGGAGGAGTAGGAGGCGTCCGGAAGCCAGACATGCCGCTGTGTGTATTTGGACAGTCCGCCAAGAGGGGGGGCGGCAGGGGTTTGGCGAACCGACTCCCGCTCACAGGTGATGATTCGCACACCAGCCTGGCCCAAATCCCGGCAGACAGCAAGGGACATGCGGAAGTGGACATCAGTGACAACAGCAGTGCAGCTGGGGAGCGGAGGAGAGGGAAAGCGCGGCATGGGAAACACTCCTTGGGGTAATATATGCAATTAGTATACCCGCAACAGGAGGGAAAGTCAAGCCCAGCCCAGGGTGAGGGATTGTCCAAACCACAGAGATAATTATCTGTGTTCCCCCGCCCGTAGGGCGGGGGAACACGAAAAACTCCTCGGAACGGACACTCCTCCAGTGTGACGCTGGGCTGGGCCTGTAAAAATCCATATTATCCCTGTGCTTTGCCAAATCCGTCTTGGGTGTTCAGGGCTTCCTGGCTCAGCTCCGTCCGGCTCTCCTTTTCAGAACCCTCACGTCCTGCCCTTTGAACTCCATCTTCGCGTAATATCCCCCTATCCGTGAGGCGAACCGCTCCCCGTACCGCTTTTCCAGCTCTTTCAGCCCCAGGTTTGTGCTGATGATGGTGGGCCTGTCGCCCATCATCCTTCCATTCAGAACATCGTACAGGACCGCGTTTACATACCCTGTGCTGCCCTCCGCGCCCAAATCGTCCAGAATCAGCAGGTCACAGTTTTTCAGCGCCTCTGCCGTGCTCCCCCCTTCCCGCTCAAACCTCTCTCGCTCAAAGGCAGTGGTAAAGCCCTGCACTGTGCCGTACACCACGCTGAACCCCTTCTCCACTGCCTGGTTGGCAATGGCCAGGGACAGGTGGGTTTTTCCCAGCCCTGTCCGCCCGAAAAACAGCAGGCTGGGGGAGTGGCTCCGCAGCCGCTCCGCGTACTCCCTGCACGCCCGCAGCACCGCGCCCATCTGGGACATGGCCTGGGGGTCGTCCCGCTGATAGTCCAGGGAAAAGGTGTCAAACCTGCTCCCGTCCAGGGGCAGTCCCACGCTCAGCTGCTGATAGGCCAGCTGCCTGCGCAGCTGCTTGTGACAGTCACACATCCGCCCATCCACAAAGCCTGTGTCCTTGCATGCCTGGCAGGCGTACTGGGGCTCCATGTCCTCTGGCCGGAAACCATGCTGGGCCAGCAGGCTGCTGTACTCCTGCTTTAGGGCCAGGCCCCGCTGTTTCAGCTTTTCCAGCTGGGCCCGCACATCCTCTCCGGCCAGCACAGCCCGGGCCGCGGCAGCGGCGTTGCGGGCCATCTCCCGGCGGATTTCCCCGCCCCTGGGGCAGGCCTCAAAAAACGCCTCCAGCCGCGCCGAGGCCTGGGCCTCCGCGGTCTGCCTGCGCCGCAGCAGCTCCATCTGGGCCGCCTGCTGCACCTCTCTGTCATATGCCATGCCCAGTCCTCCTTTCAAAATATGCAGAATATGTAAAGCCTACAGCTCGTCCGGCAAATCCAGTGTGCTCATTTGGGCCAGGGCGTCTATGTCGTAGCTCCGGCTCTGGGACTGCTGCTCATTTTTCTCCTGGGCGGCCCGGCGGTGCTCAGCCAGCTCATCCAGGTTCTGGATGCCCTTTTCGTGCCAGCCGGTGAGAACCCTGTCCATATAGGCCGCGCTGAATTTGCCTGTGTGCTCCGCGCACAGGTCATAGGCCGCGGTGAGCATCTCGCTGCTGAAATGCCATTCATCCACCCAGCGGTGGGCCCGCTCTGCCTCAGACTTACTGGGTGCCCGGCGGGGCAGCCCGGCCGCGGACGAGACCTTGCCCCAGGCCAGGCGGACCTTGCTCAGCATCTGCAGGCGCTCCTCTGCCGCGGCCACAGAGAGCACCCCGGACTCGGCCCATTCCCGGGCCACGGCATCTATGTAGCTGGCGCTGGCCCGGCCCACGTCAGCGGCGTAGTGAATCAGCATCATGGTCACATCCACCGGCAGGCCGTAGTCGTCGATAATGGACACCAGCAGGGCGGTCATGGCAGGGGACAGGGTCTTGCCCAGAACGTTCTCCGCCTCCTGCAACAGGAAGCGCATGGCCTGGCTCTCCGTGGCCCGGGCAGCCACATGCTCCCCGTCCGGGCGGAGCATGCGCTTTTTGGGGGGCAGCGCTGAGGCCTCGGGCTGGGCAGGTTTCTGTTCGGCAGGGGCAGGCGCCGGGGGGGAGGGCTGAGGCGGAGCGGGGCTGGGAGAGCTCTGCCTGGTCTCAGCCGGGACAGGCGGCAAGGCAGGCTGAGGAGCAGGCCGCAGTTCGCCCTCAGCAGCGGCTGTAAGCAGGCCCTGGGCAGTCCAGTATTCCAGGGCGTCCAGAACAGCGTCTGTGGAGATATCAAGGGCCTGGGCAGTGGTTTCAGGGGAAAAGGGCTGGCCGCCCTGGCGAAGGAGCCAGAGGATGACCTGCAGATGCTCTTTTGCGGCCAGTTTGATATGGGAGTCTACAAGAGCGCAGGGCACAGGGAAAATCTGATTCCACGGGCCCAAATCTAGGCGGTAAAACATAGGGAGCCTCCTGGCCGGAGCAGCCGGCGAAATTGTATTGGGGGGAAGGGGCGGCACGATCATGCACAAATAGAGCGGGGCAGAATCCAGCCCGCCCCGCCATCACTGGTGAGACGGCAACGCTTCTGCCTCGCTCCTCTGCCTTTGGGCGGCGCTGGGAAATCCACTTCCCGGCGCCGTCAATCCCCGCCTTGTTTTCCCATTATACCACTTCCTTCCCTGCGGGTCAACCGGGAAAAATGTCCCCGCTCCCCTTGACATCTCTGGTTTTTTGCTGTATAATGTCACCTGTCTGGCTGGATTAGCTCATTCGGTAGAGCACATCACTCGTAATGATGAGGTGGTGGGTTCGATTCCCACATCCAGCTCCAACGGCGCAGTGCTGGTCAATTTTTACTTCTTCTTTGCGGTATGAGCGATACCATGCCCATAGATGACTGCCATTGACCGGCTTGCCTGCGCCCCGCCTTTCCCCCCTTTTTTGGCGCCCCTCCGCAGCAGCGGAGGGGTGTCCTTTTTTCTGTCCGGCGGACAGATTGCCGGGTTTCCGCTGTAAGGGACGCGCCCTCTGGCCCTGGATTTTTTGCCGTCCTGCCGCGGCGGAGGGCCTGCCGGGCACTGTCACCTTTCCCGCGGTTTTTCCCCCCTCTCCCTCTTGCCTTTTTCGGCTGTCTATGCTACAATTATATATATCTTTCCCCAATCAAAATAATCTCTCACTTGGAGGTCTTTCTCATGGCTAAAATCGTGAACGTGGCCGTCGTCGGTTACGGCGGCATGGGCGGCTGGCATACCAAGCGCCTGCAGGAAATCCCCGAAGTCCATCTGGCCGGTGTCTATGACATTCTCCCCGAGCGCAACCAGGCCGCTGAGCAGGCTGGCATCCATGCCTATTCTTCCTATGAGGAACTGCTCAGTGATGCGGAGGTTGACGTAATCACTGTGGCCATCCCCAATGATGCCCACCGGGACGTGTGCATCAAGGCCATGGAAGCCGGGAAGCTCACCATCAGCGAAAAGCCTGTGACCATGTCCACCGCTGTGCTGGAGGAGATGATTGCCGCCAGCGTGCGCACGGGCTCTAAGTTCACTGTGCACCAGAACCGCCGCTGGGACGAGGACTTTTTAGTGGCGAAAAAGATTGTGGAGGACGGCCAGCTGGGCCGGGTCTTCGCCATCCAGAGCCGGGTCCACGGCAGCCGGGGCATCCCCGGTGACTGGCGCAACACCAAGGAGCATGGCGGCGGCATGGTCCTTGACTGGGGCGTGCACCTGCTGGACCAGATGAACATGATGATGGGCCGGATGCCCAAGTCTGTGTACGCCACCCTCTCTAACGTGACCAATGAGGAGGTTGACGACGGCTTCACCGCCACCTTCACCTTCCCGGATGAGAACGGGGGCATTGTGTTCACTGTGGAGGTGGGCACCAGCAACTTCATCAACCTGCCCAGATGGTACATAGAGGGCCTGAACGGCACTGCCGTGATTGAGGACTTCCATGTAAACGGCAAGATTGTGATTGCCACCAGCGATGAGAAGCACGACGCGGTGCCGATTATCACTGCCGCCGGGCTGACCAAGACCATGGCCCCCCGCACGCCGGACACCATCAAGGAGCTGGCGCTGCCCAGGATTGACACGGATATCAAGGACTACTACCGGAATATCGCGAAGGTGGTCAATGGGGAGGCGGAGCAGATTGTTACCCATGACCAGCAGCGGGAGCTGATGCGGCTGATGGAGGCCATATTTGAGTCTGCGGAGAAGAACGCGGTGGTGGAGTTCTAATAGACGCAAGGGTGAAGGCAGGGAAAGCCGGTACAGCTGGGCACAAGGAAACCCTTGACAAATTTCCCCCTCTGTGCTATAATTTTTAGGCCGCATATTGCGGGTCCTCAAGCGGCCTTTTGGCCCGCCCGTTGATAGCGAGACTTTTGCAAAGGCAGGAAATCGAAGATGTTTGCAGTGATTGAGACCGGCGGAAAGCAGTACAAGGTTCAGTACGGCGATGTTATCTATGTGGAAAAGCTGAATGCCGCTGAAAATGAGACTGTGGAGTTCCCTGTGGTTGCCGTTTTCGGCGATGGGGAAACAAAGGTGGGCGCGCCTTATGTGGACGGCGCTTCTGTGACCGGTAAGGTGGTTAAAAACGGCAAGGCCAAGAAAATCACCGTCTTTACCTATAAGCCCAAGAAAAACTCCAAGCGGAAGCTGGGCCACCGCCAGCCCTATACCAAGATTCAGATTGAGGCTGTCAAGGCATAATGATTCGCGCGGACTTCCTGATTCTTCCTGACGGACGCCTGCTGGGCTTCCGGCTGGCCGGCCACGCTGGCTGGGGGGAAGAGGGAACAGATATTGTGTGCGCTGCTGTGTCCTCAGCAGCATATCTGGTTGCCAACACGGTGACAGATGTGCTGGGCGTTGCCCCCTTGAGCCTGCGGGCCGGGGAGGGCGAGATGCTTCTGCGCCTGGAGGAGCGGGACGAGCCTGCCTGCCGGGATTTTCTCCGGGGGCTCAAGCTCCACCTGTGCGGCTTGGAGGAGCAGTATCCCGCGCACATGAAGGTAAGTTATTTGGAGATTTGACCACATTACAGAAAGGATGGCAATCATCATGCTGAAAATCAATATCCAGCTTCTGGCTCATAAAAAAGGTATGGGCTCCACCAAGAACGGCCGGGACTCTGAGTCCAAGCGCCTGGGCGTTAAGCGGGCAGACGGCCAGTTTGTGCTGGCGGGGAATATCCTTGTCAAGCAGCGGGGCACCAAAATCCATCCCGGAGAGAACGTAGGCCGGGGCAAGGACGACACCCTGTTCGCGAAGGTAGACGGCAAGGTGCGTTTTGAGCGCATGGGCGCGGACCGCAAGAAGGTCAGCGTGTACGCGGAGTAATTCTGGGTGGAGTAAATCCCAGCGGAGTTCCGCTTTGTACCGCAATAGGATTGAATGGAGAGCTTCTTCGGGCGATGTCTGAGGGAGCTTTTCTTTGTAAGGGGCGGTAAGCCAGAGCAGCAGCCCAGACCTGCCGGCTCGGGGCAGACGCCAGCGCCAAGCATAAACAAAGGAGCGGAGACCGGGGTCCAGGGGAGTTTGTCCCCTGGCAGGGTGTGGGGCAGCGCCCCACGACCTTGACCTTGGTCTCGCCTGCCGGCTCGGTCGGCGCTGAACGGTCGCCACTGGCGACCAGCGCCCTTAGGGCGGCGCCAGAAATCCCAAAGAGAGGCAGCTCTTAACTCCTTGTGCCTGAGTCCGGCAGAGGCAGAGAGGAGCGCCGCCAGAGAAGCCGAGCAGTAGATTCCGCCAAACTGGGAAACAGAACGTTTCCCAGTTTGGCGGAGAGGGCGGACTGTACGATTGGGCGTTGGGCCCGAAGCGCTCCGGCTCCATCCCGCCCTCTGAGAAAGCGGCATCTTTCCGTTAAGTTTAGGGCCGCCACGCTCCTACAGCCAGTCTGCATCTCTCTGTGACTTGAGAAATCTTCGATTTCCCAAGTCAGCAGATTCGCGCGGCTGGCATCTTTGGCGGCGCTCCGGGTTCGGCGCTCGGACGCTTTGGGGCCGTCTGATGTTCCGCGCCAATCCTTTTGCTGCGGAGCGCCGCCCTACGGTCAAGGGCAAGACCGCGGGGGCTCTGCCCCCGCACCCCTGCAGCCTTTGAAAAGGCTGGCGAAACTTTTTGCCCGGCTTTGGGTGCTGCCTGGCGAAAGGCCGTGCCCCGGGCTGGCAGGTGTATCATCTTTTTGCGAAAGGCCAGGTGATAAATTTGGAAATCAGAACAAAGCGGCTTATTATCAAGCCCTATCAGCCAATATATTTAGAGGACTATTATCGGGAGTTTACTGAGGAAATCACAAAATACCAGTACCCGGATTCCTTTCCAGACTTGGAGACTGCCAATCAGGTGCTGTCCGGCTTCTGCCAGGAGATGGAGGCAGGGAACATGCTGGAGCTGGCCATTCTCAGCCAGGAGGGGGAATTCCTCGGCAGCGCGGAGGTGTTCGGAATGAGAGAGGATGCCCCGGAGCTGGGCCTCTGGCTGAAAAGCGCTGCCCAGGGCTCGGGATACGGGTATGAGGCCCTGGGGGCTGTTCTGGACTACCTGAACAGCCTGGGAAGGTACCGGTATTATCTCTATGAGGCAGATGTACGGAATGCCCCCAGCTGCCGTTTGGCGGAGAAATTCCGGTTCGAGGCGGGGGAGAGCCAGGAGATTGCAACAGAGTCAGGAAAGAAGCTCACCCTGCGGGCCTACCGGATTTTCGGTTAGCCTGGGGTACAGATTCAGAGGATTGGAGGTGCCAAAATGTTTATAGATATTGCAAAAATATACGTGAAAGCCGGTGACGGCGGCGACGGAGCAGTGGCCTTTCACCGGGAGAAGTACGTGGCCGCAGGGGGGCCTGACGGCGGCGACGGGGGTAAGGGCGGCGACGTGCTCTTTCAGGCGGACAGCAACCTGTCCACCCTGGCAGACTTCCGATATAAGCGCAAGTACACCGCCCAGAGGGGGGAGAACGGCCGGGGCGGCCGCTGCTCCGGCAAGTCGGCCCCGGATTTGCTCATCAAGGTGCCCAGGGGTACTTTGGTCAAGGACGCGGACACAGGCCGGGTGATTGCTGACATCTGGGACGACGAGCCCCAGCTGATTGCCAAAGGCGGCCGGGGGGGCTGGGGGAATACCCACTTTGCCACCCCTTCCCGCCAGACCCCCCGGTTCGCCAAGCCCGGCCTGCCTGGCCAGGCCTTCAATGTGCAGCTGGAGCTGAAGCTGCTGGCGGACGTGGGCCTGGTGGGCTTCCCAAATGTGGGCAAGTCCACCCTGATTTCCGTGGTCAGCGAGGCCAAGCCCAACATCGCGGACTACCACTTTACCACCCTGACCCCTGTGCTGGGGGTGGTGCCTTTGGGTGAGGGCCGCTCTTTTGTGATGGCGGACATCCCTGGGCTGATTGAGGGGGCCTGGGAGGGCCGGGGGCTGGGGCACCAGTTCCTGCGCCATGTGGAGCGCTGCCGGATGCTTGTGCATATTGTGGATGTAGCGGGCAGCGAGGGCCGGGACCCCAAGGAAGATTTTTCTATCATCAATCAGGAGCTTCGCAAGTTCAACCCAGAGCTGGCTGAACGGCCCATGCTGGTGGCAGGCAACAAGTGCGATTTGGCAGAGGAGGGGCAGGTGGAGGACTTCCGCCGGTTTGTGGAGGGGCAGGGATATCAGTTCTTCCCCATTATTGCCCCTATCAATGAACAGGTAGACGCCCTTGTGAACGCCATCACTGCCCAGCTGCAAAAGCTGCCGCCTATTCTGCGCTATCAGCCAGAGCCTGTGGAGCTTCGTCCCCTGGAGGAGCTGGAGCGGGATAAGGTCACAGTCACCCAGCAGGATGGTCTATATATGGTGGAGGCCCCCTGGTTGGAGCGTATTATGCAGACTGTGGACTTTGACGATTCAGAGTCCCTGCAGTACTTCCAGCGGGTGCTCATCCAGACCGGGGTCATCGACGCCCTGCGGGAGGCAGGCTGCGGCGAGGGGGACAGTGTGGACATCTATGGGCTGGAATTTGATTTTGTAGAGTAAGGAGTGAGGCTGTTTGGCAACGCTGCTGGGCCAGCCGGGAGACTACCGGCTGCTTAGCCCCCTTGACTTGGCCTTTGTGGGGGACGGGGTATTTGAGCTGCTGTGCCGGGAGCTGCTTCTGCGGGGGGGCAGCTGCCCGGTGAAAAAGCTCCACCAGCGCAAAACAGAGCTGGTGAACTGTCAGGCCCAGGCCAGGGCCTTGGAGAAGCTGTGGCCCGGGCTCTCGGAAGAAGAGCGGGCCGTGGCCCTGCGGGGCCGCAACGCCCATGTGGGCCATGTGCCCAAAAACGCCAGGATTGCCGACTATCACGGGGCCACGGCCCTGGAGGCCCTGTTTGGCTGGCTGTACCTGGGCGGGGAGACCCAGCGGCTGCGGGAGTTGTTCCAGCTGATTATGGATACTGCCGGGGCGGCGGAAGGGGTGTGAGCGCGGGGTGTTTCAGGACAGCATGATAGAAGATTTTGCCAGCCCCAGGTTCCGGCAGGCGTTTCAAAGCTATTTTCAGGAGCTGGGCATCCAGGTCCGGGACTGGGACGGCCTGTTCCGGGAGATGGACACTGACAGCCGGGGCACCCGCGCCATTGTGCGCGCAGAGGGGGAGCGGACAGTGGGATTCATCCAGTTCTGCCCCATTGAGTTCAGCAGCTGGTTCTTCACAAAGGGCGCGGGCTTTGTGCGGGAGTTTTGGGTCGCGCCGGAGTTCCGGGGAAAAGGCCACGGAAAAGCACTGCTGGGCAAGGCGGAGAGCTGGTTTCAGAGCCAGGGGCTGGGCCTGGTGCTGCTGACCACGGACACTGCTTCGGGATTTTATGAGCGGCTGGGCTACCGGCCTGACAGGCAGTTCCAGGCAAAGAACCAGGACATGGTATACCGAAAAGAAATTTGAGAGGAGAGCGAAAGCGGAATGCAGAGCAGACGGAAGGATATTTTTTTGGACGTGGTGTTTCTTTTTGCCGGGGCGCTGGTGTACGCGGCAGCTGTCACCGGGCTGACCGCCCCCAACAACATCGCCCCTGGGGGCGTGACGGGCCTTTGCACCATGCTGAATTACCTTTTTGGCACGCCCATTGGCCTGATGAGCTTTCTTATCAACCTGCCCATCATCATCTGGGCAGTGGTGGAGATTGGATATAAGCTGGTTATCCGCACCATGGCGGCCATTGTCCTCTCGTCTTTGTTCATTGATTTGCTCACTGGGGTGATGCCTGTATACCGGGGGGACCCTATTCTGGTGGCGGTGTTTTCCGGGGCCTGCGAGGGGCTGGGCCTGTCCCTGACCTTTGTGCGGGGCGCCACCACCGGCGGCACGGACATGATTGCCCGGCTGCTGGAGCGGCGGATGCCCCAGCTCTCTATGGGCAAGCTGATGCTGGCGCTGGACGGGGTGATTATCGCGGTGTCGGCAGTGGTGTTCGGCAGCATTGAGAACGCTATGTATGCCTGCATTGACATTTTTGTAGCCACAAGCATTATTGACGCCATCCTCTACGGCACAGACGTGGGAACGGGCAAGCTGTTCTTTGTCATGTCCCCCAAGGTGCGGAGTATGGGAGAGCGGGTCATCAAGGAGCTGGACAGAACAGTGACCTATCTGGACAGCAAGGGGGGCTACAGCAAAGAGCCAGGGGAGACCATGCTGTGTGTGGTGAGGCGGTTTGAGGTATACCAGATACAGGCGATTATCCGGGACGAGGATAAGAACGCATTTGTGGTGGTGGGAGACGCGGGCCAGATAACGGGAGAAGGGTTCCGCTCTATGCACTCAGATGATAAGCCCCTGGGGCAGCTGCTGAAAGAGATGAAGAAGAAGGGGAGCTAGGAAGGAAAGGGCCTGACGGCTCCGAGGCAGGGGCTGGCGGTAAGAGCAAGGTAAGGCGGCGACCGGGGTCCAGGGGGGTGAGCGTTTGCCAGTGGCAGACAAGCTGCGAACCGACCGAGTCGGCAGACGAGACTCAGAGCCCCACGACCTTGCCCTTGACCTTAAAGGGCGGCGCGCACCAAGCTGCCTCGGAGTCTGCTTGATGCGCGCCGCCCTTACGGTCAAGGTCAAGACCTTGGGGACTTTGTCCCCAAACCCCTACCACCTTTTGAAAAAGGTGGACGAAAACTTTCATTCCGCCTTTCAGCTGTGCTTGGCGAAAGCATCTGAGTCTCGTCTGCCGACTCGGTCGGGTCAGAACGGTCCCCACTGGGGACCTTCCCCCCGCGCCATCAGGCTCGCCGCTGCCCTGGCATAGAGAAAGGACCCGGCGCGCCGCCAGGCCCCTTCTCCTTCCCTTTACTTAGAACTGCTCGTTCTGCTCCTGCTCATAGTTGGAGCGGTTATTCTGGTTCTTGCTGTTCTTGCTGCTCTGATTCTTGCTGTTCTGGTTCTGAGAGCGGCTGTTCTGGCTGTTGTTCTGCTGGTTCTGGTTCTTGCTGTTCTGATTGTTCTGGTTCTGCATTGTGGAAACACCCTTTCTCATAGAAAATCAAAGCCTTCCGGGCCCCATCGCGTCAAGGTGCCCAGACGGCCCGCAGTGGGGCCCGGCGGGCTTTTCGAGAGTATTTTACCCCCTGCCGCGGAAAATATGCAGGCTGATATCCGCCGGGGATTTTGTTGTAAAAAATTGAGTTTTTCTATCCATCATGTGAAAAATAGGGAAGGAGCATTCTTATGCTGAAAAGTCAGGAAGTCCGGGCCCTGGCCCCGGAAATGGACCCTCTGCGCATGGGCATGGGCTGGAGCCCTGAGGATTTGGAGAAGCCCCAGATTTTGATTGAGAGCGCTTTTGGACAGAGCCACCCGGGCAGCGCCCATCTGCTGGAGCTGTCCCAGGCCGCGGCCAAAGAGGCGGATAAGGCTGGGTGCAAGTCTGCCCTGTACTTTGCCACCGACATCTGCGACGGCATGTCCCAGGGCCACGACGGGGGCAACTATTCCCTGGTCTCCCGGGATATTCTGGCCAGCCTGATTGAGATTCACGCGGGCGCCACCACCTTTGACGGGGGTGTGTTCCTGGCCAGCTGCGACAAGTCTGTGCCTGCCCACCTGATGGCCATTGGGCGCGTCAATATGCCCTCCATCATCGTCACCGGCGGGGTGATGAAGGCTGGACCTGACTTGCTTACCCTGGAGCAGATTGGCAAATACAGCGCCATGTTCCGCCGGGGGGAGATTACCGAGGAGCAGCTGACCTATTACAAGCGGCACGCCTGCCCCTCCTGCGGGGCCTGCTCTTTTATGGGCACAGCCTCTACCATGCAGATTATGGCAGAGGCGCTGGGGCTGATGCTGC
>Ga0137309_101691_pt1 | contig 14412 bp, 10 predicted proteins | sample NAcewiD2O_June_FD_97179 | JGI IMG/M metagenome (GOLD analysis project Ga0137309, IMG submission 97179) | Mouse cecal microbial communities from Vienna, Austria - N-Acetylneuraminic amended D2O_June | ecosystem: Host-associated > Mammals > Digestive system > Large intestine > Cecum | place... | reverse complement strand
CACGAAGGTAAGGACCTTCATAAATCTTTCCGCAATTACGGCATCTAAGCCCGTTATAAGTCTTCCAGCAGCCGGGCCAGGATGCTGTTGGAGACCAGGAACCCCTCTGGGCTCAGGGCCACCCGCTCCGGCTCTGCCCGCACCAGGGGGCCCGGCAGGGCCAGGGCTCTTTGGCGCAGGCGGCGGAACGCCTCGGCCCCCTTCTGGCCAAAGCGGGCCTGGCAGGCAGCCAGGCCCAGGCCCTGGCAGAGGCGCAGGTTCAGCATGGCAAACTCGGCAAACCCGCCTCCAGGCCCGTCGTCCACCGGCTCCCCGCCCTGGAGGAAGCCCTCCAAATCCCGGGGCCAGAAGAACCGCCGCCCCTCCATAAAGGAGTGTGCCCCCGGGCCCAGGCCCAGGTACTCCTCCCCCTGCCAGTAGATAAGGTTATGGCGGCTCTCCAAGCCGGGCCGGGCAAAATTGCTGATTTCGTACTGCCGGAAGCCCCGGCGGGCCAGCTCATCCACACAGAACAGGTACTGGTCCGCGGCCATGTCTTCCTCGGGCTGAGGCACCCCCTGCCGGGCAAAGGGAGTGCCCGGCTCCACCTTGAGGATGTAGGCGGACAGGTGCTCCGGCTCCAGAGAGGCGGCAAACTGGATGGAGCGGCCCAGTGCCTCCAGGCCCCCCTCGGGCAGGGCCAGCATCAAGTCCAGAGAGAGGTTCCTGAACCCAGCGGAACGGGCCGATTCCACTGCCCAAGCGGCGTCCTGGGGGCTGTGCTTTCTGCCCAGCAGCTCCAGCTCCTTTTCATTGGCGGACTGCAGGCCCAGGGAGAGCCGGTTCACCCCAGCGGCCCGGAGGGCGGGGAAGAAGTCCTCCGGCAGGCGGGTGGGGTTTGCCTCGCAGGTGATTTCCGCCCCGGCCAGCAGGGAGAAGTGCCGGGCGGACTCCTCCAGCAGGGCGGAGAGCCGGGCCGGGCCCAGCAGGCTGGGGGTGCCTCCGCCAAAGTAGACAGTGCGAAGGGGCCGGGGATACCTCTCTGCCATCAGGGGCAGAAGCGCCCTCACCCGGCGGACATAGGCATCCATCACCTCTCCGCTGGCAGGGAGAGAGTAGAAGTCACAGTAGGGGCACTTCCCGGCGCAGAAGGGCACGTGGATGTAAAGGCCTATGGGGCCAACAGGGCCGCTCACAGCCGCACCAGCGCGGTGTGGGGCCTGTGGTCAGAGGCCACCGCTGGGGGGATGTCCGCCTCCAGGGCCTGGGCGGATTTCACCAGGATATAGTCGATTTTCGTCTGCGGCTGGTCAGAGGGGAAGCTGAGCAGGGGACAGGGGAACAGCTTGGCCGTGTCCTCCATTTCCCCCATAAGCGGGGCCAGGATGGGGCTGTCCGGCTCCAAATTGAAGTCGCCCATCAGGATGACCGGGCCCTGCTCCTGCCGCACCAGGCCCAGTACGGTTTCCACCGCGCTGCGGGCCTCAGCCTTTGCCAGGCCGAAATGGCTCACCAGCACGGTAAAGCCCCCCGCCTGGGCGAACCTGGCCCGGAGCACGCAGCGGGTCTCGTAGTATGCGTCCTCGTCCTTTACCGCTGGGTCCGGGATGGGAATGGTCTGGGCCTCCCGCAAAGGGAAGCGGGAGAGGATGGCGTTGCCGTAGGGGCCCTCCGGGAAGGTGATGGCCTGGGCAAAATAGCAGTGATACCCCAGCAGGGCGGCCAGCTGCTCAGCCTGGTCCGTATAATAGGGGGTGCTGCCCCGGCCCCGGATTTCGTTGAGCCCCACAATATCCGCCCCAGCCCGGCGGATGACCTCTGCCATCAGGGGCAGATCAATGGCTTCCAGGTCCCCCTGGCCCTTTTGGAGCAGCTCCCGCTGCCTGAGATAGTCAATGCCGTGCTGGATGTTATAGCTCATAAAGCGAAGTTCCATCTCTGCGCCCCTTTCTCACTCGTCCAGCTTCAGGACAGCCATAAAGGCCTCCTGGGGCACCTCTACCGTGCCCAGCTGGCGCATCCGCTTTTTGCCCTCCTTCTGCTTTTCCAGCAGCTTCTTTTTCCGGGTGATGTCGCCGCCGTAGCACTTGGCAAGCACGTCTTTGCGCAGGGCCTTCACAGTCTCCCGGGCGATGATTTTCCCACCCACACAGGCCTGGATGGGCACCTCGAACAGCTGGCGGGGAATCTTTTCCTTGAGCTTTTCCGTCATCTTCCTGGCCCGGGGATAGGCCTTCTCCGCGTGGAGGATAAAGGACAGGGCGTCCACAGTCTCCCCGTTGAGAAGGATGTCCAGCTTCACCAGCTCAGCGTCCCGGTAGCCCAGGACCTCATAGTCAAAGCTGGCATAGCCCCGGGTGCGGGATTTCAGGGCATCGAAGAAGTCGTAGATGATTTCATTCAGGGGCAGCTCATAGTGGATGTCCACCCTATCCGTGTCAATATATTTCATGTCCATAAAGGTGCCCCGCCGCTCCTGGCAGAGCTCCATAATATTGCCCACATACTCTGAGGGGGCGTAGATATGGGAGTTGGTGATGGGCTCCTGGGCGCTCTGGATGGTGGAGGGGTCCGGGTAGTTGGTGGGGTTGTCAATGGACAGCTCCTCCCCGCTGGTTTTGGTGATGTGGTACACCACGCTGGGGGCGGTGGTAATCAGGTCCAGGTTGTACTCCCGCTCCAAGCGCTCTTGGATAATCTCCATGTGCAGCAGGCCCAGGAACCCGCAGCGGAAGCCAAAGCCCAGGGCCACAGAGGTCTCCGGCTCAAAGGTGAGAGAGGCGTCGTTGAGCTGGAGCTTTTCCAGGGCGTCCCGCAAATCAGTGTAGTGGGCCCCGTCCGCGGGGTAGACGCCGCAGAATACCATAGGCTGCACAGCCCGGTAGCCGGGCAGGGCCTCTGCGGCAGGGCATTCTGCCAGGGTGACAGTGTCGCCCACCCGGGCCTGGCGCACGTCTTTGATGCTGGCGGCAATATAGCCCACCTCTCCGGCGTACAGGGCCTCGGCGGGCTCCAGGGAGGTGGCCCGGAGGAACCCGCACTCCACCACCTGGAACTCCCCGCCAGTGGCCATCATGCGGATGGTGTCTCCGCTGCGCAGAACGCCGTCCATCAGCCGCACATACACAATGACCCCCCGGTAGGCGTCATAGTAGGAGTCGAAAATCAGCGCCCGCAGAGGCGCGTCCTCGTCCCCCTCCGGGGCGGGGATGTCAGTGACAATGCGCTCCATCACGTCCCCGATGTTGATGCCGTTCTTGGCGGAAATGCGGGGGGCGTCCATGGCCGGGATGCCAATCACGTCCTCAATCTCATGGCAGGCCCTGTCCGGGTCCGCGCTGATTAAGTCGATTTTGTTTACCACCGGCACGATTTCCAGCCCCGCGTCCACGGCCAGATAGGTATTGGCCAGGGTCTGGGCCTCAATGCCCTGAGAGGCGTCCACCACCAGCACGGCCCCCTCGCAGGCAGCCAGGGAGCGGGAGACCTCGTAGTTAAAGTCCACATGGCCGGGGGTGTCAATCAGGTTGAACACATAGTCCTGTCCATCCTTCGCGGTATAGACCAAGGTCACCGCGTGGGCCTTGATGGTAATGCCCCGCTCCCGCTCCAAATCCATGTTGTCCAAAAGCTGGTTCTCCATCTCCCGCAGGGGCACAGCCTTGGTCTGCTCCAGGATACGGTCCGCCAGGGTGCTTTTCCCGTGGTCAATGTGGGCGATAATGCTGAAATTGCGGATTCTGCTTCTGTCCATATTTTTGATTCTCCTTACAGGCCGAAATGGGGGAGTGTCCGTTCCGAGGAGTTTTTCGTGTTCCCCCGCCCGTAGGGCGGGGGAACACAGATAATTATCTCTGTGGTTTGGACAATCCCCGAAATGGATTGACATTTCCAATCAGAGAGGATATACTATAGATATTGTAAGGGCGTTGCCGCTTGACGGTCAGCCCAGATTTAATCAGTGGTTCCTTAATGCTTTACACTGGAATGGACTGACCGCTCGGGGTGGACCGGGCGGTCAGCCCGCTTTCACAGGGAAAAACAGCAACGCCCCACCCCTTGTGTTTCTGTATCAGGACGCGGAGGGGCTTTTTTATTATATACCGGGCCCAGAGGGCTTGTCAACCAGGGGGTTGGGGGAATCTCCCCCAAAAAGCGCAGCTTTTTCTTGCAAAACGGCCGGAGATTTGGTAAAATATCAGCATGAAGAGCGAAAGGAATGAATTTACCATGCAGCAAAGCGAAAAGACCATGGACATGATAACCGGCCTGTGCAAGACCCGGGGCTTTATCTTCCCCGGCAGCGAGATATACGGCGGCCTTGCCAACACCTGGGACTATGGCCCCTTGGGCGCAAGGCTGAAAAACAACGTGAAGGACGCCTGGCGCAAGCGCTTTATCCAGGAGCGGCGGAACTCCTTTGAGGTGGACGCGGACATCCTCATGCACCCCAGGGTGTGGGAGGCCAGCGGCCATGTGCAGAGCTTCTCTGACCCCCTTCTGGACTGCAAGGAGTGCAAAACCCGCCACCGGGCCGACAACCTGATTGACGACTTTGACCCGGACGCACATGCCGACGGCATGACCAAAGAGGAGATGTTCCAGTATATCAAGGAGCACAGCATCCCCTGCCCCCACTGCGGCAAGCACAATTTTACTGACATCCGGGAGTTCAACCTGATGTTCCAGACCTACCGGGGGGTGACGGAGGACAGCAAGTCCATCATCTACCTGCGGCCCGAAAACGCCCAGGGCGAATATGTGAACTTCCTCAACGTGCAGCGGACCATGCGGGCCAAGCTCCCCTTCTCCATCGGGCAGATTGGCAAGGCTTTCCGCAACGAAATCACCCCGGGCAACTTCACCTTCCGCACCATTGAGTTTGAGCAGATGGAGTTCCAGACCTTCTGCAAAGAGGGCAGCGACGAGGAGCTGTACGCTTACTTTAAGGAATATGGCAGGAAGTTCTTTGAGGATTTGGGCCTGCCTGGGGAGAAGCTCCGGTTCCACGACCACGAGAAGCTGGCCCACTACGCCAAAGCGGCCTGTGATATTGAGTACCTGTTCCCCTTTGGCTGGGGGGAGATTAACGGCACCCACAACCGCACAGACTTTGACCTGACCCGCCATCAGGAGTACAGCGGCCAGAAGATGGATTATCTGGATGCGGAGACCAACCAGAAGTTCATCCCCTATATCATCGAAAGCACCTATGGCCTGGACCGGACGGTTCTGGCCCTGCTCTGCGAGGCCTATGACGTGGAGATACTGGACGAGGCGAAAAACGACAGCCGGGTGGTACTGCGGCTGAGCCCGGCCATCGCCCCCTATAAGGCGGCGGTGCTGCCCCTGTCCAAGAAGCTGTCCCCCAGGGCTTTGGAGGTATACGACCAGCTCAGCGGGCATATGATGACAGACTTTGACGATACGGGCTCTATAGGCAAGCGCTACCGCAGGGAGGATGAGATTGGCACGCCCTTCTGCGTGACGGTGGACTTCCAGACCGTGGGGGATGAGAAGACCCCGGCGGATAACCGCGTCACTGTGCGGGAGCGGGACAGTATGGCCCAGGAGCGGGTGCCCATAGAGGGCTTGGAGAAGTATCTGGAGGAGAGAGTGGGGAGGTTCTGAGAGAGGGTAGGAGCGCAGCCAAAGGAGCCTGGCGGCTCGGGGCAGGATTCAGCGCCAAGAAGACGGCAAAAGACGGCGGCCGGGGTCCAGGGGCGTCAGGCCCCTGGTGGGGTTTGGGGCAAAGCCCCAAGGTCTTGCCCTTGCCCTTGGGCGGCGCTCCGAAAAAAATGGGGCGGCGCAGAGTGTCAGACGGCCATCACAAGTCCGAACGTGGCACCCAATCGCGCCGCCCATAAGCCGCAGCCTGTAGCAAGATTCCGTAATTTAGGAAAGCGTGGCTTTCCTAAATTACGGAGAGAGGCGGACGCACTGCACCAGCGTTGGGAGGCTAAGCGTCCCCGCACACTGCCGCTGTCTCAGAAAACGGGAGTTAACGGTCAGGTTCAGGGCCGCCACGTTTCGGAAGAACAGTCCGCAGCTCTCCGCCAGCTTGGAAACCTGGCGGTTCCCAAACTGTGCGGAATCGTGCTGTTCGGGAGGGTGGGCGCCTATCTCGGTATGGAGGCCCCGCTCTCTGAGGCCTTGAAGAACGGCTCCGGCGGCATGGAGACCTGGGATGTGGGCGAAAAGACCACCCTTACCCTGCGGCTGACCAGCGCCGCCCAGACGGACGGGGATGACGATATGGATATTCTGGAACTGTCCTATCAGGTCCGCACTCTGCGGGACGGCCAGCTCCTGGACCCGGTGACCCAAGAACCCATCACACGATAAGAACCCGAACGGGAGGTTGTTATGAATAAAAAGCATCGTTTGATTATCCGCCGCGTATGCGGCCTTTTGCTGGCCGCCGCGCTGCTGTGCGCCTTTGCCCTGCCCGCTTGGGCGGCAGAGGGGGATATGGACACCCAGGTGGAGCCCGGCGGGGGAGAGAATGACCCTGGCGGCGAGGGGCCTGTGGACCCGCCGGTGGAGGACCCCACCCCTCCTCCGGTGGAGCCCACTGCTCCCCCTGTGGTGGACCCCACCCCGCCCCCGGAGGGAGGGGATACCCCTGCTCCCCCTACGGATGAGCCCACCCCCCCGGTGACTGACGACCCCACCGCTTCTCCCGGGCCTGACGATCCCACCCCTCCCCCGGACGGCGGGGAGGAGACCCCCACCCCTGAGCCCACTGAGGAGCCGCCGGTTTATGTGGACCCCGGCACCAACAACAATAACAATGCCGGGGGAACTACCAACAGCGGCAGCAGCGGGCCCAGAAATCCCGGCGGGACCATTGCCCAGCCCTCCTTCTCCCCCAGAAGCACTCCCCCGCCCATCCAGTCCTCCTCCAGCCAGGAGGAGGATCCGGCGGACAAGGAGCCCCGGTGGATTACCTTTGCCCGGGTCACCCAGCGCACCAACTCCATGTCCCGGGTGCTGTTCTACAGCGGCGCCAGCTGCATCGGCGCAGGGGCCCTGGGTCTGCTGGTGCTGGTGGTATTCATCATCCGCAACCGGCATATTGACGCCCGGAATGACCGGATTTTTGAGGAGATTGCCCAGGCAGAGACCCGCCAGCAGCCCAGCCCCGCGGGCCGCTCCCGGCAGCAGGAGGATACCGGGGAGGTCGAGTACGGTTATGAGGGCTATGACAGCAGCTATGACGGCTATGGCCCGGAGGGGGGAGGGCCCGGCGGCCAGGATGCCTGGGAGCAGGACGCCGGAGACGAGCGCGCCTGCTTCCGCCAGAGCCCCCAGGGCTATGACGTGCCCCCGCCCCGGGTGGACCGGCCGGAGCCTGAGTCCCTGACCGTGCCGGTAAACGGCAGCCTGTATACAGAGGAGTTTGAGATTCCCCAGCAGGCCCGGTATGTCCCGCCTCAGGAGCCGGTTCAGCCTGCTCCGCCAGTACAGCCGGTTCGGCCCCCCCAGGCCCCGCCTATGGCGTCCATGTATACAGAAGAGTTCAGCCTGCCGGATGAAATGGCCCAGCCAGCGCCGCCTCGGCCCCGGCCTGTGCAGGCGCCTCAGTCTGTGCAGCCGTCCCGGTCTGTGCAGCCGTCCAGGCCCGTGCAGCCGCCCAGGCCTGCTCAGCCCTCTCAGCCTGCTGCCTATGACACCACAGAGCTGCTGCGGGAGATTCTTCACAGCGAGGACGGGAACCGTTAAATTCGAAGAGCCAACCATACAAAAAGGAGGCCGGGTATCCCGGCCTCCTTTTTTGCGCTGTGAAGAAATTGGTATGGGCTCAGTCCAGCTGGAAGGTCTGCCCAGGGGCGGATACGTCCATCAGGCGGCTGGCCCAGGCCTTGTGGTTGGGGTCTGACTTGAACAGGGGCACCACTGAGTAATCCCCCCACATGTGCATGGGGAACACGTGCTCCGCGCCCCCTGCCTCAAAAAAGTACCGCATCCCCAAATCAAAATCCGCGTCCTGCCGGGGGTCCAGGGGCACAAAGGCTGTGTGGATGGCCCGGCCCTCCAAGAGCCGCAGCTCCTCCCGGTAGGCAGCTGTCATCTGGTCGTTCTGCTGGCGGGGAGCCCCGTCCCAAACCCAGCAGTTCAAATCCCCCGCGTGGTACAGGAGCTTCCCCTCCGCCTCCGCCAAAAAGGCCACGCCCTGGTCTGTGGAGCGGAGAGTGGCCAGCTTCAGGCCCTCCAGCTCATAGGTGCGCTGGGGGGACACGAACAGGGTGGAGCCGCGCAAATCCTCAGGCACCCGGCTCTCCCAGATGTCATCCGAGAGGATGAACCGGCGCTGGGCCCAGGCTTTGGTGGCCTCAAACACAGCCGGGGAGAAGTGGTCCCCATGGCTGTGGCTGGCGAACACGGTCAGGGGCTTATCCGTCACCTGGGGGATGTCCCCTTCATAGTAGTCAAACAGCAGGCAGCAGCCCTCCAGCTCCACAAAAAAGCTGCTGTGCAGGATAAATGTAACCTTCATGGCCTTACCAGCCCTGGGACTTCAGATACTCCCGGCTCATGGTGACAGCCTCCATGGGGGTGCGGCCATTGGACTGGTCCTGCTCCACCACCACCCACTGGGCGCCTGCGTCCAGAGAGGCCTGGAGGATGGAGGGGAAGTCCTGCATGCCGCTGCCCACAGGCCGGAACTCGAAGAAGCCGTGGCTCTCCTGCTCCTCCACGTCTGTGCCAATGAGCTGGTACATGTTCCCGGGCTTGCCTTCCTTATAAAAGTCCTTCAGGTGGACCACCGGGGCCCGGCCTGTGTACTTCCTCACATAAGCGGCAGGGTCCTCTCCGGCCACGTTCACCCAGCAGGTGTCCACCTCGGTCTGCAGCAAATCCGCCGGGATGGTGTCATAGATGTAATCCAGGGCATAGCGGCCGTCAGGCATTTTCACAAACTCAAAGTCATGGTTATGGTACAGGGTTTGGATGCCGTGGGCCTTGCACACCCTGCCGATTTCCTCAAACAGCTTCACGTTCTCCTGGAACTTGTCTGTGCCGGGGCGATCCTCCTCCATCAGGTAGGGGATGGCGATAAACTTCACGCCAATCTCCTCATACTGGCTGACGACCCCCTCCATATCAGCCGCCAAATCCCGGAAGGGCACATGGGCAGACAGGGCCACCAGACCGGCCGCCTCAATGGCGTCCTTGACTTCCTTGGGGGAGAGGCCGTACAGGCCGGCCAGCTCTACGCCGTCATAGCCAATCTCCTTGAGCTTTTTCATAGTACCGGCAAAATCCTTTTCCGCGTCCTCCCGGACAGAATAGACCTGCACAGCAACGGGCAAAGTTTTCATGGGAATAACCTCCTGCAATTCAGTTATCAGGGCTTCTTCCTATATTCTAGCTCAAATGGGGAAAAAGGTCAAGCACAAGGCGAAAAAGTTTTGGGCGGGGAACGGGATGGCCCTATCGTTTTTTCCTGGTCAGGAACACCCCTGCCGCGGCGCCAATCAGCAGGATTGGCGCTGCCCGGACAAACACCCACTCAAACCCGTGGAGGACTGTGCCCGCAACGGCGGTTTCAGAATCTGAGAAATCCCAGGCCTGATAGGGGCTGCCCAGCAGAATCAGCAGAGCGAACGCCAGCACGATGCCAATACACAGGGCAGCCAGCAGCCAGTGAAGAAGCGCCCTGCGAAAGGCCTTTTTCCGGGCCAGCTGCTGGTTGATAATTTCCAGCTTCTGAGAGAGCGTGTCCAGCTGGTCCGGCTCCGGCAGGGAGACAGTCTCCCCGAGCAGAGTGCTCACAGGGGTTTCCAGTACCTCTGACAGGCTGACCAGCAGGTCGGCGTCCGGCACAGAGAGGCCCTGCTCCCACTTAGAGATGGTCTGGCGCACCACATTCAGCCTGGCGGCAAGCTCCTCTTGGGAGAGGCTCTTCGATTTTCGGATGGCTTTCAGGTTTTCGTTTAACATGGGGATACCCTCTTTCCTTTTGTGATGTCTTTATTCTACGCAAAAACAGCCGTTGCCGCAAGCAACGGGAAGTAACATTTGGGTTTTCGGGGGCGGACAGCACAGGTTAAGGGGGCTGAGGCCAGGGCTGCCCCCAGGAGAGCCTTCCCAAGGCAGGCAGGAGAGAGGGGCGGGGAAAAACCGGAAAAGAGAGGTTGAAAAACGTCCGCGCCTTTGGTAAAATAGAGGGGCGGCAGTTGGCACGACAAATTTGAGAGGTACTTTTATGGACAGAAACTACAAAGCCCTGGAATTGGATAAAATATTGGATATGGTGGCTGCAGAGACCACCTGCAGCGACGCGGCGGAGATGGTGCGGGCCATTCAGCCTGTGCACACCGCTGGGGAAGCCCGGCACCTGCTGGAGGAGACGGACGCGGCCTTTGTGCTGATGGCCAAGTTCGGCGGGCCCGGGTTCCACGGTTTGAAGAATGTGGCCAACCCCCTGCGCCGGGCCCAGGCCGGGGGCAGCCTGGGAATGCGGGAGCTGCTGGACGTGGCGGGGACCCTCCGCTCTATCCGGGCCCTGCAGAGCTGGCACGACAAGTCAGCGGGCATGAGGACTGCCCTCACTGACCGGTTCTCGGTGCTCTCCCCCAACAAGTATCTGGAAGAGAAGATATTCACCAGCATTCTAAGCGAGGAGGAGATGGCTGACGCCGCCTCCCCGGCTTTGGCCAATATCCGGCGGAAGATTCGGAACGCCTCTGCCCGGGCCCGGGACCAGCTGGACAAGCTGGTGCACTCCCAAAAGCACCAGAAGCATTTGCAGGAGAGCATCATCACCCAGCGGGGCGGCCGATATGTGGTGCCGGTAAAGGCCGAGTACCGGGGCGAGGTGCCGGGCCTTGTGCACGACACCTCCGCCAGCGGGGCCACGGTGTTTATTGAGCCCATGAGCGTGGTGGAGGCCAACAACGAGATTCGGGTGCTGGAGTCTCAGGAGCTGGAGGAAATCAACCGGATTCTCCGGGAGCTCTCTGCCGAGGCCGGGGCCTTTGCGGACGGCATTATCCACAGCTATCAGGCGGCGGTAGAGCTGAACGTTATCTTTGCCAAGGCCCAGGTGGCCTACAGGATGAAAGCAGTCACCCCCCAGGTAGAGGAGGACGGAATCACGGTGCTTCACGCCGCCCGGCACCCGTTGATTGACAAGCAGAAGGTGGTGCCCACAGACATCAGCCTGGGCAGGGATTTCGACACCTTGATTATCACTGGCCCCAACACCGGCGGCAAGACCGTGGCCCTGAAAACCATCGGCCTGCTGAGCCTGATGGCCATGTGCGGGCTGATGCTCCCAGCGGGGGCGGGAAGCCGGGTGTCAGTATACAGGCACATTCTGGCGGATATTGGGGACGAGCAGAGCATTGAGCAGAGCCTGTCCACCTTCTCGGCCCATATGACCAACATCATCCGCATTCTGGAGGCAGCGGACGACCGGAGCCTGGTGCTGGTGGACGAGCTGGGCGCGGGCACGGACCCAGTGGAGGGCGCGGCCCTGGCCACTGCCATTATTGAGGAGCTGCGGGGCAAGGGGGTCAAGCTGGCCTGCACCACCCATTACGCGGAGCTGAAAGCCTATGCCCTGGAGACCCCGGGGGTGGAGAACGGCTGCTGTGAGTTCGACGTGGAGAGCCTGCGGCCCACCTACCGGCTGCTGATTGGCGTGCCGGGCAAGTCCAACGCCTTTGCCATCTCCCGCCGCCTGGGCCTGGAGGGCCGTATTGTAGATAGGGCCGGAGAGCTGGTCTCCAAGGAGAACACCGTGTTCGAGCAGGTGGTGGGCCGCCTGGAGGAGGACCGCCGGAAGCTGGAGGACGAGCTGAGCACAGCCAGAAAGGCTGCTGACCGGGCCCGGGAAAGTGTTCGGGAGGCCCAGGCCAAGCAGGCCGAAGCCGCCAACCAGGCCCGCCGGGAGCTGGAGCGGGCCCGTCAGGAGGCGGCGAACATTGTCCAGAAAACCCGCCGCCAGGCAGACGCCCTCTTAAACGAGCTGGACGAGCTGCGCCGTCAGCAGAACAAGGCCCTTTCCGCGGAGCAGAAGGCCCGCCTGCGAGGGGGCCTGCGGGATTTGGAGACCGCCGCCGACCCGGTGCACAAGCAGCGGGGCAACGAAAACTATGCCCTCCCCCGGCCCCTGCGGATGGGGGACAGCGTGGTCATTTTCGACATTGACAAGCAGGCCACTGTGCTGGAGGAGCCCCGGGACGGCCAGGTGCTGGTCCAGGCGGGCATTATCAAAACCCGGGTGGCGGTAGAGAATCTGCGGCTTGTGGAGCAGAAGCAGACAGCAAAGCCCAAGGGCCGCAGCGTGACCAAGGACGTGTCCGCCCCGGAGGGTGGTACCAGCCTGGATTTGCGGGGCATGAATGTGGATGAAGCGCTGATGGAGGTGGATGCCTTCCTGGACCGGGCGGCGCGGATGAGCCTGCCCCAGGTGACGATTATTCACGGAAAAGGCACAGGGGTGCTGCGGGCGGCAGTGCAGAAGCATCTGCGGCAGTGCAGGCAGGTGAAGCGGTTCCGGCTGGGGGCCTTTGGTGAGGGGGAAGCGGGAGTGACGGTGGCGGAGCTGAGCTGAAAGGAGCCTGACGGCTCGGGGCAGTGCCCGATTTCCAGAAGCTGGCCAAAGGCGGCACTCGGGGTCCAGGGGGGCTTGCCCCCTGGCGGATTCTTAGGGCAGAGCCCTAAGCCGCCGGAGGCGACCTTGCCCTTGGGGCGGCGCGAACCAAAATACCTGCGGGGCAGTGCCTGAAACACCCTCTCCCAAGCCCGTCAGTGGCACCAGGCAGCGCCGCCAACCATCCCTGTCGCGCGAATCCGTTCAGTTTGGAAATCGCGGATTTCCAAACTGGCGGAGAGCTGCAGACCGTCTTCCGAAGTGTTGGGCCCGAGACGTCCCCTTACCCTCCCACTCCCTGACACTACGTTCCTGACACCATGCAGCGGCATGATACAGTTAGGTTTCGGGCCCAGCGCCCAATCGTACAGTCTGCGGCTCTCCGTGACTTGGGAAATCTTTGATTTCCCAACTCAACGGAATCGCGCGGCCCGGCTTCTCTGGCGGCGCTTCTCTGCTGCCACGTGGGAACGCGGGATTGCCGCCAAAGTCCTGCCTCGCCCTATCTCTTGTGAGCGCCGCCTTTACGGTCAAGGCCTTGGGAACTCCTGACGTTGGCTTCGCCAAGTCGCCCCAAACCCCTGCCAGGGGGGGCTTTTTGAAAAAAGTCCCCCTGGACCCCTCAAAAACTTTCAACTCACGTTTTTTACCTTGCTTTAACCACCACGCTTTCCGCTCTTGCTCTTTTATCTTCTCTCCTGGAGGTCTTCCATGAAACGCAATCTCCCTTTCTTCTTTTCCCTCTTTCTCTCTAAGCTCTCTGTCCTTGCCCTCCGCCTCATTGGCCGGGGCGCGACCAACCTTCCCGGCGGCATCGCCATCTTCCTGTGCAAGGACTTCTTAGGCCGCATCCCCCGCCCCAAAACCATCATCGGCATCACCGGCACCAACGGCAAAACCACTGTGGCCAACATGGTGGAGGACGTGCTCTCCCGCTGCGGCTATGATTTTGTCTGCAACCGCACTGGCTCCAATGTGGACACTGGCGTGGCTTCGGCCCTTATCGCCAACTGCTCCTGGCTGGGCAGGCCCAAAAAGGATTTGGCAGTCTTCGAGCTGGACGAGCGCAGCGCGAACCTGACCATGTCCTACATCAAGCCTGATTTGATGCTGGTCACCAACATCTTCCGGGATTCCTACAAGCGCAACGCCCACCCGGAGTTTATTGTGGACATCCTCAACCGCTATATGCCTGACGGGGCCCGGTTGGTGCTGAACGCTGACGATTTGATGTGCGCCTCCCTCAAGCCCGCCAACCCCCGGACGTATTTCTCCATCGCCCCCCAGCCGGACGAGCCCGCCCCCAGCGAGAACATTGTCCAGGACGTGCGGGCCTGCCCTGCCTGCGGGGCCCTGCTCTCCTGGGAGCACAGGCGCTATCACCACATTGGCCGGGCGGTGTGCCCCCAGTGTGGGTTCCGTTCGCCAGAGGGGGGCTGCCGGGCGTTGGAGGTGGGGCCTGAGTCCATGCTGGTGGAGGCAGGGGGCAGGCGGGTCCGCTTCCCCCTGGGAAACCACAGCATGATTAACGTATACAACAGCCTGTCCGCCATTGCCCTGCTCACGGCCTTTGGCCTGGAGCCGGAGAAGATTGCCGCCGCCATGGAGCATACCGGAATCAGCGCCACCCGGTACTTGGAGGAGGAGGTCAACGGCCGGAAGGTTATCCTCCACCTGGCAAAGGGTCAGAACCCGGTTGCCTGCTCCCGGGCCTTCCAGAATATCCGGGACTACCCGGGCAAAAAGGCGGCTGTCCTGTTCCTGGACGACTACTTCGACGCCCAGCACACGGTGGAGAACATCTCCTGGCTCTATGACGCGGACTT
>Ga0137309_101689_pt1 | contig 14424 bp, 7 predicted proteins | sample NAcewiD2O_June_FD_97179 | JGI IMG/M metagenome (GOLD analysis project Ga0137309, IMG submission 97179) | Mouse cecal microbial communities from Vienna, Austria - N-Acetylneuraminic amended D2O_June | ecosystem: Host-associated > Mammals > Digestive system > Large intestine > Cecum | place... | reverse complement strand
GGGGGACAAAATCCTTGCCCTGTTGGAAACAGTGTTTGGGTTCTGGAATAACCAGATTTCCCTTATCTTTGACCTGCTGGGGCAGTCCCCTGACGCATTTAAGGGTGGCGGGCCGTGGAATGCCATAGCCGGCATTGAGCCGGTTTTTGTGGCGGTGGGTTCTTCCCTTGTGGTGCTGTTTTTCGTGATAGGGTTCTGTTCGGAAAGCATTGACATCCGGGAGGAAATGCGGTTTGAGGTTATCCTGCGTATACTGATACGGCTGGGGCTTGCAGAGTATATGGTGGCAAATAATGTAACGATTATGAAAGCTGTTTTTACCTCGGTTGGAAATCTGGTCGGACTGCTTGGAGCCGGAAATCGGACAGAACTGAAGATTGCAGAGGAGCAGGCGGAAGTTATTAAAAATTTAGGGTTTGGGGAGAGCCTGATTATGCTGATACTGACAGCTCTGCTGTCGCTTATCGTGATAATCTGCGGTTTTTTCCTGCTCTACACAGTGTATTTCCGTTTTTTGAAACTGCTGGTTATTGTGCCGATTGGTTCGATTGCCTACTCTACCATGAGCGGCAACCGGATGGTGGCGCATACAGCCGTTGCATACAGCAAGTATTTCCTGTCTGTAGCGTTTGAGGCAGTTACGATAGCATTGGCGATTATCGTCTGCAATGCCTTTATCAATGCAGGGCTGCCGTCTTTTGCAGGGGATTATTCGGATTGGGCAAAAACCCTGATTTATCTGTGTGAGATGACATTTACAATCGCGTTGACAGTAGGGAGCGTCAAAGGGGCACAGAACCTTACCAGTAAGGCGTTAGGGCTTTAGAGAGGGGGAAATTCTTTGAATATCAGGAAGGTTACGACGGAAGATTTGCGGTGCATGGAGGATGTAAATATTACATCGGAGAATGGACAGGAATTTGAAGAAGAAAAAGAGTGTCAGAAACCGCAGAATGAATGGAGGGTGAGATAGCAGTGGTAATAGAAATTAACAAAAATATTGACAATTACAAGGAGTCCGTGGTGCTGGGGCTTTCTGCAAGGCAGCTTGCATATTCCGTTTTATCCGTGGCCGTGGGCGGCGGGATTGTGCTGCTTTTGTACCGGTATGTGGGGCTTACCGTCAGCGCCTATATTGCAATCCCGGTGGTTGCGCCCATCGCCATGACGGGTTTTTATTCTTATCACGGCATGACGTTCATGGAAATGATGAAATTAAAGCTGCACTTTGCCTTTGCCAACCGCACTTACACCTATGTATCGACAGAGGGGGAGGATGCGGTCCGGCAGTTTCGGCAGGAGGAAATGCAGGGGCAGCAGAAAAAGAAGAACAGGGCCGGCAGCGGCGAGGGCAGGAAAAAAGAATAGACAGCAGTCAGGGCATGTTCCGCTTTTGGGATGCCCTTTTTGTATGCAAAAAGTGGAGGTTATATGCGGGATTTAACACATGTCAGCCTGTTTACGGGCATTGGCGGTCTTGACCTTGCGGCAGAGGCGGCAGGGTTTTGTACCATTGCGCAGTGTGAATGGGCTGATTTTCAGAATGAGGTATTGGAAGAACATTGGAAAGATGTGCCCAGATTCAGGGACATCCGGGATTTGAACAGGGAGGAATTTTATGCAAGGACAAATAAACGAAACGTCACACTTATCTCAGGGGGATTCCCCTGCCAGCCGTTTTCCCTTGCCGGGAGACGCAGGGGCTTTGAGGATGACCGTTACCTCTGGCCGGAAATGCTTAGAGTCATCCAGGAGCTTTCCCCCGCTTGGGTGCTTGGAGAAAATGTTGCTGGGTTCCTTAACATGGGCCTCGAACAGACGGTTTCTGATTTGGAAAGAGCAGGCTATGAAGTCCGGGCCTTCGTACTACCTGCTCTCGCCGTCGGCGCGTGGCATGAGAGGAAACGGGTATTTATTGCCGGACACTTATCCGACGCCGGTGGCGTCCATTGGGAAGATGGATGTTTCCACTGCCCTCATTGGCAGGATGAAAAAGACGGGAACCTTAAAAAAACTGAACTCAACAGGAGCGGTTTGGAACCCCAACCTGCAGATGAGGGTGTTCTGCACGCCGGAAGTGATGGAACAGTTGGGGACAGCGTTCCACGAACCGGAGACGGAGCAGCAGAGGGAATTGTTTACGGAGGTAATCAATCTGTCTATGAAACAGTACAAAATCAGCCCGGAGTGGGTGGAATGGCTGATGGGATTCCCTATCGGATGGACGGACACAGGATGTGGGAACGGGAGCCGGAGGGAATAAGCCGCATTACGGAACCGTACCCGCTGTGGGGGAGCCGGATGTTTTCGCTTGGCAATGCGGTTGTGCCGCAGCAGGCATATCCCATACTGAAATGTATTGCGGATATTGAGACGGGCAGGTGTGCATTATCCTGTCCGGAGAGAAACAGATAAAAATCAGTGCAGACAGGGGACCGGCAGGGGATTTTTGCCGGTTTTCCTTATCTGTACAGGCAGGGCAGATATATTTATGTGTATGCAGAAATGGAGGTCAGAAATGGGATTTTTTTCAGATGGGTTCAAAGAGCTTAAAAAGGCGGACGTGCCTCTTTATAAAACGCCGAAATCCATACAGGAGACAATAGAGATTTTATCGGTAGCGGAGAATGGTATTTTTGAGGTGGCGAAGAACCGTTTTTCAAAGAGCTACCGTTTTACGGACATCAACTACACGACGGCAAATGAGGAGGAGCAGGAAAGCATTTTTGAGCGGTACTGCAAGTTTCTTAACTCGCTGGACTGTAATTTCAAAATCACAGTCAACAACAAGAATAAGGACATGGAAAAGTTGCGGGCGGTAGTATTATTGTCGTATAAGCAGGATGGGTTTGACCGGTTCCGCAGGATTTATAATGACATCATTGAGGACAAAATCCGCGAGGGAAAGCAGGGAATCGAGCAGGAACGCTACCTGACGCTGACAGTGGAGAGGAAAAACTTTGAGGAGGCAAAGGCGCAGTTTGCAACGCTGGAGGCGGTGCTGCACAAAGGGTTTGGGGAGCTTGGCACGGAGATAGAGCCGCTTTCCGGCAATGAGAGGTTAAAGGTATTGCATGACTTTTACCATCTCGGCAGGGAGGACGGCTTTGATTTTGACATCAGACACGCAAAGCGGGTAGGCGCAGACTTCCGCAACGATTTGTGTAATGGGATGCTGAAATACTTCCCGGAGCATATCGAGGACGAGGGCAAATTTGTAAGGGCATTGTTCATTAAGAAATATCCTAGCAGCCTTTCCGATCGGTTCCTGAATATCATCACTTCCTTACCTATCCATTCCATTGTGAGTATTGACGTGGTGCCGGTGCCAAAGGACATGACGACAAAGGAATTACAGAAAAAATACCTCGGCATTGAGAGCGACATAATCAGGCAGCAGCGGGTAAGGAACAAAAACAATGATTTTTCCTCGGAAATCTCCTATGCGAAACGCATGGAGAAAAAGGACATTGAGGAAATCATGGATGACGTGAGGGAGAACGACCAGTGTTTATTTTATACGGCGGTCAGCATAATCCTTGTGGCGGAGAGTAAAGAGGAGCTGGAGAGCGTGACGGAGACGGTGGAGAGCATTGGCAAGAGCCATTCCGTGACAATCGACACCCACTACCTGAATCAGAGGGAGGCCTTAAATACCGCACTCCCCATCGGGGTTAGGCAGGTGGAGACCATGCGTACCATGCTTACCCAGTCCCTTGCGGCATTGCTGCCCTTTAACGTGCAGGAATTGAATGATGTCGGGGGAAATTACTACGGCATTAACCAGATTAGCAGGAATATCAATGTGGGGAACCGCAAGAAACTGATAAACGGCAATGGGTTCATTTTCGGCGTGCCGGGTTCCGGCAAGTCGTTCTTTGCCAAGCAGGAAATGGGCAGCGTGTTTCTGAACACGGATGATGATGTGATAGTCATAGATCCGATGAACGAATATTTTGACATTGCAAAGACCTATGGCGGCGCGGTGGTAAATTTGTCCGCTTATACAAGGAACTTTGTCAACCCGCTGGAGGCAGACATGGCACACACCAATGAGAAAGGGCTGCGGGAGGTGATTGCGGACAAGTCGGAATTTATGCTTTCCCTCTGCGACCAGTTGTTAGGCAATGCCCTGAACCAGAAACACCACTCCATCATAGACCGCTGTGTCAGGGGATTGTATATGGAGGCATGGAAACGGCAGCGGGTTCCGGTGATGTCAGATTTTTACCGGGCACTCAAAATGCAGCAGGAGATGGAGGCGCAGGAACTGGCGCTTTCCCTTGAGCTGTTTGTGGAGGGTTCGCTTAACATCTTCAACCACCATACCAACGTGGACGTGGATAACCGTTTCACGGTGTACGGCATACAGGATTTGGGTAGCCAGCTTGCGCCGGTAGCAATGCTTGTGATGATGGAGGCGATACAGCAGAGGATTTTGGACAATGCAAAACGCGGCAGGGCGACGTGGCTGTATATTGACGAGTGCCATGTGCTGCTTGGCAGTGAGTACAGTGCGAAGTATTTGCAGCAGTTATGGAAAAAGGTAAGAAAGCAGGGCGGCCTCTGTACCGGAATCAGCCAGAACGTGTCGGATTTATTGCAGAATTATATTGCGACGACACTGTTGTCGAACAGTGAATTTGTAGTGCTGTTAAAGCAGTCCAATGTGGACAGTGCAAAGCTGGCGGAGACCATCGGCGTGTCGGATGCACAGTTACGCTTTGTCAGCAATTCTTCCAGTGGTACGGGGCTGTTAAAGTGCGGGAGCGTTGTCATTCCTTTTGACAACAGGATAAGCAAGGATACGGATTTGTACCGCCTGTATAACACGAACCTCCATGAGAAGATAGCGGAGGGGGAATTGCAGGGCAATGAGCACGACAGTTTTGGGGATATGCCGGAATTGGAACCGTTTACAGAGGATGAAATGCCTGCAAAAATATATGAGACAATACACCATAAGAAAGAAATGGGGCAGGCTTTTCAGGAGCCGGTGCAGTCTGTAAAAAACGATGGCAGTTGGATGATATATGGATAGGATTTGCCGGGGTGAGGAAAATTGAAAATCAAAAAAATAGAAGATAAGCCGATGATAATCCGTATGAAGAAAAAGCCCAGACTGCATCTGCATACGGAAAAAAAGGCGGCGGCAAGTAAAACGACAGGAATCACTTCTGATACTGTGAAAAGGAACAAGCCCCGTCAGGGTATCAGGCACAGGATGGCAGAGTCCGGGAAGTCAATCAAAGTAATCAACCGGAGTTTGAAAATGATGGCAGCAGCAGGGGCGAAAACCGGGGCAGGGCAGATAGAGGGCGGCGAGGAGATAAAGGAAAGCCTTGATTTGGCGGCGATAGCAACGGCTCCTGTTATGGGCATTACTTCCAGAATGGGAAAGCCGTACCGCAGAAAAAAGGCAGAAGATAAGAAGAAAGGAAAGAAAAAACAGGGACGGAAAGATATAGGGAGTACAGTGCCGCCCGGTCGTTCCCAAAAGGAAGATGGCAGTCAAACAAGGGGTAAAAACAGGAAGAAAAGTAACGGAAAGGAAGACGGCTCCGCTAAAAAGCGTGGGAAAGATTCTGTCAATGGCATCGTAAAAGGGCGTATGATAGGCATATTTCTTGATACATTCCGGACAGAACGGCAAGAGCAGAAAGATTTGAGGACTTCCATAAAATCAGCGGCAAAGGCGTCTGCCCTGCTGCTGGCGAAAAAAGCGGCGGTTGTTCTTGCCCCGTTACTGCTTGCCATCTTATGTATAATTGCCATAGCGGGGGTTATTGTGTCTGCAATTCTCGCTGTGATTTACAATTCCCCGTTTGCCATCTTCTTCCCCTTGCCGGACACTGGGTATGAAAATCCCCGGACAGTGCTTAGTGAGTATTACCGGGATTTTAACAGCCGGATTGTCTCATTGGAGGAACAGGGCTATGCCATTACTTACCAGAATAATGAGGATGGAGTGCCGTTTTCTAATTTTGATGATACTCTTATGGCGTATATGGTAAAGTATGGAACCGGACAGGCAGCTTATATTATGGATGATGAGGGAAAGAAACATTTAAAGGAAGTCTTTGACGAGATGAACTATTATGACAGTTCAAGCAGCAGGACGCAGGTTGCGGCAGGGGCGTCGCTGGGGGAGGTAGTTGCTACAGGGTATTGCAGCTGTTCCCTCTGCTGCGGGAAATGGGCCGGCGGGCATACGGCCTCCGGCACTGTGCCACAGGCAGACCATACGCTGGCGGTAGACGCCCACAGCCCAAAGGTGCCGATGGGGACAAAAATTGTGATGAACGGAAAGACCTATAAGGTAGAAGATACGGGAAACTTTGCCCGGCATGGCACGGACTTTGACATTTATTTTGGCAGCCATGCGGCGGCGTTGGCGTGGGGGAAACGGAAAGTGGAGGCATTTCTGGCAGAGGGGAATGAAAATACTGTGGAAGTCACAGTGTCCGGGACGCTGGTACACAACCTGACATACAAAGATTACCTGAAACTGGACAAGCTGACGGAGGAACAGAAAGACTGGCTGCAGTCCATGATGGGGGACGAAATGCAGGGGAATTACTTTGTGGGAACAGGCGGACAGATTGTTGCGGAGATTGCCCTGACTAAAGTTGGCTGCCGGTACAGTCAGGATAAGCGGTATCAGGAGGGATATTACGATTGCAGTTCCCTTGTGCAGAGACTGTATAAAGAGGCAGGCATTGACCTTCCGGAAACGGCAGCGGCGCAGGGAGAATACTGCTTTAAAAATGCCAAGACAGTCAATAAAAAAGATTTGAGTCCGGGGGATTTGATATTTTATTCTTATGAAGAAAATGGGGAGTTCCGCAATATCTCCCATGTGGCAATCTATGTGGGGGATGGGAAGATGGTTCATGCGGCCGCCCCGGATAGGGGAGTTGTGATTGAACTGCTGCGGACAGGCAATGTAGTATTTTATGCCAGGCCGTATTAAAAGGCGCGGCATTTTCTGAAAGGAGAGGATTATGAAAATACAGGATATGATTCTTGTCATACAAAACATCAGGGGCAGTGAAAAAAATATGCTGATGACGCTGGAAGAATACAAAGAGGCGCATCTTTTTGTGTCGTCTTTATCAAGGGAGGAATCGGCAGATGCGTTGAAAGAGCTGTTTGACACAAAATATTCGGGAGCAGGAACCGGATGGGCGGAAAGGTACATCACGGCAAATAAAAGTTATCATGCGAAATTTTGCAGCAGCAGTGATGAGCTGCAGTGTTTCCTCCACGGTATTTACAATGATGATAAAGAGTTTCAGTTTGACAGGGAGGAAAGCAGCCCGGAGTGCATATGGGCGCTGGAAGAATATAACCTTGATGTGAATGGCGGCGCAAAAGGCGTCATGTTCCATTATGAGCAGAGGGAGCATGAATTTCAGCCGGGGGAAGTCCTGCACAACTTCAATGGGACGGATTACAAAGTCATGAAGTGTTACAGCAAAAACAACCTCCTGATGATGAACATGGCATCGGGGGCTTTCCTTGTGGCAGTGGGGACGGCTTATTATGAACGTTATCCCAATGCCGGGGAATATACAAAGGACAATGCGGAGACAGGGATTGAATGGGGGCATGGCGTGTACCTTTCTGCCAAGCCGTCAGAAATTGACTTTGCGGCACTCAGGGCAGAATATTGTGAGCCTTACCAGCAGAAAGGCGACTGTTTTCCTATTGAAATCCGGGAGGTATTGTCGAGGGTGGAAAATATCAGGGCGGAAACGCTGGGGGATGCCATTGACAAGGCAATGGAGTTGTATAAAAAATCAGAGGTTGTTCTGGATGCGGAGGATTTCAAGGATGTTTCCTGTCTTCCGGCAAAGGGAGAAAGCAGATAGGGGGAGCAGTATATGGGCGCAGAATATATGGCACGCCAGATTTATCAGGATGCGATTGCAAGGGTGACACGGACGGAGGCGGACTGGAAAGCAGTCTGCCGTCTGGCAGGGCAGATATACCGGTATGAGTTTGACAATGTGCTGATGGTGTATGCACAGAGGCCGTCGTCCACACTGGTTGCAGACTACGACACATGGAAAAAGGTACACCGCTATGTCAGGCGCGGCAGCCGGGGCGTTGCCATCTTCCCGTCAAGGGCATTAAAGCCGGGGCTGCGCTATGTGTTTGACATTCGTGATACCGAGGGAGAAGACATTAAGCTCACATGGGATTTGGAGGGGGAGAACCTGCCGGATTTACTGTCGGCGCTCCGCAAACGGGGAGAAATTCCGGAGGCGCCGGGAACGGACAGAAAAAGCCAGATGGAACAATTAAAAGCCTTTACAAAGCAGGAAGTGCGCGGTATTCTAAAAGAGGACTTCGGGAAACAGTTTGCCGAAGCCGTCATGCTTGCAGGACGTGAGATAACCGGCGGAGAGAATAAAACGCCAGGGCTTATTGCACAGGAGCTGGTTTTTAACAGTATTTTCTATGCGGTAGGAACAAGGTGCGGATTTGACCTGAGCAGCGGAGAATCGGACTTGGGTGCAATAGTTAATGTGAAAGACGAGGGCTGCATTAGCGTACTTGGTACTCTGGTAAGTGACGTATCCTGTACCGTTCTTCGGAATATGAACCGTGAAATCATGAGCATTGAGAAGGAAAGGAAGGTGCGTTATGGAAACACTGGCAATCAGTTACCACGAAGGGGAGGACGGGATGCTGTACCCGGACATCAAAGCAGCGGAACAGACAGAAACGGGGACATTAGGGAAGTTCGGAATCATGGCAGGGGAATATATGGAGGAAAATTACCCGCAGAGATACCGGAGCCTGATGAGGTTCGGAAACCTCTACACGAAACTGAAAGAAGTGGAGGAGGAGGCAGACAGAATGTTGGAGAGCCTGATGGAGAAGTATCTGGAAAGCCACAAGCCGGAGAATCCGCAGTCCACAATGGAGATGTTCAAAATCAGAAAGCAGGGGATGATGGAGGCGGAAGAAATCATCCGCCACGACCTGATAAACCAGTTTCATTAGAAACACAGGAAGAATTGAATAGGGAGCTGGATGACTTAAATTCATTCGGTACAAAGAGGGAGACGGTTTTCACACAGGTTTCCCTTTTTGATTATAAGGAAACAGGGCTGGATGCCGGGGAGGAAGAACCGTACCAGACGGCGGAGCCGGAAGATGCGCCTTTTGATGAGTTTTCCATTCCTGACGAGGCGGACCAGATGGGAATACCGGATGCCGTGCGTTTTGAGCAGGAACAGCGGAAGAATGAACAGACTTCAAAGCCGGCGGAAAAAACAGAACAGGTTTCAGCAGCAGATATGGAAGACCGGACGGCATCACAGCCCCATAATTATGTGATTGATATTCACCATCAGGAGACTGGCGAGGAAAGGACACGCTATAAATGGAATGTAGATGCCATAAAAACCTTAAAGCAGGTGGAGGCGGAGGGCAGGGGCGCTACCTTGCAGGAGCAGGAAATCCTTGCAAAGTATGCCGGGTGGGGTGGGATTTCACGCGCATTTGACGGGCATAACGGGGACTGGCAGAAAGAGTATGCGGAATTGAAAACGCTCCTTACCCAGGAGGAGTACCGGGCAGCAAGGGCTACGGTTACTACCGCTTTTTATACCCCGCCGGAAGTGGCGGCCGTTATCCATGAGGCATTGAGGGGATTCGGTTTTACCGGAGGGAATGTGCTGGAGCCGTCAATGGGAACCGGGCATTTCTTTGGCACAATGCCGGAGCAGTTATGGGGGAGCAGGATTTTTGGCGTGGAAAAGGACAGCATCAGCGGCAGGATTGCAAAACTGCTGTACCCACAGGCCGAGATACAAATAAAGGGATTTGAGGAAACGGACTTCCCGGACAATTTTTTTGACGTGGCAGTTGGCAATGTGCCTTTTGGGGACTTTAAGGTTTACGACAGGAAATACAATGCAGGGAATTTTAAAATCCATGACTATTTTGTGGCTAAGTCCATCGACAAGGTAAGGCCGGGCGGCATTGTTGCCGTGATTACCACAAAAGGGACAATGGATAAGAAAAATAACAGCGTCCGGAAATATCTGGCGGAGCGTGCGGAATTAGCAGGGGCTGTCAGGCTGCCGAACAGCGTTTTTAAGGCAGGGGCGGGGACAGAAGTTACCAGTGATATTTTATTCTTCCGGAAAAGGGAGCGGAAAATATCGGCGGAGCCGGACTGGATTCATCTTGGCATGACAGAGGATGGGATTGCAGTCAATTCCTATTTTGCAAATCATCCGGAAATGATGCTGGGGCACATGGAATATGATACCGGCAGGTATGGCAGCGATTCCAGCTATACGGTATGTGTCAATGATGAAGAAAACTTTGACCTGTATGGAGCCCTGCAGCGGGCGGTAAAACGTATTTCCGTGCAGATGCCGGATTATGAAGTTTTGCCGGAGGAGGAACCGGAGGAGAGCATCCCGGCTGATCCGGACGTGAAGAATTACACTTATACATTTGTGGACGGGGAACTGTATTACCGGAAAGATTCCAGAATGTACCGGCAGGAGGCAGGGAATACCGTGCTTGACAGGATACGGGGGATGGATGAAATACGCAAGTGTGCCAGACACCTGATAAATATCCAGTTAAGAGGCTGCAGCGAGGGGGAGCTAAAAACGGTACAGGAAAAATTAAATGCCGTATATGACAGGTATACAAAAAAATATGGATATATCACTTCACAGGGTAATTCAAGGGCCTTCCGGGACGATGAGGATTACCCTCTTTTATGTTCGCTGGAAAATGTGGACGAGGAGGGGGTTGTCACGAAAGCGGATATGTTTACAAAGCAGACTATTCGGGCAGTGAATAAGACAGAACGGGTGGAGACGGCGGTAGAGGCCTTAAACCTTTCCGTATGCGAATACAATAGCGTCAATCTTTCCTATATGCTGCAAATTTATGAGCCGGACATCAGCGGATATGCAGAAAAAATCAGGGAAGGGCAGGGGGATGACCGGACAGAAGTTACCTTTTCAGAAGATGCCAGGGAGGAATTAAGACGGGAAAAACTGCTGGAGGAACTGAAAGGAATCATTTTCCTAAATCCGCAGAAATATCTGGAACATGATAAGAATCAGGGATGGGAGACGGCGGATGAATACCTTTCCGGCAATGTGAGGGACAAGCTGCGGATGGCAAAAGCGGCTGCCTCGGAACACCCGGAACTGTTCGGGGATAATGTGGCGGCGCTGGAACAGGTGCAGCCGCAGGACTTGGATGCAGGGGAGATAGACGTGCGGATTGGCACGACATGGATTGAGCCCGAGGATTATGAGAAATTCCTTTATGAAATCCTGCACACGCCACAGCGGGCGCAGGCAAAGAGGAGCCTGTATTTTTCACATGGCATACAGGTACAGCTCAACAAATTTCAAATGGAATGGTTTGTCGAAAATAAATCTCTTGACAAGGCATCTGTGACAGCGACAAAATCCTACGGCACTTCAAGGATGGATGCATATACGATTTTTGAGCATACGCTGAACCTGCGTACCGTTACCGTCAGGGACCGCATTGATGACGGAGATGGAAAATACCATTATGAAACGAACCAGAAGGAAACCATGTTTGCAAGGGAGAAACAGAACCGGTTAAAAGAGAAGTTCCGTGAATGGATATTTGCAGAGCCGGAACGGAGGAACAAATATGTCAGCTATTATAATGAGACATTTAATAATGTAAGGCTGCGGGAGTATGACGGCAGTTATCTGCAGTTTCCCGGCATGAACCCGGACATCCGGTTAAAGCAACACCAGAAAAATGCCGTTGCAAGGGTGCTGATGGGAGGAAATACGCTGCTTGCCCACTGCGTGGGGGCAGGCAAGAGCTTTGAAATGATGGCGGCGTGCATGGAGCAGAAACGGCTCGGGCTTGCAAACAAGACGGCAATGGTCGTGCCAAAGCCGCTGATTGGGCAGACCGCCAGTGAGTTCCTGCGCCTGTACCCTTCTGCCAATATCTTAGTGGCAACAGAAAAGGATTTTGAGAAAAAGAGGAGAAAGCAGTTTATTTCCCGCATTGCCACCGGGGACTACGACTGTATTATCATGTCGCATTCGCAGTTTGAGCGAATCCCGGTATCAAAGGAGCGGCGGGAGATGCTGTTAAACCGCCAGATTGATGACATCAGCTATGCGATAGAGGAAATGAAACAGCGTAATCAGGAGAGATGGACCGTCAAGCAGATGGAGGCGCAGAGAGAAAGGCTGGAGGAGCAGCTGCAGAAAATGGCGGATGAGGTACGGAAAGATGACCTGATGACCTTTGAGGAACTTGGCATTGATTCCATCATGGTAGACGAGGCGCACGCGTTCAAAAATCTTGCCGTATTTTCAAAGATGAATGTGTCCGGCATAACCGGCAGCGGCAGCCAGAGGGCGATGGACATGTACCTGAAATGCCAGTATATCAATGAAATAAATGCCGGGCGGGGCGTGGTGTTTGCCACGGGGACTCCCGTCAGCAATACCATGTGCGAGATGTATGTCATGCAGCAGTTTTTGCAGAAAAATACGCTGGAGCAGCTCGGCATTTACCATTTTGACAGCTGGGCGGCAAACTTCGGGGAGGAGACAACGGCGTTAGAGCTGACCGTGGACGGAGGCGGGTTCCGCTTTAAGACGAGGTTTAATAAGTTTACGAATCTGCCGGAGCTGATGAACATCTTCCGGGAGACAGCGGATATCCAGACAAGGGACATGCTTGAACTTGACACGCCAAAACTCCGGGGAGGAAAGTATGTCATCGTGGAGAGCGAGCCGGACTGGTATGTAAAGCAGGTGATGGAGACTTTCGTGCAGAGGGCGGAGGCAATCCGGAACGGCGGCATTGATCCGAAAGTGGATAATTTTCTCAAAATTACCCATGAGGCAAGGCTGCTTGGCACGGATGCAAGGCTTTTAACCCCGGATGCGCCGGGGAGCGTGGACGGCAAGCTGAATAAAGTCGTGGAGAATGTGCTGTATGAGTATCGTATGGCGGAGGATGAGGGAAAAATCGGCACACAGCTTATTTTTTCCGATATCGGTACGCCGAAACGGTCATGGAGCCGGGAGATGCTGGATATGCCGTGGCATGAAACCGGCGTTTTTGATGTTTATAATTATATCAAGACGGAACTGGTAAAACAGGGCATCCCTGTGGGGGAAATCGCTTTCATCCATGACGCTAAGACAGACGCCCAGAGAGACGTGCTGTTCCGTGAAATGCGTTCCGGCGCAAAGAAAGTTCTGATTGGTTCTACGGATAAGTGCGGAACGGGGGTAAATGTGCAGACACACCTTATTGCCATGCATCACTGCGACTGTCCGTGGGTGTGACCTGAGGTCGCATAGATAACTGTTTAACAATCTAATATTGATTAAACCCACTATTCCGTTAGTGGTAGCCTAGTGCCACCTGCATCTGCGGCAACAAGGATGTTGGGAAGCTGGCACGACAAAGTAGCCCTTTGCGATATGCAAGAAGTGGAAACCGTGGGGTGGAAACAAAACTGCGAGCATCAATGCGGTTAGGGAGCAAGGCTTGAGTAGTATGGTTAACACATGTGAACTGCCGTTTAAACATCGTCAAGTCCAAGGAGCCAAAGATGCTGACAGGCTCCAGCCCAAAATGGGATGCGGTCAGATAGTCCTCTCCATGGTAGGACTACACGGATATCAGTACCGTCGGTGGATAGGCAGGACCTAAGCTATTTGTTGTTATCTATGTGGAACAGGGTAAGCCTGTATTTCTCCTGATATATAGGAAAGCAGACCGTAAGGAACGCTGATGGGAATGCAGGTATGGGATTGTAGAGAAAGCGAATGCCGTTCTGTAACAGAGTGGATAGGGGTTCAAAATTTGCCCCGGCTCGAAAGAGCGCAGACTTCTACAAGGTGATTCATTACAAGAAACTTATAGAACTTTTGAAAGGAGCAAAGCAAATGGACGTTAATAAAACAACGTGTGCGGCTTCTGACCATGGGTTTGCATGGAAATCCATTGACTGGAAGAAATGCGAGCGGGAGGTTAAAAAGCTACAAGAACGTATTGTAAAGGCTGGAAAGGAAGGCAGACACGGCAAAGTGAAATCATTGCAGTGGACGCTGACACACTCCTTTTCCGCAAAAGCTGTTGCGGTAAAGAGAGTGACAACTAACGAAGGAAAGAAAACCCCAGGTGTCGATGGTGTTTTATGGACAACTGGGAAAGCAAAGTATGAGGCCATTCTTGATTTGAAAAGGAAAGGCTACAAACCACAGCCGTTACGCAGAGTATTTATAAAGAAGGCGAATGGTAAGTTACGCCCTTTGGGTATTCCAACTATGAAGGACAGGGCTATGCAGGCATTGTATCTGCTGGCGCTTGAACCCATAGCGGAAGTTATGGCAGATGCACATTCCTATGGATTCC
>Ga0137309_101672_pt1 | contig 14514 bp, 13 predicted proteins | sample NAcewiD2O_June_FD_97179 | JGI IMG/M metagenome (GOLD analysis project Ga0137309, IMG submission 97179) | Mouse cecal microbial communities from Vienna, Austria - N-Acetylneuraminic amended D2O_June | ecosystem: Host-associated > Mammals > Digestive system > Large intestine > Cecum | place... | reverse complement strand
GCGAGCTCCCTTACTGGGAGACCATCAACCGGTATCTGGAAAAATTGGAGCCGGAATCTCTGCAGGAAGTCATTTGGAAACTGGTGTACCGCCTGCTGCGGAGCAAGGCGTTCCAAGGGGCGCGAATTGGAGAGAAACACTGGCAGATCATTTTAGACGGGACCCAGTTACACAGCAGCCGTAAGCCGCTGGATCCGAAATGCATGTACCGGATCCATCACAAAGGCAAGCCGGAAGAATACCGCGAGAATTATTACTATGTCCTGGAGGCAAAGTTGGTATTGCATCCCAAGATTGTAGTAAGTATTATGACCGAATTTGTGGAAAATGATGGGAAAGAGATGGACAAGCAGGACTGCGAAAGGAAAGCAGGCGTGAGACTGATGGAAAAGCTGAAGAAGCAGTTTCCAAGATTAAATATCTGCCTATGTGCGGACAGCCTGTATGCATGTGAGCCATTTTTCCGGAAATGCGGGGAATACCGGTGGCAGTATCTGATCCGATTTAAGGAGGGAAGTATCCCGACAGTAGGAAAGGAATATAGAAAACTGAAAGACTTGGAAAAGAACCGAAAGGAAACGAAAATAAAAAATGGCCGATACTGGTATGATTATGTAAATGAGATTGACTATAACGGATGTAAAATCAATTTGATGGAGTATGGTGAGGAACTGAAACGGACCATAAAAAGAGGGATGTGCAAAATCGAACGTGAGGAAAAAAAGTCGTTCTGTTTTTTGACAAGTCTGCCGGTGAGAAAAAAGAACGTATGCGATCTGGTGGAGAAGGGGCGGATGCGCTGGAAAATAGAAAATGAAGGGTTTAATACGCAAAAGAATCAGGGATATTATTTGAAGCACTTGTTCAGTAAAAACTACCAGGGGATCAAAAACCATTATTACCTGATCCAGATCGGGCACATGATTGCACAGATAATGGAGACATGGGGAAGATTATGGGAAGGGATGCATCTGAGTATGGAACAAAAGCATCAGAAGATACTGGAATCCTTTCAGGCTGTCAGGTTGAAAGAATACATTGGAATAAAAAAGAACATACAGATCCGATTACAATAGACAGGTCTCGAAGGAAGGGGGGATTCAAAAGGAAGCTGGAAATTGAATAGAGGAAACCAAGGGAATACTGTTTCCTGGAATCCATAATACTAAGAAAAGGCTGTGGAAGATATGAAATTTTCATAGCCTGGAAGAAAAAAATAAATTTAAGCGTCAGAGCTGCCCGCCTGTGAAAACGCCTTGTAATAGGAAATGTTTTTGTATATAATGAATATGGAAATACTGAAAAAATCCGTCCGCCGCGGATGAATGGATCAGCCTACCAGAAATCCGACGCCTGAAAGGAGTGCAAAATGCTTTCAATTTTTTATGGAGACATGCCGGAGGCGGTTTACAATCCGGTCTTATATTTTAAAAATACGTATACAGATGAATGGATTACAGATGATCTTCCGAGAAACATGATTCGGGATGTGGACCGATCGACAGTCCTGGGCCCACGGATAATTGACAGTCCTGTTTTGGGTGGTATTTCTCCGCGGGAACTGTCTGGAGGGGTCAAAACGCTGATTGCCATATATAAAGTACCAGAAAAAATCTTCAATGCCTCCGCGTGCGGAGATAACTGCGCCAAATGGATTCTGAGGATTGGAGAACTGCAGGATGTGACGATCAATCTGCGTCATCTGATGGACTTTGGAGAGGCAAGGTTTACGGCCAAGGTTTTGAACACAGATCAGATCGTCCACAATATGGACGAATTGCTGCCGATTGCCGGAATGCTTGTACGATAGGAAGCAGTATGTGCCGGTTGTTTGAGGGGAAATGACAGAAACTGCGGGGGATCGGTTATCTTAAGTCCGCATCTGATAGGAGAGGTTCTGATGAAAGGTAGTTATGCAATTACGGTTTCCAACGCAAAACTGCGTTATGATTTTACAATCCGGAGAAATATTACCATTATCAAAGGCAACAGTGCCACCGGGAAAACAACACTTGTCGAGATGATCCGGGAATATTATGAATCCGGAGAAGACAGCGGGATTCATCTGAAATGCGAAAAAAGCTGCAGAGTACTTGGAGGAAGAGACTGGAAAGCGCTTCTGAGCCTGATGGACGAAACGATTGTTTTCATAGATGAGGAGAACGCATTTCTGCCTACAAAAGAATTTGCGGAGGCGGTTCGTGGGTCAGATAATTATTATGTCATTGTGACAAGAGAGGGGCTTCCCAATCTGCCCTACAGTGTGGAGGAAATCTATGGAATCCGCGAATCCGGAAAATATGCGTCTCTGAAACAGACATATAATGAATTGTTCCATATCTATGGGAAAACAGATTATACAAAACCGGTAAAACCGGAGTATGTGATCGTAGAAGATTCAAATTCAGGGTACGAATTTTTTACCGGAGCAGTAGAGAAGGGCCGCTGCAAGGTGGTCAGCGCAGGCGGAAAATCAAATCTTTTTGTGGAGACAATCAAAAGTTCTGCTGATAATATGCTGATTATTGCGGATGGCGCTGCTTTTGGTTCAGAGATGGACCGGATGATGAAGCAGATTCAGAGAAAAAAAGGAATGGTTCTTTATCTCCCGGAGTCCTTCGAATGGCTGATCCTGCAGTCAGGTATCATTTCGGATGGAATGGTGAATGCTGTTTTAGAGAAACCAGAGAATTTTATAAATAGTCAAGAATATTTCAGTTGGGAGAGATTTTTTACAGCATTGCTTATCCAAATGACAAAAGACACATATTTGAAATACTCGAAAAAGAAGCTGAACGAAGTATATTTGCAGGAAGAGATTGCTTCAAAAATTATACAGCAGATGACAGGGATTGAACTGTGATACTTTTACCCTTATGACAGGTGTAAGCCCATTTTATATACCTTCATATGCAAAAAAGGTGCCAATGGCACCTTCGCCATACGTGAAGGAAAACCCAGCAGGATCAGGTCTGGGGTGTTAGCAGGAATCCTTATTCTTTCGTGTAAATGCGCAAAAATATAATCTTTACATCTAAGAATATGAGAATTTGCCGATTCCTGCAAATTCTTTCTATTACTTTTCAGTTCATGCACTAAGGTGGCATACTGCATTTCGGCCTGTTTTCCAAGCTGAATAGCCGCATCCGGGTTTGATACTTCTTCGATTTTCTGAATATAACTGTCACTTAAAGAAAAGGCTGTTTCCGGATGCACGCCGCCTTCTATGCCTGCGCGCGCTTAAAGCAACCAGGACGATCGCGATATTCTGATAATTTCTCAGCTTATTTTTTGCCAGCGTGCCGGCCTTCCCTATATAATCCTCTTCCCAGCTCTTTTTTAACAATTCCAGATTTCCATTTCGTATACTCGAAAACTCCCGTACTTCCTGATCATAAGGATTATGTCTGGAAGCAGACTCAATATTGTCAAATATAATATTCGAAAAATTTTGGAATACCTGCCTTGTATCAGATCCTTTTAAAAAATTTAAAGAGAGGGTTTTATCTAAAGACAGCGTTTTCTCATGAAATAAATTATAGATCAGCAGCAAAATTTTTACCAGATCCTCTGCATCACAGCAATAGAGATTATCCAGCAGCCGGGTATCATTACAGTTTTCGGGGAGAACAAATTTACTCCTTGCATTGTCGCTCAATATGACAGGGCCCGCTACAAATATAGATTCTTCCGTAGGAACAGAAGCATACGTTATATGGTCTGAACCAGTAAATATTCTCGGAGCATCTGTATTGTAGGAAGATAGCAGTACCTGATGCAAGCTGTGATTGTCTGAATCTTGTATCGAACCCAGAGTCCCGGTGAGATCTTTTCTGTCACAGACTTCTTTGATCAGAATCCCGTGGAAATCGTATCTTCGTACAATTGTATGGAGCTGACGTGAAACATATTGCATAAGAAAGCCTTCTGGAAATCACGGTGGATCAGAAACAGTGCCGCTTTAAGCTTCTGAATGGAGAGCCGGTAACGGTGTACGTATACAAAAAAGTGTATGATATTCAGGATGAAAATAAAGTCGGTTTGGAGAAGGAATCATGGATATAAAACAATACCAGGGAGCCATTTTTGACCTGGACGGAGTGTTAGTAGATACGGCTAAATATCATTATCTGGCGTGGAAACAGCTGGCAGATGAACTGGGATTTGACTTTACGAGACAGCAGAATGAGGCGTTAAAGGGGGTATCCCGAATGCGTTCTCTGGAGCTTCTGCTGGGATTCGGAGGGATGATGGGCCGCTTTTCAGAAGAAGAGATGCATGATATGGCAGAGAAAAAGAACAGGATTTATGTGGAGTATGTGAAAAAGCTGAGACAGGAGGAATTGTTGCCGGGGGTAAAGGAACTGCTGGAAAGGATGAAGGATTCAGGCATAAAAATAGCTCTCGGATCAGCCAGCAAAAATGCGGAAATGATTCTGGAAGGTTTAGGGATTACAAAGTATTTTGATGCCATCGTAGACGGGACAATGGTTACAAAGGCAAAACCAGATCCGGAGGTGTTTCTCTTGGGGGCAAAGCTTTTGGGAGTTTCAGCAGAGGAATGTGTAGTTTTTTTGTTGAAATTTGAGAGGTATTCCTCGTTGCTTTTTTAGATGGACGCACTTTCCCAGGCCCTGTCACCAGACAGGGCCTGAGTCTTTTGAACGGTCTATTTTTATGCGCTTTTCTTTAAAGGAAACAGGTGATTCCCGGTTCTGTCTCCCTGAATCTTATGGCGCAGCTTATTGATGTTATGTGCAAATGCCAAAAGTATCGCTTCTGCTTTCACATTCTGGCTCCCACGGCACAAAAATCTCCGGAATCCACTGTTCTGTTTTAGTTCCCCGAAGGATCCTTCCACCTGGATACTTTGATTCATCCGGAGTTTTATCCCTTCTTCGCTTTCGATCCGGTCCAGATCTGCTTCACGGTATTCGAGCAACTTTTATCCTCATAAAAGTCGCGTCGTGGTCCGTTTTGGAATAACTGTTGCGTGTTCCGCAGATATGCAGCTTTTTCGTATTTTCATACCGGTTGAATTTCCGCCGAAAGAATGATAAGATACAAGAAAAGACCGGGAGGTGCAGCTATGCCAAGAACAGTCGGAATCGGGCACCAGAATTTTGAAAAATTGATTACAAATGATTACTTCTACATCGATAAAACATCGTTTATCAAAGAATGGTGGGAAAACGGTGATGAAGTTACCCTGATCACCCGCCCCAGGCGTTTCGGAAAGACACTGAATCTGGATACGATAGAACATTTCTTCTCAATCAGCCATTCTGGAAGAAGCGATTTATTCCAAAATCTGTCGATCTGGCAGGAAGAAAAATACAGAGAGCTGCAGGGAACATATCCAGTCATTTTCCTGAGTTTTGCTGATGTGAAAGAAACTTCTTTCTCAGGCACAAGGAAAACCATCTGTCAGATCATAGAAAATCTGTATAATAAATATGACTTTCTTTTGGAAAGCGGCTATTTGAATGAAAATGAAAAAAAACGATACAAAACAATCTCTATTGATATGGAGAACAATCTGGCGGCCAGGTCGCTGAAGGATCTAATGGATTACCTGATGCGCTATTACGGAAAAAAAGTGATCATTCTGCTGGACGAATACGATACCCCGATGCAGGAGGCTTATGTGTATGGCTACTGGGATGAACTGGTTTCCTTTATCCGTAACCTGTTTAATTCCACATTTAAAACGAATCCGTTCCTTGCCAAAGCGATGATGACCGGGATCACAAGAGTCAGCAAGGAATCTATTTTCTCAGATCTGAATAATCTGACAGCTGTTACAACCACCTCTGATCTATATGCGGACAGCTTTGGATTTACCCAGGAGGAGGTCTGGAACGCTCTGGAGGAATATGGTCTGTCAGATCAAAAGGACGGTGTCAGGAGATGGTATGACGGATTTACATTTGGGAATAAGACCGATATCTACAATCCCTGGTCTATTATCAATTACCTGAAATTTGCAAAGCTTGCCCCTTATTGGGCCAACACCAGCAGTAACAGCCTGGTGGGAAAGCTGATCCGTGAAGGAAGCGCGGATACAAAGATGGTGATGGAGGATCTCCTTTCCGGCAAAGTGCTTCGTACAGAGATTGACGAGCAGATCATATTCAGCCAGTTAGGGCGCAAAGAAAGCGCAATCTGGAGTCTGCTGCTTGCAAGCGGCTATCTGCGCGTGAAGCAATGGGAGATGGATAAAAGGGAACGGATGATCTATGACCTTGTGTTAACCAACCGCGAAGTGTCACTGATGTTTGAGTTGATGGTAGAGGATTGGTTCTCGGATTTTACCCCCGCGTATAACAACTTTATCAAGGCGCTTTTATTGGATGATAAAAAGGCAATGAATGTATATATGAACCGGGTTGCCTTCGCCACATTCAGCTACTTTGATACCGGAAAGCATCCGTCCGATGCAACGGAACCGGAACGTTTCTACCACGGTTTTGTCCTCGGCCTGATGGTGGATCTGGGAGACCGATATACCATTACCTCCAACCGGGAAAGCGGCTTCGGAAGGTACGATGTGATGCTGGAGCCCCTTTCAGACACGGACGACGCCATTATCCTGGAATTTAAGGTCCACGATCCGGACGAGGAAGCTGCGCTTGCAGATACGGTGCAGGCAGCGCTGGACCAGATCGACCGCATGAAATATTCGGCTGCGCTGGAGGCAAAGGGCATTCCGCGGGAGCGGATCCAGAAGTATGGATTTGCGTTCAAAGGGAAGACAGTTCTGATCGGATGAGATACAGGTTTCAAGACAGAGCGGGAATTGAGGCGGCAAAGACCTTAATTCCCGCGGCAATTAGTGACAGTAACGTTTTGTCGCTTTTAAAAAAATTGAAATGGTATATTATCATTTCATCTTCTTTGCGATTTCATATATCTTATCCCCGCACCGCTCAAAGAACATCCGATATCCCGAACAAAAATAATTTTCATAAAATCCACCGGAAGCATTCCAATCCCGGCTTCTCTGGCATCCTCCGCGGCAGAGCCGGAAGTGGGGACAGCCTTTGCAGTCCTGGCCCAGCTGCCGCGACCGCTCGATAAATCCCAGCTCTTTCCGTCTGGCATCAATCTGATCCAGCCGGTCCTCGTTAAAATTCCCCAGCCTGTATTCATCCAGCATATAAAAATCACAGGGATAGACGCTTCCGTCCGCCTCCACCACATTCTGGATTCCGCAGACTCCGCGCTGGTCGCAGGCTTCCGCCATATAGCCTGCCGCAAGCCCGACATAATTTTCAAACTGCCGGATGTAAGGCTGACTGCCTGTCTGCAGATCCCGGGACCAGAGCTCAAACAGATCGATCAAAAATCTCCCGTAAAGCTCTGGGGTGAGAGAATAGGGCGTGGTTCCGTGCCCTTCCCCCAATGGATCCAGGCAGGCGATATACTGCTGAAAATTCCAGCCTCTTTTTTTGTAGGCGCGGTAAACACCGGATATATTTTGGACGATTTGCGGGGTAACAACAGTCAGAATATTATATTCCACGTCATGATCGTCCATCAGCCGGGCGGCATGCTCCACCAGATCAAATGTACCGCCGCCGGTTCTGGTATGGCGCATGGAATCGTGGATCTCCTTCGTGCCGTCTACAGAAAGCCCGACGAGAAAATGATGCTCCTTAAAAAATCGGCACCATTCTTCATCGATCGCGAATCCATTCGTCTGAAAAGCGTTGTGCACCTGGACATGGTTTTTATTATACTGCTTCTGAAAGGCCACCGCTTTTTCAAAAAAATCCAGTCTGCGCAGGGAAGGCTCTCCGCCCTGGAAGGCATAGCTGATCATGCCCTCCGCGCGCAGGATCGTCCGGCGGATGACATTTTTTAACGTCTGTTCACTCATAAAACCAAATGATTTTTGTGAACGTTTTTCCGCCTCATCACAGTAAAAACAGTAATCGCATGACATGTTGCACATGCTGGATGAAGGCTTCATTAAAACACTGACTGCAGGCATGGAAAAATCCTCCTTTGTAAGATGTTCTATTTTATGAGGGTGCTGGCAGTGGTTCCAGCAGGTTATTAACCAGTATAGTTACAAACATTATAAATACAGATTAGCATAATTACAACCATCAGTCCGATAAAAAGCCTGTCTACATGTTTCGCGGGGAGCTTTTTATTCACGGAGCGTCCCAGCATCCCTCCGCCGATCCCGCACAGGACCATAAAAACCAGCATAAGGACGGGAAAAGACGGTATGCTTTTCGTGACGGCCGAGGCGATCAGGCTTGTGGCCTGGGAGAAAAAGATGATATACAGGGAATTTTCCGCAGCCGTTTTGGTGTCCATGGAAAAGAAATAGAACAGCACCACCAGATTGATCGGACCTCCGCCGATTCCCAGAAAAGCGGACATAGTTCCGAGGGCTGCTCCGACCAGAATGCAGGAAGCCGCATTTGAGATCCGGAGCGTACGGATCCGTTCTTTATAAATCGTGTAAAGCAGAGTGCCGGCTGTAACCAGCAGCAGGATAGATGCCTGCACAGCGCCCGCCTGATCCTTATTTGCAAATAAAGAAGAAACCAGGAAAAATAGATGCTTTCCCAAAAGACCGCCCAGCGCCGCGCCAAGGGCGAAAGGAAATCCCGTCCGGACAAGTGCGGCAACTGATAGGTACTATTATAAGGCGAAAATGATTTTTCTGTCTATGCCGTGTGGCAGAGTATAGGACAAAAATTAACCATCATTGAAAGTGCCGGCGTATTGTTGTGTGCCACACTTGACAAGGGCTTAAAAAAACTGTAAAAATATAAAAAGTTTGGCGAATATTAGAACTATTTAGAACAGAAGCGCGCCAGATAAGTCTGTGCTCTTCCGTTTCAAATCGTTGCGAAAAACTCTTTGACGGAGGTAATTATGGAAGAAAAGGAATATTCGAATCTGTATAAAATCGTAAATATTGTGCAGCGCCAAAAAGATCGGGCAGATCTGGAAGCGGTGCGCTGCCTTCTAAACGACAGGATGCGCCTTCGAACCGTGGCTAAGGAAGAACCGATATTCTATATAGAAGACGGAAAAGACTTGGTGTATTTGGTGCTTCGTGGAAGCTATATCAATTACCGGGTCTCCCTGAATGGAAAGGTAAACATATTGGGACGTGAAAAAGCCCCAGTATGGAGTGGGATAGACCGGGCGGCCAATGCGTCTAATATTAATTTTACAGAAAACAAAACGATGGAAGAATGTATTGTCCTCGAAATTGATGCAAAATATTTTTTGGAGGCTGTGGAGCATGATGGCCGATTCGGATTATATATAATCAAACATATTCTGAACAAGATGACAGATATCTCGGGCAAATCCGACCGTCTGATCTTCCATGACACAAGTGAGCATTTTGCCTACTTTATTTTGAAATACTGGAAAGATCATCATGATGCCGCCGGAAACAGCAGGATTGAGATGAAAAATGCGGATCTGGCCGATGAAGTCGGAATCAGCCAGAGGTCTCTGTATCGGATTCAAAACGCGTGGAAGAATGAAGGGCTGATTTCTGTGAAAAATGGGAATATTGTAGTGACTGCCGGGCAGATTTGAAGACTTCAGGAGATCTTTTATTGGATGATAAAAAGGCGATGAATGTATATATGAACCGGGTTGCCTTCGCCACATTCAGTTGCTTGAAACTTGAAGGAAATTATCACAATTCGAAATGCAATTCAGCAATTCGGCATGACTATGAAAATTGTTGAAATATTCACCGGTTCTGGTAAAATATAAAAAGGGATCTGGTTATGAAAATTTTGTTTTCATCCGCCAAGGGAAGACGCAAAAAGAACGAACAATGGAATTGATAATATCGGAAAGAGATATGATAAGGATATTTAGAAAGAAGAATTACATATGTGAAACAGGAGGAATGATTCATGGAGTTATATACACATCGGCTGATCCTTCGGCCCTGGCAATTAGATGATGCGGAAAATCTATATCAATACGCGAAGAACCCCAATGTCGGCCCGGTGGCAGGATGGCCGATACATACAAGCGTTGAAAACAGCCGGGAGATCATACAAACTGTATTTGCCGAGGAAGAAACATACGCCGTTTGCCTGAAGACAGATCATCTGCCGATTGGATGTGTCGCCATTACAGTCGGCGCGCGAAGCAATATGAAGCTTCCGGACGATGAAGGAGAGCTCGGCTATTGGATCGGGGAACCGTTCTGGGGGCAGGGACTGATCCCGGAAGCATGTACAGAACTGATACGCCATGGTTTTGAGGATTTAAAACTGAAAAGGCTGTGGTGCGGGTATTTTGAGGGAAATGAAAAGTCTAGGCGCGCACAGGAAAAATGCGGGTTTGTTTACCATCATACCAAGAAAGATATACATTGGGAACTGATGGACGATATCCGCACGGAACATGTTACAGTATTGGAACGGAACGGATGAGTAGAATGATGAATCGAAGCAAGCCGGGAAGGCGTCAGCCTCAATCAGTTGGTATTATATAAGCTGGAGCAATAAAAAACTCGAATAAAAATAATATGCAGCACTGCCATTGAAAAAAACACAAAGGAACGGAATAAAAGATGATCACAGGTGAATTAAAGAACAAAGTCGATAAAACCTGGGGGATGCTATTTTCAAGGTGCCCACTCCGGCTATGCTGACCAAGCTGATCGATGGGATTGATTCCCTGGAGCTGGGAGACTCGGACAGCAAAGGCGACCTGTATGAATACCTTCTGTCCAAGGTGGCGACGGCAGGCGCCAATGGCCAGTTCCGGATCCCGAGGCATATCATCCGGATGATGGTGGAGCTGGTCAGACCGAATCCAAAAGACTGGATCTGTGATCCGGCCATGGGTTCTGCCGGATTTCTGGTAGAGGCGCGGACCTATCTGCGGGAGCGCGAAGAAGAACTCTTTTTCGATCCGGAATTAAACAGACATTTTCATGAGGATATGTTTTTCGGTTTCGATATGGATCGGACGATGCTGCGGATCGGGGCGATGAATATGCTCCTCCACGGTGTCGATAATCCCGGTATTGAGTACTGCGACAGCCTGTCAGAAAACAATACGGATTTTGAGAAATACACACTGGTACTGGCAAACCCGCCCTTCAAGGGAAGCCTGGATTATGAAGGCGTGTCCACGGCGATTCTGGTATTTACAAAGACCGGTGCGGGCGGAACGGAGAAGGTCTGGTTCTATGATATGAAAGCGGACGGATTTTCTCTTGATGATAAACGCCAGCCCGTGCAGGAAAACGACATCCCGGATATTGTCCGCAGATACCATAACCAGGAAAAAGAGGCGGAGCGGAAGCGGACCGAGCAGAGCTTTTTTGTAAAACTTTCAGAAATTTAGGAGAACGACTACGACCTGTCGATTAATAAGTATAAAGAAATTGAGTATGAGGCGGTACATTATGACCCGCCGCTGGCGATATTGGACAGGATTGAGAAGATGGAAGAGGAGATACAGAAAGGGATGGCGGAGTTGAGGGAGCTGCTGAGTGCGGAGTAAACTTTCTGGATTTGTGGCAGTATATACTGAGCGCCAGATAAATCTGCCGCTTAGTATAATGTGACGCACACAGCCGCATGAGGAATTTTGCCGCTTCACGGCTGCGGCTGACGCGATACTCAGGGCAGATTCCATCGGCCGTGAGTATAACTAAAACGGCGGAGTATTGAATGAAAGGCGAAGAATATGTTTATCAATGTGTCTTAGAAGTCTGTACGGAGAATTCTATATGAAATTAACGAAATGTTGGAGGAGAACGGAATTACACCGATTGGAAGTGATCCGTCGTTACAGTAAGGAGGACAAATACGAATGAAGGGCTCGGAATGCAAATTTGTGAAATACATGGAAGGATCGGATAAGCGTTTTGTTATTCCAGTTTATCAGCGGAACTATGACTGGAAAACCGAAAACTGCAAACAGCTTTATGATGATCTCGTAAAGATAATCAAAGGGCATCGGAAGAGCCACTTCTTTGGAAGTCTTGTTTCTGTATATAACCCGGACGGACATAACGAGGAATTCCTTATTATTGATGGGCAACAGCGTTTGACTACGGTATCGTTGCTATTTCTTGCCATGTATAATCTGATAGATCAGGGGATTATTGCCACGGAAACATCAAACCTGAAGCAGCGCATCTTCGAGGAGTACCTTGTGGATAAGTGGAAGCCGGAAGATACTCGGATCAAACTCAAGCCAGTCAAGAATGACCAGATGGCCTTTGGCAGACTCTTTTCTGATCCGACGGAGCACATCCGGGAATCAAACCTGACAGTGAACTATAATTATTTCTATGACCGTATTCAAAAGCAAGAAATTTCCATTGATGAGTTATACGACGCCATCTGCTGTCTGGAAATTATCAACATCCGGCTGGATATGGAGGACAATCCTCAGCTGATTTTTGAGAGCCTTAATTCCACCGGACTGGATTTGAGCGAGGGTGATAAAATCAGAAATTTTATTCTCATGGGATTGCCTTCTAAGGAACAGGAGGACTACTATGAGAAATATTGGAATAAAATCGAGATCTGCACGAAGTACGATGTCAGTGCGTTCATCAGAGATTACCTGAGCGTAAAGCAGCAGGCTATTCCGCAGCAAAAGAAGATATATACGAACTTTAAGGATTTTGTTGAACTGGGGAAATATGAAACGGAACAACTCCTGATAGAGATGCTTGCGTATGCCAAACGCTATCAGATGCTACTTGGAACCAGCACCGGAAACAAAGCTCTTGATGCTTGCATAGCAAGGCTCAATCGGTTGGAAACAACTGTAACAAGACCATATTTCCTTGAAGTGCTAAGACTTTACAATGAGAATAAGATTTCGCTTGCTCAGGTTACGGATATTTTCCTAACGACGGAGAATTACCTCTTCCGCAGGACTATTTGCGACCTTCCAACCAATGCCATGAACAAGATATTTCTCATGTTGCATCGGGAAATCATCCGGTATGACGGAACTGATGATAATTACGTTGAAAAGCTCAAGTATGCGCTTCTATCGAAAAAGGAACGTGCTCGCTTTCCGGATGACGAAGAATTCTCTGCTGCCTTTGCAGAAAGACCGGTTTTTCTTACGAACAGCAAAAACAAGATCTACATCTTGGAGAGGATTGAGAATTTTGGCACATCCGAGGATAAGGATGTCTATCGCCATTGTGATGATGGCACGTATTCAATTGAACATATTATGCCGCGGCATCTTACCCCTATCTGGCAAAAGGAACTTGGCGATGACTATGAGCAGATACATGAAAAGTGGCTGCATAGAATCGCAAATCTAACGTTAACGGCCTATAACTCGAAATATAGCAACAGCTCATTTGCCGAAAAGAAGACCATGCAAAATGGCTTTGATGAAAGCGGCATCCGGATGAATACTTGGATTTCCAAAAAGGATAGGTGGACGCTGGCGGAATTGGAGGAACGTAGCGGATATCTTACCAACAGAGCCTTGACCATATGGGTAACTCCGGTCACATCATTCGAGCCGGAAGAAAAACAACTTGATACCTATACACTGGAAGATGAAGACGAACTGACAGGAAGACTGATAGCGAAGTTCACATTTAAGAATACAGAACAGCCGGTATCAACCTGGGTAGAGATGTTTCAGAAAGTTATTCAGATTTTATATATTGAAGACAAGTCGGTTATCACAAAGCTGGCTTTGTCTGAAGAAGACAATATTGCGCTCCATTTCAGCACTAATAAAGATGCTTTCACAAAATCTATGGAAATAGGTGATGGTATCTACGTATGGACAAATACAAGCACTGCGAGCAAGCTCTCTGTCCTTAACCGTCTGTTCAAGCTTTATGATGAGGAACCGGCAGATTTGGTGTTCTATCTGAGAGACGATAGAGAAGCTAATGAAGATGAACCGGGAAGCAGATACGAACTGAGAAGAAGATATTGGACATACGCACTTCCGATTATCCAGAAAGCGCACGGCGCAGGAGGTTCGTTCTCCAATGTGAATCCGTCAAGAGATAACTGGATCAACGGTTTCTTTGGTGTTGGAGGATTTTATCGGTGCTGCGTTGCAAACTTTGATGCAGCGCGTGCGGAAGTAGTGTTCAGCAGATCCAGTAAAGATGAAAACAAAGCGGCCTTCGATAGTCTGTATGCGCATAAGTCAGAAATCGAAGCAGTACTCGGCACAGCGCTTCACTGGAATCGAGGTGATGATATTAAATCCTCGAAAATATACATTCAGCTAAATAATGTCAGCATTGAGAATGAAACCGATTGGCTCCAGATGGCGAATTTCCATGCGGACTGTACAAAGAAGTTTTACGATGTGATTGTTCCGTACATAGCAAAACAAAACTGACCCGAGGTTTTCAATGGGTGAGTATTACGATTGGGTAAATGCAGATAAAAAAGAATGCATCTGTCCAAATGACTTTGATTTCGGATACAAGCGAACAGAATCATTGAGTCCGTCCGAAGATAGAAAATTCAAAGTGCATTGATATTGATC
>Ga0137309_101666_pt1 | contig 14548 bp, 12 predicted proteins | sample NAcewiD2O_June_FD_97179 | JGI IMG/M metagenome (GOLD analysis project Ga0137309, IMG submission 97179) | Mouse cecal microbial communities from Vienna, Austria - N-Acetylneuraminic amended D2O_June | ecosystem: Host-associated > Mammals > Digestive system > Large intestine > Cecum | place... | reverse complement strand
TCTCAGGGATGTGGAAATGAGTTTGGGGATACAATTTCCTGAATTATTTCATGCAATCAACAATAGTGGGATGATGGATCACTTAAGCCACTCCAGGGAATGGGTCGAAGATAAAATTGCAAACGATATGAATTATGTATGGCTGGGAGATTTTTTTGGAGAATGGATGGGCAATTGCTGTCCGTTTGCTTTTGAGAACCTTCAAAATGCCTGTGATGAACTGTACGAATGTCTGAAGTTTGACTTGAACATTTACCTGGAACGTCAATCCATCAATTCCCTATACAGGCTTATCCCGTTTGCACACAAAATATCCGGTGATAAATATTGTTTTTTGTATGAAGATGGGGAAGAAGAACCTAAAATAGTGGTGTATGGACATGACACTGGGGATGTCGAGTTGTGGGCAAACAATTTCGAGGAATTTTTGTATTTCCAGATCGTTGAAGAAGTGGCGGATAAAAAAAGGGAAATTCATTCGGATTATATAATGGCGCACATTCAATGGTTGAATGATGCGCATAAACGTCTGCTGACAGAAATGCCAATAAAAGATATTTGGGAACAATTACCTGAACCGCAGGAATTTAATATTTGGTCGTGCTAACCAAATCATGATTTGGCTTTCGCCTATGCTTATTGCAGTACATATGTTCTTGCATGTCAAGTGTACCTAATTCAGATAAAAAGTTGTGAAAACCCGCAGGAATATTAAAATTCCTGCGGGTTTTGGAGCTGCTGGTCGGATTTGAACCGGCGACCGCTGGTTGTTTGTAAGGTTAGTATAACACCGGGAAATCATGCAGGTCTATGATGTTCCTCAGTGTTTCAAAGTACACAAACATTGGGGTGCGATTCAAATTCTCTTTTCTAGCTCAGCTTGTTTTTCCTCGTAGCCGGGCTTGCCCAGCAGGGCGAACATGTTGCTCTTGTAGGCCTCCACGCCAGGCTGATCGAAGGGATTGATCTTCAGCAGGTGGCCGGACAGGCCGCAGACGTACTCAAAGAAGTAGATCAGGTAGCCCACGCTGGCCTCACTGATGACCGGCATCTGGATCAGGATGTTGGGCACGCCACCGTCCACGTGGGCCAGCATCACGCCCCGCATGGCCCGGTCGGCCACAAAGGCCAGGGGCTTGCCGGACAGGAAGTTGAGCCCGTCGATGTTCTCCGGGTCGTCGGGAATGACGTACTCCCCCTTGGGGGCGAAGCTGACGACGGTCTCGCACATGATCCGCCGGCCCTCCTGGATGTACTGGCCCATAGAGTGGAGGTCAGCGGTGTACTCCAGGCTGGCGGGCAGCATTCCCTTGCCCTCCTTGCCCTGGCTCTCGCCGTAGAGCTGCTTCCACCACTCGGCGAAGAAGCGGAACCGGGGCTCGTAGCCGGCCAGCATCTCCACGCACTTGCCGCCCTCCTCCAGGGCGTTCCGGGCGGCGGCGTACTGCCAGGCGGGGTTGTCCAGACCGGGGGCGGACAGTTCCTCCATGGCCCGCCGGGCGCCGTCCATCAGGGCCTGAATGTCCACGCCCGCCGCGGCAATAGGAAGCAGGCCCACAGCGGTGAGCACAGAGAACCGGCCGCCGATGGCGTCGGGCACCACGAACTCCTCATAGCCCTCGGCGTCGGCCAGGCCCTTCAGGGCCCCACGGGCCTTGTCGGTGGTGGCGTAGATGCGGTCTTTGGCCCCCTCCTTGCCGTACTTCTTCTCCAGCAGCCCCTTAAAGATGCGGAAGGCGATGGCCGGCTCGGTGGTGGTGCCTGACTTGGAGATGACGTTGACGGAGAAGTCCCGGTCGCCGATCAGGTCGATGAGCTCCAGCAGGTTGTCGGTGGAAAGTTCGTTGCCGGCGAAGAAGATGTCAGGGGTGTCTTTTTTCTTTAGGTTGTAGTTGGGGGAGCAGAGCAGGTCGATGACCGCCCGAGCCCCCAGATAGGAGCCACCGATACCGATGACCACCAGCACCTGGGACTGCTGCTGGATTTTTTTGGCGGCGGCCTGGATGCGGGCGAACTCCTCCTTGTCGTAATTCCTGGGCAGATCCACCCAGCCGGTGAAGTCGCCGCCGGGGCCGGTGTGGCTCCAGATCATGGAGGCAGCCTGCTCCAGGCCATCCTTCCGGCTGGTCAGGTAGTTTTCGGGGACAAAAGAGGTGATGTTGGAGAGATCGAGTTTTAACATGGTGCTACCTCCTTGAAACGGCCTGTATCAGGCGCAAAATATCTTCCAGGGTATGCTGGTAGTAGACGCTGGCGGGTTCGGGGTACTGGCGGGAGTCAGTGGCGGGCCGGTCGGTGCCGAAGATGGCGGTGACGCCCAGCTCGTAGGCCTCCTCCGCCCCGGGACCGATGCCGCCCACAATGGCGATGAGGGGCACGTTTTTCGGACGGGTGCGCCGGGCGATGCCGGAGATCACCTTACCGTGGACGCTCTGGCCGTCGATCCGGCCCTCGCCGGTGATGACCAGATCGGCGGTTTTCAGGTGGCGGGCGAAGTCCATCATATCCAGCACCGCCTCAATGCCCGGCTTCAGCTCCGCACCCAGGAAGGCCACGCTGCCCGCGCCCATGCCGCCGGCGGCACCCGCCCCCGGGAGCGTTCCGATTTCCAGTCCCAGATCTTGGCGGATCACGCCGTCCAAATGGCGCAGACCTGCGTCCAGCCGCTCCACCATGGCTCCGTCCGCCCCCTTCTGGGGGCCGAACACCGGGGCCGCGCCCCGGGGGCCGTGGAGGGGATTGTCCACGTCGCACATCACAGTGATTTTCACGCCCGCCAGCCGCTCCTTCGTCTCGGCGGTGCTGACATGGGCGATTTGGCTCAGGTCGCCCCCGGTGGGGACGAATTCCTCTCCGTTCTCCCGGAAAAACCTGGTTCCCAAGGCGGCGGCGCAGCCGCAGCCACCGTCGTTGGTGCAGCTGCCCCCCAGACCCAGCAGAACCTCGGTGCAGCCGTATTTCACCGCGTGGGCAATGAGCTGACCCACGCCGTAGGTGGTGGTCTTTTCCGGATTCAGCCGGCCCTCCACCATGGGCAGGCCGGCAGTGCTGGCCATCTCGATTACCGCCCGTTTGCCGGAGCGGCAGTAGATGGCCTGGACGGGCTCGCCGTAGGGGCCGGCGGCCTCGACGGTCACCGGCTGGGCCTGGAGGGCCTGGATGAAGCACTCCACCGTCCCCTCGCCCCCGTCGGCCACCGGCAGATCCACCACCTTACAGTCCGGGAAGAATTTGGGGATGGACTGCCGGGCGATTCCGCAGATCTCCAGGCTGGACAGAGTGCCCTTAAAGGAGTCGGAGATTACGATACATTTCTTCATGGCGCTCATTTGTTGACCACGTTGACAGGCGCGCCCTCCAGATAGGCCTTTACGTTGGAAACGGCGCAGTCCATGATCCGCTGGCGGCTCTCCTTGGGAGCCCAGGAGATATGGGGGGTGATGATGCAGTTCTTGGCCTTCAGCAGGGGATTGTCGGCGCGGATTGGCTCGGTGTACACCACATCCAGGCCGGCGGCCCCCATTTTGCCGCTGTTCAGGGCGTCGGCCACGTCCTGCTCATTGATGAGCTGCCCCCGGGCGTTGTTGATGAGGATGACCCCGTCCTTCATCCTGGCGATGGACTCCTTGTTGATCATGCAGGTGTTCTCCGGGGTCAGGTTGCAGTGGAGGGTGATGACATCCGCCCGGGCATACAGGTCGTCCAGCGCCACATACTCGGCGATCTCCCTGCCGGAGTCGTTGGGGTACAGGTCATAGGCCAGCACCTTCATGCCCAGAGCCTTGGCGATGCGGCCCTCGGTCTGGCCGATGCGGCCGAAGCCGATGATGCCGATGGTCTTGCCCTCCAGCTCGATGAGGGGGTAGTCCCAGTAACACCAGTCGATGCAGTTTGCCCAGTTGCCGGCGTGAACAGAGGCGTCGTGATGGCCGATATGATGGCATACCTCCAGCAGCAGGGCGATGGAGAACTGGCTCACCGAGGCGGTGCCGTAGGTGGGCACATTGGTAACGGGGATGCCCTTCTCCTTGGCGTACTCATAGTCCACCACATTGTAGCCGGTGGCCAGCATGGAGATCATCTTCATGGCGGGGCAGGCGTCAATGACCTTTTTGGTGATGGGGGTCTTGTTGGTAAAGACCACCTCCGCATCCCCGATGCGGGCGATGGCCTCGTCCTCGTCGGTGAGACTGGTGCGGTCATAGACCGTCAGATCACCCAGCCGGCCCAGTTCGTCCCAGCTCAGGTCACCGGGATTTTCGGTATAGCCGTCTAACACTACGATTTTCATAAGCTCCACTCCTTTTTGCAGATAAAGTCAGCCGGGGCCCCGGATATTTACCAGGCCCCGGCCAAAAAGCTACCCCTTGGGCGCTATCAATTCAACGGGCGCCGTGATGATGTCAGGGAACAGAATGAACAGGCACAGGATGCCCACCGTGAGGAACAGCCAGGGCACCACTGATTTTATCACCTTTTCCAGCGGCAGTCCAGTGACGTTCTCTGCCGCATACAGGCACACGCCCACGGGAGGGGTAATCAGTCCGAAGCTGAGGGCGATGACCAGGAACACCACGAAGAACAGGGGCTTTACACCCAGCTGCTTTACCACCGGCAGCAGAATGGGCACCAGGATATAGATGGCGGCGGTGGCGTCCATGAACATGCCCACCACAATCAGCAGGGCGAAAAGCAGGAACATAATGACCAGCTGATTGCTGGAGATACCCAGGATGAAGTTGGCCAGCTTGGTGGGCAGGCCATCCAGCTCGAAGATCTGACCGGCGGGCTTGGCGGCGATGGCGATGAACAGGATGGTGCCGGTCTGCCGGGCGTTTTTACAGATGATGCGGGGCAGGTCGGACCACTTGAGCCGTTTGTACACATAGATGGAGATGAGTACTGCGTAGGCCACGGCAATGCCGGCGCCCTCTGTGGGCGTGTAGATGCCGCTGTACATGCCGGTGAGCAGGATCACGGGTACCATCAGGGCGGGAATCGCGCTGAAGAACGCCTTGCCCAGCCGGCGGGCACTGAATGCGCTCTTTTCCCCGTAACCGGTAATCTTGCAGTGGATAAAATTGTACACCATGTAGATCAGGCCAATGAGTACGCCAGGGACCATTCCGGCCATCAGGGCCTTGCCGATGGACTCGCCGGCGGTGGAGGCGGCCACAATCATCAGGATGCTGGGCGGAATCACTGAGGCCAGCATACAGCCCGCCAGGTTGATGCCCACGCCGTACTCCTTGGGGTAGCCCTTCTTGGCCATGGCGTTAATGCTCATCTTGCCAATGCTGGCCACAGCGGCCACGGAGGAGCCGGACATGGCGCCGAAGATGATGTTGCACAGGATGGACACATGGCCCAGGCCGCCGTAAATCCAGCCCACGCAGGAGTCGGCCAGTTCATAGATCTTGTCAGCGATGCCGCCCTCGTCCATAAGAGAACCGGCCAGTATGAACAGGGGAACGGCCACCATCACAAAGCTGTTCATGGAGGTGTACATCAGCTGGACCACCATGGTCAGGGGCATATTGCCCATTGTGATCAGCACAATGACAGAGGCCGCGCCCAGAGAGATGGCGATGGGTACGCCCAGGCACATCAGTGCCAGAAAGATTAACAGCAGGGCAATGCTCACTTCTTCTCGCCTCCGATCTCTACTTTATGGGGATATTCCAGCAGGCTTTGCAGTGTGCCAATCATTCCCAGCACGCCGCACAGGGGAACGCAGATCATGATAAAGCCCATAGGAATGGCCACGGCCGTCGCCATTTCCCGGAGGGCAAACTTCTGCATGGTCAGCTGTACGCCGTAGTAGACCATGAAGGCGAAAAAGGCAAAGGTGACCACATAGTACAGCAGGGTACACAGCTTTTGCAGGGGGCGGGGGAACAGATTGACCAAAATAACCACCCGGGAGGACTCCGCACGGTTGAAGCCGGCGGCCACCGCCATAAACATCATCCACAGGAAGAAAAAGCGGGTGGTCTCCTCGGTCCAGGTCACTTTCAGATGAAGCGGGCGGCAGGCTACCTGAAGCAAAACCACGAACAGCAGGCAAATCAGGGTGCCGCCGCACAGGATATTTTCCAGCAAGTCCACTGCATCAAAAAACTTGCTCAGCGGCGAAGACTTACGTTCCATAACTACTCCCTTCCAGCATTATTTTATGTTGGGAGGGGGATATACCCCCCTCCCCCCGGACACATCAGGACTTGCCGCAGAAGGCGGTGGTAGCCTCAAACAGCTCGTCATTGGCGACCAGTTCCTTGAACTTGGGATACAGACCCTGAGAAATTTCCACAAATTTCTGGAAGCCGTCCTCAGGAACCTCGTTGTACTCCATGCCGTTGTCGGTGAGCAGCTTCAGCATCTCGCCGTCCTTCTCGGCCTGGTAATCCACATACCACTGTTGGCACTCCTCGGCAGCTTTGCGCAGGGCGTCCTGCTGGTTCTGAGACAGGCCGGTGAGCTTGGCGGTGTTCATACCCACCACCCAGGCGTCAGCGATGTGGTTGGTACCGGAGATGTACTTCTGAACCTCGTAGAAATTGTTGGTGGCAGGCACGTCCACCGGGTTCTCCTGGCCGTCCAGGGTATTCAGCTGAAGGGCGTTATACACCTCGCTGAAGTTCATAGGGGTGGCGGTGGCGCCGCAGGCGGTAAAATATTCGGTGTACAGGGAGTTGCTGGGGGTGCGCAGGACCATTCCCTTCAGGTCGTCGGGGGAGTTGACAGGGGTTTTGCTGTTGGTGATCTGACGGAAACTGCGGGTCCAGCGGCCCAGACAGGTGATGCCCATGCTCTCCACGCTGTTAAACAGGTCCTTGCCGGTGTCGCTGTTCAGGTAGTCCTGAAGCTGCTTGGTGTCGTCAAACAGGTAGGGCACGGAGATGACAAAGAAGCTCGGGTCAAAGCTGGCGTACAGGGAGGCGGCCAGAATGACGATATCCAAAGAGCCGTTGCCCACAGAGGTGACGGCCGCGTTGCCGTCGCCGCCGTAGAGGGTTCCGTTGGGGAAGATGGTCAGCTCGATGCTGCCGCCGGAGTACTCCTCCACCTTGGCCTTAAACTCCTGGGCGGCGGCGTATATGTAGGAGTTGTCTGCATCGGGAACGCTGACGTTAAGGGAGACCTTGGTCTCGCCGCCGTTGGAGCCGCTGCCTCCAGCGGGCTGCTTCCCGCCGCAGGCGGCCAGGGAAACAGTCATAGCCAGTGCAAGAATCATACTGAGACACTTTTTCATTTTGAACGCTCCTTTTCTGATTTATAATAGGCCGAGATTGATCTGATAGAGCTCTTTCAACCGGGGATAGAGGCCGGTGTAAACCCGATAACGCCGGTCATACACCACCTTGTGTGTGTCAGAGTGCTTAATTTCCATGCACACCGTCTTTTCTACCTTCTCCGACGCCTCATAGACATCCCGGAAGACGCCCGCGCCCACGCCGGCCAAAAGGGCCGCCCCCACGGGGGCCATGTCGTTCATATCCAGCACGGTGATGTCCCGCCCGGTGATATCTGCCTTTATCTGGGCCCAGACCCGGCTCTTGGCCCCGCCGCCGATGGAGGAGAAGCTGGTGAGGGGCCTGCCCGTGACCTCCTCCACCATCTCGATCAACTGGCGCAGGCCGTAACCGCAGCCCTCCAGCACCGCCCGGTTCATCTCCCGCCTGGTGGTCTTGAGGGACAGCCCGAAGAACACGCCTCTGGCATAGGGGTCCCACACAGGACTGCGCTCTCCCATCATGTAGGGAAGGAACACCAAGCCGTCAGCCCCGGCAGGGGCCTGGTCCGCGTCGTCATTCATCAACAGCATCCCCTGTTTGCCGGAGACAGAGGGGTAGTCCTTGTAGTCCTGGTAGAAGTTTTCATAAATCCATTGGTAGGAGGAGCCGGTGTGGGACATGGCGCCCTGGTAGATCCAGGTGCCGTCCACCACGTGACGGCGGTTGATGAAGTGGGGAGAGAACTTGGGCTGGTCCACACACACTGTAAGCACGTCCGTGGTCCCCACCGACTCGCACACGTCCCCCCGCTTCACCACGCCGGCCGCCAGGGTGGCGCAGGCGGTGTCGCCGCCGCCGATGACAATTTTGGTCTCGGGAGACAGCCCCATGGCCAGCAGCACCGGGTGGGTCAGGGTGCCCACTACGTCGGTGGACTTGTGCAGGGGCGGCAGTTTTGCCATATCAATACCAATTTTGTCGCAAATCTCCTGGGACCAGGTCCCGGCCCCAGCTGTTTCATACAGCAGGGTGTAGGAGGCGTTGGAGTGGTCGATGGCGAAGTTTCCGCAGAGCATGTGGGCGATCAGGGTGTTCACATGGCCGAAATAGCGGGTTTTGGCGTATACTTCGGGCAGATGCCGCTTGATCCACAGCATGGAGGTGCCGGACATGGCGCCTGCCATGGGGCTGTTGGCGGTGATGGCAAACAGCTTTTCGGTGCCGATGGTCTGGCGGAAAATCTCCGCCTCCTCGGTGCTGCGCCGGTCGGAGTAGATGATGGGGTCTACCAGCACGGTTCCCTTCTCGTCGAAGGCGGCTAATCCGGGGCACAGGCTGGAGATGCCGATGGCCTTGATCCTGGCCGGGTCCACCTTGTGCCGGCTGATAAGCGCGCCTATGCAGCCGGTAAAAGCGTTCCACATGTCGGCGGTGTCAATCTGGATGGAAACCTGGTCGGGGTTGATGAGCCGGTATACCGCGCTCTCCTGGGCCACAAAGCCGGCGTTCTGGTCAATCACCATCACTTTAATGCTGGAGGTGCCCACGTCTACGCCCAGAAGATAGATATCTTCCATGATGTTCCCTCCTTATCTGCCGGAGCGGCATATGAATTAGAACTGGTCGTAGTTCTTGTCGTTCTCCAGCTGAGCCAGCAGCTCCTTGGTTTCTTTCACGGAGTAGCCGTGGTGGATCAGGTAGCGCAGGGCCACCACCAGAGCGGTGACGTCGGGGTAGTCCCAGACGAAGCGGCCCATGGTCACGCCGCCCACGCCGCAGTCCATGGCCTCGCGGGTGATGGTGAGGAAGTGGTTCAGCTTACCGGCGTCGTCCAGGCCGGCGGGGGCGTCGCCGCCCTGGATCACCACGCGGAAGCCGCTGGGGACGGTGGACAGAGCCTTGGCCATGGCGTCGGGATTGCCGCAGTAGGTGGTCTTCACAATGTCCATGCCCATCTCGCAGGCAGAACGGATGCAGTAGGCGATGTTCTCCCAGGAGGTGCGCTGATCTACGGGGACGCTCTCACCCTTGGGGTACACATGGCCGATCAGGGGCATGCCCTTCTGCATGCACTCGGCGGCGAAGCGGCCGATGGCCTCGAACTGGACGCCCTGGTAGTCGCCCAGGGTCATGGCGCCCATGGACACGCCGGAGGCGCCCAGGGAGATGGCCTCGTCCACGTTGCCGAAGATGATGTCCTGGGTGGGGGCCACAGGGCTGTAGTTGGAGATCTTGCAGAGGATGGCCACGTCGCGGTTCTTCTCCGCGTCCCAGCACTGGTTCAGGATGCCGGGGGTGATGGTCATGGCGTCGGGCCTGCCGGCGACGATCTTGTCGATAGTGGACTGGATGCTGTGCAGCCCGGTCATGGGGGCGATGCCCCGGGAGATGGCGTGATCCACCGTAATTGCCATCATTTTGCCGCTCTTGGGGTCTACCATGCGGGACATGCGTACCTTTTTACCAAGACCTACGTTGCTCATTGTAATACTTCCTTTCAAAAATCATAATTCAAACCTGCCGGAGGCTCATAGGGCAGGAGATGCGCTTACGGTTCAATGACCACCTTCAGGCCGGTGCCGCTGACGCACACATCATAGGCCTGCTGGAACTCCTCGATCTTGAACTTGTGGGTGACGATCTTGTCGGCGTTGATCTTGCCGCTCTTGATCATCTCAGCGGCGGCCAGGTAGTCCTCCAGCTTATAGGCGGTGCTGCCGTTGACGTTGATCTCGCCGTAGTGGATGGTGTTGATTTCCACGTTGGACTCGCCGGTGCCGGCGAATCCGGCGAACAGGTTCACGGTGCCGCCCCGCTTGCACAGCTTCAGGGTGGAATTGACCAGGGCGGGCACGCCGATGGCCATAACGATGACGTCCATGCCCTGGCCGTTGGTCTCCCGGCTGACGATGGCGGGCAGATCCTCCTTGGTGGGATCCACTACCAGGTCGGCGCCCAGCTCCAGGGCCACCTTCCGGCGGGATTCGTTGGGCTCGCTGACAATCACCTTCCGGGCGCCGGAAATCTTGGACAGCTGGAGGTGGAACAGGCCGATGGGGCCGGCGCCCACGATAAGTACGTCGTCGTTGAAGCCAGTGCCGGCATTCTTCAGGCCCCGGATGCAGCAGGCCAGGGGCTCGATGAGGGCGCCGGCGGCATAGGACACGTGATCGGGCAGCTTGACGATGTTGCCGTTCTGGATGCAGATGGCGGGGATACGGATAAACTCCTCAAAACCGCCGTCGAACTCATAGCCGATGGCCTTGCGCTCCAAACAGGCGTTCTCCCGGCCGCGCAGACAGCTGCTGCAGTGGTGGCAGGGGATCACGTTGGCCACAGCTACCTTTTCGCCCACCGCGAAGCCCTTGACGTCGGTGCCCACCTCGGCGATGACGCCGCAGATCTCGTGGCCGATGACGGAAGGATAGCGGACTCCCTTGGTCTTTTTCCCGGTGAGGATCCGCATGTCGGTGCCGCAGATGGCGGCGCTCTTCATCTCCAGCAGGATCTCGTCGCTGCCGATGGTCGGCTTTTCGATTTCCGCAGGAGCAAACTGATTGGGGCTGGACAGAACAACTGCTCTCATGTAAACCACTCCTTGTAAGTTTTTGTGGTGATGTTCACCAGCTGAAATTATAGTAGCATATATGTAGTAAAGTTACAATACCTAAAATCAAGTTTGTAGGCTCGTCGAAAAAACTACAGGAATTTTTATGCAACTAGCACATATACTTCGACAGAAACGCCATAAAATCGTAGGAACTCTCGATATTATTGAGCTTATTGTATAATACGTGAGGGAGTTTGCTGTAGTAGTTTTTCTACATTGAAGACATAAAAAAGATACCTGCGGATGCAGGTATCGGCCCTCTCTACGCTGGGATTCGGCGCCGCTTACGCCTTGTTGACCATGGTCGCGGTGCGGATCTTATAGATGGACTGGTACGCCTGGTCGTAGTCCTGAAAGGCCACAATGGCGATCAGGCTGTCGATAACGGCCAGCTGAGCAAGCCGGGTGCTGGCTGCTTCCGAGCGGAAAATGGTCTCCTCACTCACCGTGGTGATGGTGTAGTCTGCGATCTGGGCCAAGTTGTTCTTCCCCACCTGGGTCAGCCCCACCACGGTAGCCCCGCAGGATTTGCCCAGCTCAGCGGCGTGGAGCACGTGGAGGTTGTTTCCAGAGTGGGACACGGCGAACAGCACGTCTCCCGGGCGCAGCAGGGCAGCCTCCATCAGCTGGATGTCCTTGTCCTCTGCCGCGGACACGTGAATCCCGATCTGCAAAAACTTGTGGTGGGCATCCTGACACACCAGCATACTTGCCCCCGTCCCCGCGAACACGATGCGGGACGCCTGGGAGAGGATATGCCCCACCTGGGCAACGGTCTCCATATCCAGCGCCTGTAGCGTGCGCTGGAGCGCGGTGATCTCGGTGGAAAAGATTTTTTTGCAGATCTCCTCCGGGTCGTCGTCCTTCTGCAGCTTGGGGTGGTACTGCTGGCTGGATGGGATCGTCTCCATCGCGGCGCAGATCTTGAACTCCTGGAACCCCTTGTACCCCAGACTCTTGCAGAAACGAACCACTGTAGCGTCGCTCACCCCGATCAGCTCCGCCAGCTCCAAAAGCGTGCAGTGAACCGCTTTGTCCATATTTTCCTTGATAAAGCTGGCGATCTTGCGCTCCGCGACCGTAGCGGTTTGACTGTTGTATTTCGCGATGACCCTGCCGATGCAACTGGAGTTATCCATAATATCAATTCCTCCTGTATAGATACAGCAAACGCATTGTCCATGTATAACATAATGGATTGATTTTACCATAACTATCCAAGTTATGCAACCAAAGAAGGGACTACAAAATCTAGAGAAAAAGTCCCTTCGGAAGAATGTAGGAACATATCCCTCCTGGGAATTTATATTTTACAAAGGACAACAACGTGCGAATTATTACAATGCCATGAAGGTTTCGCTGGCACTGACTTTTGTCCCTCTGGAACCTCACAGCCACACCACACACCTTTTGAAAGATTCTTTGTTTAGCAGAACTGGAACGCCAGTCAACTGGGGGGAAAAGTTCCAAGGCTCAAGGCACCGAAAAAACCGCAAAAATCCCAATGACCGATGGGTTTGTTGAGCGGATAAAGGTATACGCAAAGGAAGATGCCAAGAAAGGCGTTTATATGTTCGGAGGGTTTTACCCAAATGCGGCTTGCACACATGGCCGTATTATTCAGCAGCTCTATGAAAATCGTGTAGCGGGAGCGTTGAGTGCAGAGCGGGTTGCAAAGTTATCCGGGGGATACGAGAAAGAGCAGGGGGCGTTGAAGCAGTCTGCAAAGGAGTTGCAGACTGTTGTAAATGAAATTGAAACCCAAGCCGTCAATGTCCAGAGCTTTCTGAAGATTGTACGAAAGTACACCGCACCGGCAGAATTGACCCCAGCCCTTTTGCGCGAGTTTGTGGAAAAGTTAGTTGTCCACGCCCCGGACAAACCCAGCGGTCATCGCACCCAGCGTATTGACGTACACTACAACTTTATCGGGGAGATTGATTTTTCTCCAGAATATAGCAGGAATAGCAAACAGACAACCGCATGATACGACGGTATCATGCGGTTGCCCATCAAATTCCCAAAAGGTTCTTTAATGCGTACTGCACATATGTTCCTAAATGTCAATCGAAATTGATTTATAGAAAAAGTTGTAAAACCCGTAGAAACCTTGGGTTCCCCCTGATAGGGGTATCTACAATCCAGGGGAATCCCCCAGCAGGAATTATGCTGTAATTTCCTGCTGGGGCTTTTCTTCTTCCCCGGTTTCGCCGATAAATCCAATGTCAGTATAATGGATTTCCACAGTCTGTTCCGAATACTTGGAATACTTCACGCTTTTCTCATGCACTACGATCTTCTGGATGAACAGCCGCAGCAGTTCCGGCGTCAGTTTCGTAATGTCGGTGTAACGCTTGGCCTTGGCGATGAAGCCATCGGTGCTGGATACCGTATCCCGCAGCTTCCGGATGGCCGCCTCCTTTGTGGGGGTTTCCACCGCCAGCCTCTCCTGTTCCTCTGTGTAGCTACCGGACAGCGCCTGGAACTGCTCCACCGAAATGTGGCCAAGCACCCGATCCTCGTAAAGCCTTTTGAAAATGGCATCCAGTTCCGCGCCGCGCTTCCGCATGGCGGTCAGTTCCCGTTCCAGCCTGCGGATCTCCCGCTGGATTTCTGCGGACTGCCTGCCGCCGATGTACTCCGCAAACTCCCTGGTATGTTCCCTGGCCATCGCCGTTACCCGCCGCAGATCCTCCAGGATCACCTCGTCCAGCACGCATTCCCGGATATAGTGGGCGGTGCAGACTTCTTTCCCCTTTTTCTTGTAGGTGTAACAGGCGAAGTTGTTCCAGGTGGGCTTCATCGTATGCGCTCGATGCAGCACCATGGTGGCCCCACAGTCCGCGCACACCACCAGCCCGGAGTATTTGTTCTGCTCCTTCATCTTGGTGGGGCGGCGCTTGTTCTGGCGCACCCGCTGGACGATGTTCCAGACCTCCCGCGTCACCAGCGCCGGGTGAGTCCCCTCAAAAACCAAGCATTCCTCCCTAGGATGGGTAATCCGGCGCTTGTCCTTATAGGATTTGGTGCTGTACCTCATGTTGACGGTGTTGCCCAGATAGACCTCATTCTCAAGCATGGCGGCGACAGTGCTTTCAGACCAGTCGCAGGGGGTCTCCAAATTCATGGAGGAATGGGCGATCCCAAATTTCTGATAGGCGTAGACCGCCGGACACAGAAGCTGTTCACTTTTCAACTGCCGCGCGATTTGGCTGGGACCCATGCCGCCAGCACACATGGCAAAGATCCTGCGGACAATGGCAGCGGCTTCCTCATCTACCACCAGCCGGTTTCTGTCATCCTCGCTGCGCCGGTAGCCATAGGGCGCTCTGGCCCCCAAGCGCTCCCCTCGTTCAGCCTTTGCCCGGAATACGGCCCGTACCTTGCGGCTGGAGTCCCGTACATACCATTCATTAAATAAGTTCCTTCTGTACTCTAAATGAGCAAAATTAAAAACTGCCCAAATGGACAGTACGCATAAAGAACATTTCAGGAATATGGTAGGCAACCGCATGATGCAGTAGCGTTATGCGGTTGTCTGTCTGCTAACCTGGCTGTATTCCGGGGAAAAATCAATTTCGCCAATGAAATTGTAATGCACGTCAATCCGCTGTGTGCGATGGCCGCTGGACTTGTCCGGGGCGTGGACAACGATCTTTTCCACAAACTCGCGTAACAGGGCCGGGGTCAGCTCCGTCGGCGC
>Ga0137309_101663_pt1 | contig 14558 bp, 13 predicted proteins | sample NAcewiD2O_June_FD_97179 | JGI IMG/M metagenome (GOLD analysis project Ga0137309, IMG submission 97179) | Mouse cecal microbial communities from Vienna, Austria - N-Acetylneuraminic amended D2O_June | ecosystem: Host-associated > Mammals > Digestive system > Large intestine > Cecum | place... | reverse complement strand
AAGGTACTGTTAATCGAAAGCCTGGCAACGTTATGCGGCGGGCTGGGAACGGCGGTCCGATGGTGAAATATGCCTGGTTTAAATGGAAGTTTGGTATCAATGTCTGAGAGAGGAGGAATATTGTGAGCGAACAATTGGTTATTACATTAAGCCGTGAATTTGGCAGTGCAGGACATGAAATTGCAGAGAGGATTGCAAAAGATTTGGGCATCAAGTTTTATGACAGGAGCATGCTCGATGAGATTGCAGGACAGATGGACGTCAATATTGAAGTACTTGAGAAATATGATGAGAAGCCGCGCAACCGCATCCTGTCAAGGAGAGTAGGAAAATATTCAAATTCCATGGAGGAAATTCTGGCGGAGACACAGTTTGATTTTATCCGGGAAAAGGCGGAGAGCGGAGAGTCCTTTGTCATTGTGGGACGTTGTTCTGAGACCGTGTTGCAGGACGTGGAAGGCATGATTTCCATATTTGTCAACGGCGACAGGGAATGCAAGGTGAAACGTGTCATGGAGAAATACGGGCTGAGCAGAGAAGACGCCTTTAAGAAGATGGAAAGACATGATTTTAAGAGGAGACGTTACCATAACAGACATTCGGAACATAAGTGGGGCGATTCAAGATTTTATGATATTTGTATTAATAGCAGCCCGCTCGGTGTTTCCGGTACAGTAAAGGTGCTTGAGCATTATATTGAAGAGAGAAAGTCGGTGCGTCCTCAATAGGGAAGGATTTTCCAGAGAACTGAATAATTAGTCAAATAGACAACCACTTGTTCGTAATGCTTACAATTGGTTGTTTACATATATTCCAGAATATGCTATGATAAAGGCAAAAATGAGAGAAATGCGAGGAAGCGTATGTTAGTATTTATTATTGGCGGAGTAGTTTTAGTTGCAGTGATTATTGCTGTGGTGGCTTCTGTAGCGGGAGCAGTAGCAGGAGTTGTAGACGAGGAAAGTGAAGAGTAATAAGACGTGAAAAAGGAACATGTGATAAGCCGTATTATGCCGGACAGCATAGCGGAAGAGCTGGGCGTGGAGCCAGGAGATGTGTTGTTGTCAGTGAACGGCTGTGAGATTGGAGATGTCTTTGATTATCATTATTTCACGAATGAAGAGTATTTGACAGTATCTATCCGCAAAGCGGATGGAGAGGAATGGGAGCTGGACATTGAGAAGGAGTACGAGGAGGATCTTGGCATTGCTTTTGAAAATGGCTTGATGGACGACTACAAATCCTGTCAAAACAAGTGCATTTTCTGTTTTATTGATCAGATGCCTCCAGGGATGCGTGATACCTTGTATTTTAAGGATGATGATTCCAGGCTTTCCTTTTTGCAGGGGAATTATGTGACGCTCACGAATATGAAAGAGCATGATTTGGAACGGATTATCGCGTATAAGTTGGCGCCCATTAACATATCTGTGCAGACGACGAACCCGGAACTTAGATGCAAGATGCTGAACAATCGTTTTGCGGGAGACGCCCTGTCTAAGTTGGACAAACTTTACGAGGCTGGCATCCCTATGAATGGGCAGATTGTGCTCTGTAAGGGGATAAACGACGGTGAGGAGCTAGCGCGCAGTATCAGAGATTTGATGCAGTATATGCCGGTGATGGAGAGCGTGTCTGTGGTTCCGGTGGGGTTGAGCCGTTTCCGGGAAGGTTTGTTTCCCTTGGAGCCGTTTACAAAAGAAGATGCCAGGAAGGTACTGGAGATGATTCATCATTTCCAGAGAGTTTGCATGCAAAAATGCGGCATACATTTCATCCATGCCAGTGATGAATGGTATCTGTTGGCTGAGGAAGAATTACCGCAAGAAGACAGTTATGACGGTTATATCCAGCTAGAAAATGGCGTGGGTATGCTGCGTCTTCTGCGGACAGAATTTGCAGAGGCGTTGGCAGAAGCCCAACAGGAAACATGCAAGGATGGCGCAGCGCAAGTTCAGCAGGAAGCGTGCAAGGATGGCGCAGCGCAAGTTCAGCAGGAAACATGCAAGGATGGCGCAGCGCAAGTTCAGCAGGAAGCGTGCAAGGATGGCGCAGCGCAAGCAGTGGATAATAGAGAAACGGCGTCTATAGTAAGCCGCGTTACAGTTGCTACGGGGCTTTTGGCGGCGCCGACAATATGTGAGTTGGCACAGAAGTTTATGGAAGTATTTCCCCAGATTGAAATTCAGGTGATTCCGATTGTCAACCGTTTTTTTGGAGAACAGATTACGGTTTCCGGCCTTCTGACCGGACAGGATATTGTAGAACAGCTTAGGGGCAGGAACCTGGGCGGCAAGTTGCTTTTGCCCTGTAATCTTTTGCGCAGCGGGGAGGAAGTGTTTCTCGATGACATGACGCTTGCGCAGGTGGAAAATGCTTTACAAGTAGAGGTAGATATTGTAAAATCAAGCGGACAGGATTTGGTATCCTGTCTGTTAGACGATTATAGTTGCAGAAATGGAATAAGGAGATAAGAATGAGTAAACCGGTAGTTGCAGTTGTAGGGCGTCCAAATGTGGGGAAGTCTACGTTGTTTAATGTGCTGGCGGGCGAGCGCATTTCCATTGTGCAGGATACGCCCGGTGTGACAAGAGATAGGATCTATGCGGATGTGAGCTGGTTGGATGCGTCGTTTACCCTGATTGATACGGGAGGAATTGAGCCGGACAGCAGTGATATTATCCTTTCACAGATGAGGGAGCAGGCGCAGATTGCGATCGACACTGCGGATGTCATTCTATTCCTCACAGATGTCAAGCAGGGGCTTGTGGACGCGGACTCTAAGGTTGCCGATATGCTGCGCCGCTCGCGGAAGCCGGTATTGCTGTTGGTAAATAAGGTGGACAGTTTTGAGAAATATATGCCGGATGTGTATGAGTTTTACAATCTGGGAATCGGCGACCCGATTCCGATTTCCGCGGCTTCCAGACTGGGTATCGGCGATATGCTCGATGAGGTAATAAAACATTTTCCACAGCAGGACGAGGATGATAAGGAAGATGAACGGCCCAAGATTGCCATAGTAGGTAAACCGAACGTAGGTAAATCGTCGCTGATTAATCATCTGGTAGGCGAGGAACGCGTGATTGTCTCAGAGATTGCGGGTACGACCAGAGATGCCATAGATACGGAAATTATCTATCAGGACAGGGAGTACGTCTTTATTGATACTGCGGGGCTGCGCCGCAAGAGCAAGATTAAGGAGGAATTGGAGCGGTTCAGTATTATCCGGGCGGTGACGGCTGTGGAGCGCGCGGACGTAGTGGTCGTCATGATCGACGCTACGGAGGGCGTGACGGAGCAGGACGCTAAGATTGCCGGGATAGCCCATGAGCGCGGAAAAGGCATTATTATAGCCGTCAATAAGTGGGATGCGATTGAGAAAAATGATAAGACCATTTATAAGCACACAGAGCGCATACGAGAGATTTTGAGTTTCATGCCTTACGCAGAGATTCTGTTTATATCAGCAAAGACAGGACAGAGAACGAAGAAACTCTTCGACATGATAGACGTTGTGTTGGAGAACAATTCTATGCGCGTTGCCACCGGCGTACTCAACGAGATTATGTCGGAGGCAATTGCGATGCAGCAGCCGCCTTCCGATAAAGGAAAGCGATTAAAACTCTACTATATTACGCAGGTAGCGGTCAAACCGCCAACGTTTGTTATTTTTGTCAATGACAAGAAGTTGATGCATTTTTCGTATATCAGATATTTGGAGAATCGTATCAGGGATGCATTTGGGTTCCAGGGGACGTCATTGAAGTTTTTTATTCGGGAAAGGAAAGGGGAATAAGCATGAGTATGGTACTGGCACGCGGAATCTGCATTGTAATCGGTTATTGCCTGGGGATGTTTCAGACAGGATATATTTATGGGAAACTGCACCACGTGGATATTCGTCAGCATGGCAGTGGAAATGCGGGGGCGACCAATACCCTGCGCACGCTCGGCCTCAAGGCCGGGCTCATTACCTTTATCGGGGATTTGGGCAAGGCGATACTGTCAATGCTTATTGCCTGGCTGATTTTTCATGAAAGATACCCGCAAGGGGTTATGCTCCTGGAAATGTATGCGGGGTTTGGCACGGTGCTGGGCCACAATTTTCCGGCGTATCTAAAATTTAAGGGCGGCAAGGGGATTGCCTGTACGGCAGGATTTATCCTGGCATTTTATCCGCCGATGGCAATTTTGTGCTTGCTTTTGTTTATTGTGGTAGTCGCTGTGACCAGATATGTGTCATTGGGTTCTATTTTGGTGATGTTCTGTTTTTTTATACAGCTTGTGGTGTTCGGGCAGTTGGGATATTTGCGGGTAGCGCCTGAGCTTATGGTGGAGATGTATGCGGTAGGCGCGCTGTTTGCCATAATGGGAATTTGGCGCCATAAAGCGAATATTAAGCGGCTGCTTTCAGGGACAGAGAATAAATTTTCTTTTAAGAAGTCGGGAAATCTGGAAAAGAAATGAGGATATAAATATATGGCTAAGGTAAGTGTAATTGGCGCAGGAAGCTGGGGGACGGCTTTGGCGTCTGTGTTGGCCCGTAATGGGCATGAAGTGACAATTTGGTCTATTATGGAAGAGGAAATTTCAATGCTCAAAGAAAAGCGGGAGCATGTGACGAAACTTCCTGGCGTGAAACTGTCGGAGGAAATTGGCCTCACTACAAATCTTGAGGAAGCTGTGGCGGGCAGGGAATTGTTGGTGCTTGCTGTGCCGTCCGTATTTACCCGGGGCACTGCAAAGAACATGCTGTCCTTTGTGAAGGAAGGACAGTTGATTGTCAACGTGGCCAAAGGCATAGAAGAGAAAACCTTGATGGTCTTGAGTGATATTATAAAAGAAGAAATTCCGCAGGCAAGAGTTGCCGTGTTGTCGGGACCCAGCCATGCAGAGGAAGTGGGCAGGAGACTTCCCACGACTTGCGTGGCGGGAGCTGATAGCAGGGAAGCGGCGGAATTTGTGCAGAATACGTTTATGAATGATGAGTTCCGCGTATATACAAGCTCTGACATGCTGGGCATTGAACTCGGAGGGGCTTTGAAGAATGTCATTGCCCTGGCGGCTGGTATGGCGGACGGTTTAGGTTACGGGGACAACACGAAAGCAGCGCTGATTACCAGAGGAATTACGGAGATTGGGCGGCTTGCATTGGCGATGGGCGCGAAGTATGAGACAATCAGCGGCCTTACAGGTATTGGAGATTTGATTGTTACCTGTGCCAGCAGACATAGCCGCAACCGTAAAGCCGGTATGTTAATTGGACAGGGAAAGACGATGGAGGAAGCTACCGCAGAAGTAAAGATGGTGGTGGAAGGTATTTATTCTGCCAAAGCGGCAATGGGACTGTCTGAGAAATATCAGGTAGCGATGCCGATTATTGAGCAGGTAAACCTTGTATTGTTCCATAATAAGCCGGTGAAGGAAGCGGTACAGGAATTGATGCTTCGTGACCGCAAAACAGAGAACGAACAGGCAGAATGGGTTTAAAGGTCGGAGAAACGCTGGCACAGCGTTACCAGATAGAAAAGCATCTTGGCAGAGGCGGGAATGCGCAGGGATATCTGGCTTATGACGTGGAAAGTGGCAGAAAGCGTGCGATAAAAGAAATTAATCAGTCTGGGGACAGTAGGATTTATGCGTTTGCGCGCAGGGAAGCTCAGATAATATGGAAACTGAAATATCCGTATTTTCCACAAATATTTGATATCGTGGAGACGGAGCAGGCAGATTATATCATCATGGAATTCCTGGAAGGGGAAACTGCGGGGGAACGTCTTATCAGGCTGGGTTCTTTGCCGGCAGGGGAAGTGGTGCGCATGGCAATGGATTTATGTCTGATGCTCTCTTATCTGCACCGTTATACGCCGTCGCTGGTATATTGCGATATGAAGCCGGATAATATTATGATCCAGTCAGCAGGAAATCTCAGGCTTATTGATTTTGGAGCCGTGATGGAGAGCGGGCAGGAAAGCAAAGAATCCTCTCTGCGTCTTGGAACCAGAGGATATGCGGCGCCGGAGCAGTTTGATATGAATAAATGCGTAGATGCGCGCACGGATATCTACGCTTTAGGAGTGACAATGTATCAGCTCCTGACAGGAAAAGGACCTGAACTGGTAGAGAAGAAGTGTGGAAAGTGCAGTAAGTTTTTTGACTGTCGTTTCAGGCTTTCTCAGTTTCGTAAATTAGAGAGGATCATTTGTAAGTGTGTGCGGGAAGACCCTGGGGAACGCTATCAGGATTGCGATGCGTTGAGGGAGGATTTAAGCCGGGCGTTTTGCGGCAAGTGAAAAAGGAAGTCGGATATTGAACGACCTGTTTGGGATGATATATTTTTTGCAGGGCGAGTTATGTCAGGCAAGCAAGGAAAGGAAGACAGAACATGGCAGAGAAACAGGAATACGGCGCCGGCAATATAACGGTGCTGGAAGGTTTGGAAGCCGTAAGGAAAAGGCCAGGCATGTACATCGGGAGCGTGTCACGCAAGGGCTTGAATCATTTAATCTATGAGATTGTAGACAACTCTGTGGACGAGCATTTGGCAGGGTTTTGCGATAGAATTAAGGTGACTTTAGAGAAGGACGGTTCCTGCACGGTAGAGGATAATGGACGAGGGATACCGGTGGGCATGCACGAGAAGGGGATATCGGCTGCACGTCTGGTATTTTCCACGCTGCACGCAGGAGGCAAATTTGACAACGACGCTTATAAGACCAGCGGCGGGCTTCACGGCGTAGGTTCTTCCGTTGTCAATGCATTGTCGGTATATCTTGATTTGGAAGTGTATCTCGACGGTAAGATTCATCATGACAGATATGAGCGCGGCAACCCAGTGGTCGATTTGCAACAGGGACTGCTTCCAGTCATCGGTAAAACGAAAAAGACGGGTACGAAGATTACCTTTTTGCCGGATCCGGAGATTTTTGAGAAGACGCGTTTTAAGGAGGAGGATGTCAAGAGCCGCCTCCATGAGACGGCATACTTAAATCCCAGGCTTACGATTGTCTATGAAGATAAGCGCGGGGATGTCCCAGAGAAAATTGAATTCCATGAGGAGGAGGGGATCATCGGCTTTGTCAAGGATTTGAACCGCAAAGCCCCGGCGGTACATGACGTCGTATATTTCAAGGGAGAGGGCGAAGGAATCACGGTCGAGGCGGCGTTTCAGTATATCAATGAGTTCCGTGAAAATGTGCTGGGCTTTTGTAACAATATTTACAACGCCGAAGGCGGTACGCATCTGACTGGATTTAAGACTGTATTTACGACGGTAATTAATAATTATGCCAGAGAACTCGGTGTTTTAAAAGAAAAAGACGCCAATTTTACCGGCACGGACGTGCGCAATGGGCTGACAGCCGTAATTTCCATCAAGCATCCGGCGCCCAGATTTGAGGGCCAGACGAAGACGAAACTTGATAACCAGGATGCGGCGCGCATAACCAGCAAGGTTACCGGGGAAGAAATTCAACTATATTTTGATAAAAATTTAGAAAATCTCAAGAAAGTGATTTCCTGTGCGGAAAAGGCGGCAAGGATACGAAAGACAGAGGAAAAGGCAAAGACAAACCTTTTGACGAAGCAGAAGTTTTCCTTTGATTCCAACGGTAAGCTTGCCAACTGTGAGAGCCGGGATGCGTCTCTTTGCGAGATTTTTATTGTGGAGGGAGATTCTGCGGGCGGTTCGGCGAAAACAGCAAGGGACCGCAATTACCAGGCTATTTTGCCAATCCGCGGCAAGATTCTCAATGTTGAGAAGGCGAGCATTGACAAGGTGCTTGCCAATGCAGAGATTAAAACAATGATTAATGCGTTTGGCTGCGGGTTCTCCGAGGGATACGGCAATGATTTCGATATTACAAAACTCAGATATGGCAAGATTATTGTTATGGCGGACGCAGATGTGGACGGCGCGCATATTTCCACCTTGCTGCTGACCTTGTTTTACCGTTTTATGCCGGAACTGATTTTTGAGGGGCACGTCTATATTGCGATGCCGCCCTTGTATAAGGCGATTCCCAGCAGAGGCGAGGAGGAATACCTGTATGACGACATTGCTTTGAAGAAATATCGCAAACGCCATAAAGGTGCTTTTACCTTGCAGCGCTATAAGGGACTGGGAGAAATGGATGCAGATCAGCTGTGGGAGACTACATTGAATCCTCAGACGCGGATGCTCAAGAAGGTGGAGATTGAGGATGCCAGAATGGCGTCTGAGGTGACGGAAATGCTGATGGGCACGGAAGTGCTTCCGCGCAGAGAGTTTATCCATGAGCATGCGCATGATGCAGAGCTGGACATATAGAAAGGAATAAATCATGGAGCAGAATGAACAGATTATTCGTACGGAATATTCGGAGCTGATGCAGAAGTCTTATATAGATTATGCCATGAGCGTAATCGTGGCGCGGGCGCTGCCGGATGTCCGGGACGGCTTAAAGCCGGTGCAGCGCAGGACGCTTTATGATATGCATGAGCTGGGAATACGCTACGACAGGCCATATCGAAAATGTGCGAGAATTGTCGGCGACACCATGGGTAAGTATCATCCTCATGGGGACAGTTCTATCTATGAAGCGCTGGTGGTTTTGGCGCAGGATTTTAAGAAGGGCCTCCCGCTTGTAGACGGGCATGGAAATTTTGGCTCCATTGAGGGCGACGGCGCGGCGGCGATGCGTTATACGGAGGCGCGTCTTGAAAAGGTGACGCAGGAAGCATACCTTGCGGATTTGGACAAGGATGTCGTAGACTTCGTGCCTAACTTTGACGAGACGGAGAAAGAGCCGTCCGTATTGCCGGTGCGAGTACCCAATTTGCTGATAAATGGCGCCGAAGGAATTGCCGTCGGTATGGCGACGAGCATTCCGCCCCATAATTTTTCCGAAGTGCTTGAGGGCGTCAAAGCTTATATGAAAAATCCCGATATTACGACGGCCCAGATGATGGAACATATCAAGGGACCGGATTTTCCCACCGGAGGAATCGTCGTCAATCAGGATGATCTTCTACAAATTTATGAGAGCGGAACCGGCAAAATCAAACTGCGCGGCAAGGTTGAAGTGGAACAGGCCAAAGGAGGCAGGCAGCGTCTGGTAATTACGGAAATTCCTTATACGATGGTGGGCGCAAATATCGGGAAATTTCTTATGGATGTTTACAATCTGGTAGAGACAAAGAAGACGACGGATATTGTGGATATTTCCAACCAGTCTTCCAAAGAGGGCATTCGCATTGTACTTGATTTGAAAAAAGGTGCGGATGTGGAGAATCTTTGCAATATGCTTTATAAAAAAACGCGTTTGGAGGACACGTTTGGCGTAAATATGCTGGCGGTGACGGATGGAAGGCCGGAAACACTGGGGCTGGTGCCGATTATCCGTCATCATGTGAATTTCCAGTATGAGCTTGCCACCAGGAAGTATCAGACGCTTTTGGCAAAGGAGCTGGACAAAAAGGAAGTCCAGGAGGGCTTAATCCAGGCGTGCGACGTGATTGACCTGATTATTGAAATCTTGCGTGGTTCTAAGAATATTAAGGACGCCAAGGATTGTCTGATGAATGGCAACACGGAGAAGATTAAGTTCCGCTACAAAGGCTCGGAAGCGGACGCTAAGAACCTTTGTTTCACGGAGCGGCAGGCTACTGCAATTTTGGAAATGCGCCTCTACAAGCTGATCGGTTTGGAAATTGAGGCATTGATGAAAGAGCATGAGGCGACGCTTGCCAATATCGCTAAGTATGAAGAAATCCTTGGCAGCCGCAGCGCGATGGCAAAAGTGATTGTGAAGGACTTGACGCGTTTCCAGAAGGAATACGGAACACCGAGAAAGACAAAGATTGAGAATGCTAAGGAAGCCGTTTACGAGGAGAAGAAAATCGAAGAAATGCCGGTGGTTCTGTTGATAGACCGTTTCGGTTATACCAGAACGGTAGACGTCTCCACATATGAGCGCAATCAGGAGGCGGCGGACGGAGAGAATAAGTATGTGATCCACTGCATGAATACAGACAAGCTTTGTATATTTACGAATACAGGACATCTCCACACGGTGAAGATATTGGACCTTCCGTATGGCAAATTCCGCGATAAGGGAACGCCGCTTGATAATATTAGTAACTATAACAGCAGTGAGGAGACAATTGTTTATATCAATAGTCTGGGCGGACTTCTGGGCAGAAAGCTTTTGTTTGTCAGCAGTTCCGGCATGTTAAAAAAGGTGGACGGCGCGGAGTTTGATGTGTCGAAACGGACGACGGCAGCGACCAAGCTAAATGCGGGTGAAAGTGTTTTCCTGGCAGAGCCCTTGGCGGAGACAGAAGAAGAGAGTATCGTCCTACAGACAGAAAAAGGGATGTTTTTGCGTTTTCTGGCCTCAAGTGTTCCTCAGAAGAAGAAGGGAGCTATCGGCGTTCGGGGAATGAAAATAGACGAGAAAGACAGCCTCAAAGCGGCATACCTTCTGGGTGATGAGGAGCGGGTGATTGAGGAAAAGGACAAGCAGATCATGTTGCACAGGCTGCGAATCGCCTGCCGTGACGGAAAAGGCGTGAAGAGATGATTAGGAGGCATCATGGACAGAGAGACAGATGTTGTAATTGTAGGTAGCGGAGCCGCCGGGCTGTTTAGCGCATTGCAGCTTCCGGAAAGTACTAAAGTGACCGTGATTACTAAGGACGAGGCGAAGAACAGTGATTCTTTTCTGGCACAGGGAGGAATTTGCATGCTGCGGTCTGAGGAGGATTATGGGCCTTACTATGAGGACACCATGAAAGCGGGACATTACAGGAACAGCCCGCAATCAGTGGAAATGATGATACGCAGCTCTCAGCAGATTATTGAGTTATTAATCAATTATGGCGTTGAGTTTGAGCGTCAGAACGGAAAGCTGGCTTTTACCAGGGAAGGCGGACATTCGCGTCCGAGGATTTTGTTTCACGAGGACATCACGGGCAAGGAGATTACCAGTAAATTGTTGAAGCAGGCAAGGCAGCGCAGTAATATCGCGATTTATGAGCACACGGAGATGATAGATATTTTGTGCAAAGAGAATGTTTGCTGCGGCGTTGTAGTCGTGGACAGCCAGGGAAATGTGTGCGCTTTGCGGGCAAAGGACACGATATTTGCCTGCGGCGGCATTGGCGGCCTTTACCGGCATTCCACGAATTTTTCTCATTTGACGGGAGATGGGATTGCCATTGCGCTGCGCCATAACATAGCCTTGCGGGATGTGAATTTTGTGCAGATTCATCCAACGACTTTGTATTCTAAGAAACCGGGCAGGAGCTTTTTGATTTCGGAATCAGTGCGCGGAGAAGGGGCGGTACTTTACAATGCCAGGATGGAACGTTTTGTGGATGAACTTTTACCGCGGGATGTGGTGACCCACGCGATTGAAGAGCAGATGAAGAAGGATGGAAAACCGTATGTGTGGCTGTCGATGGAGAACATTGCCAAGGAAGATATTCTAGGGCATTTTCCTAATATTTATAAGCGTTGTCTGGAAGAGGGCTATGATGTGACAAAAGAATGCATTCCGGTGGTGCCGGGGCAGCATTATTTCATGGGAGGAATCCGTGTCGATTTGGAAAGCAGGACTTCCATGGAGCGTCTTTATGCAGTGGGTGAGACGAGCTGCAACGGTGTGCATGGGGCCAACCGTTTAGCCAGCAATTCGCTGTTGGAGAGCCTGGTATTTGCAAGGCGGGCTGCGTTGGATATTGCGGCAGGCAACAAAAAGCATCAAGTGGAAGCCGAGGTAGCATTTGAGCCGGAAAAGTATACGGACAGGAAGAAAATGCAGCAGGAAAATAGGAAGTTAGTGCTGCAAGAAATAGAAAGGATGAAGAAAGCGTATGAACAACAACATAACCATGACGTTAAATGTGGATGAATTGATTCTGGGTGCGCTCAGGGAAGACATTTCCAGCGAGGACGTGAGCACCAACGCAGTGATGCGTAAGGCACAGAAAGGGGAAGCGCAGCTTATTTGCAAACAGGACGGCGTACTTGCCGGGCTTTTTGTGTTTCGCAGAGTGTTTGAGCTCTTAGATGAGGACATTGAGGTGAAGTTTTCCTATGAGGATGGGCAAACGGTGAAAAGCGGTGAAATTATCGGCACAATCACTGGCGATATCCGCGCGATTCTTTCCGGCGAGCGTACCGCGCTCAATTATTTGCAGCGTATGAGCGGGATTGCTACTTATACGAATTCTATCGCCAAACTCTTAGAGGGCAGTAAGACCAAGCTTTTGGACACCAGGAAGACTACGCCCAACAATCGTATTTTTGAGAAATATGCCGTGAAAACGGGCGGCGGTTACAACCATCGTTACAATCTTTCCGACGGCGTGCTGCTCAAGGATAATCATATCGGGGCAGCCGGAGGCGTGAAAGAGGCCGTAGAGATGGCGAAAGAGTACGCCCCATTTGTGCGTAAGATTGAGATTGAGTGCGAGACCGTGGAGATGGTGCAGGAAGCAGCGGAGGCGGGCGCAGACATTATCATGCTGGATAACATGAGCGTGGAAGAGATGCAGAAAGCAATTACAGCGATAGCAGGAAGGGCGGAGATTGAATGTTCCGGAAACGTGACGAAGGAGAATATTGAGCGTTATATTTCTCTGGGCGTTGATTATATTTCCAGCGGCGCGCTGACACACTCTGCGCCGATTATGGATATTTCCCTGAAGAATTTACATGCTTTGAACTGAGTGACGACTTGGCAGGTGGCGCATGGCGCCGCGTGCCGATACCTTTAAGGAGGAAATACATATGGACATAGAAAATAGCAAATATGGGGCGCTTGCGGAAGAGAATTTCCGCAAGGGCTATAACTGTTCACAAGCGGTGTTTCTCGCTTTCCGGGATTTATACGGTATGGATGAAAAGTCGGCGGCGCGTCTAAGTTCTTCTTTTGGCGGCGGTATGGGACGTTTGCGCGAGGTTTGCGGCGCTGTCAGCGGGATGTTTATGGCGGCGGGGCTTCTCTACGGCTATGATACCCCTGGGGCGCAGCAGGAAAAGACAGAGCATTATCAGCGGGTGCAGGAGCTTGCCAAAGCCTATGAGGAGGAGAATGGTTCGATTGTCTGCCGGGACTTGTTAGGACTGACCGAGAAACGGCAGGAGCCGATACCAGAGAAACGCACGGAAGGGTATTATAAGAAACGTCCTTGTCCCAAGTTGGTGCGGATGGCAGCGGCAATTATGGAGCAGTATATTGCGGAACACCCTTTGCCGTAAGGTCAGGTGTCAAAAAAGGAAGCCAACATGACGGTATTGGCTTCCTTTTTTGTAATATATAAAATTAATTAAGCGATACTGTTGACAGCTTTTGTCAGACGGGAAATCTTTCTTCCGGCGGTGTTCTTGTGATACACACCTTTGGTCGCAGCTTTGCTGATCTTAGAAGTTGCAGCTTTCAATGCAGCCTGAGCAGCTTCTTTATCATTTGCAGCAATCGCAGCATCTACTTTCTTAATTGAAGTCTTCACAGCAGATCTGATTGATTTGTTGCGGGCTGTTCTTTTCTCAGTTACTAAGATTCTCTTCTTAGCTGATTTGATGTTAGCCAATCCGTACACCTCCCATTCGCAAAAATATGACTCACCGCAATCCCGCAAAAGGACTGCCTTGTGTTCTACTGTTGTTTCATTAAAGCCGGACACGGACGTTCTAATGTAAACATACTCATATAGTTTAGTCCCAAAAATTCTATCTGTCAATACATATTCTGCTTTTTTTTGCAAAAAATGTTATTATTCAAAATAGACACTTGTTGGAGGGACAGAGAATGAGTCAGTTTCAGGTGCGTACCGACCTGGCATTGGAAACCAGAGAAAAATTTGAGGAAGATAATGTAGAGATTAAAGGGGTGCGGGTGGAGGAGGAACACCGCAAGAAAAATGAGATTAAGATTACCACGATGGTGATTGAGACAGAAAATGGCGCCAAGGCGATGGGAAGGCCCAAGGGAACGTATATTACCCTGGAAGCTGCCAATATGGACTGTCAGGACGAAGACTACCACAGGGAAATTTCCCTTGAGCTTGCGCGGCTTATAAAACGCTTGCTGCCTAAGAAAAAAGATCCGCTCTCCGTGTTGGTGGCGGGGCTTGGGAACCGTGAAGTGACGCCCGATGCGCTGGGGCCAAGAGTGGTAGACAATATCATGATCACCCGCCATGTGCTGAAAGAATTCGGGAAATATGCATTTGGCGAGGAGGAAGTCAATGCCGTCAGCGGGATTGTGCCTGGCGTGATGGCGCAGACCGGTATGGAGAGCCAGGAGATTGTCAGAGGAGCGGTCGAGGAGACGAAGCCTGATGTAATGATTGCGATTGACGCATTGGCGGCGCGCAGCACACGGCGGCTTGGCAGGACGATTCAGATTACAGATACGGGCATTAACCCTGGCTCCGGTGTAGGCAATCACCGTCACGGACTGTCGGAGGAAACTGTGGGAATTCCGGTAATTGCCATAGGCGTACCCACGGTGGTGGACGCGGCGACGATTGTCAGCGACACGATGCAGATGTTGATTCAGGCCATG
>Ga0137309_101656_pt1 | contig 14636 bp, 9 predicted proteins | sample NAcewiD2O_June_FD_97179 | JGI IMG/M metagenome (GOLD analysis project Ga0137309, IMG submission 97179) | Mouse cecal microbial communities from Vienna, Austria - N-Acetylneuraminic amended D2O_June | ecosystem: Host-associated > Mammals > Digestive system > Large intestine > Cecum | place... | reverse complement strand
TTATCGGGATGGAGGGTACGTCCTGTACCGCCGCCGGAAGCAACGGAGAAGTACTTCTTACCGGCCTCGGTTCTCTCCTTCTTGTAGGTGCCTGCCACGGGATGCTGGAACCTGGTGGGATTGGTGGAGTTACCGGTGATGGACACGTCCACGTTCTCCTTCCACATGATGGCAACACCCTCGGGAACGCTGTTTGCGCCATAGCAGTTTACCTTGGCGCGCAGTCCCTCGGAATAAGGCTTGCGGAACACTTCTTCCACGGTGTTGGTGTAGGGATCATACTTGGTCTCCACATATGTAAAGCCGTTGATACGGGAAATAATCTGTGCGGCATCCTTGCCCAGGCCGTTTAAGATAACACGCAGAGGTTTCTGGCGAACCTTATTGGCCTTCTCGGCGATACCGATGGCGCCTTCTGCGGCGGCAAAGGACTCATGGCCTGCCAGGAAACAGAAACAATCCGTCTCCTCCTCCAGCAGCATCTTGCCCAGATTGCCGTGACCCAGACCAACCTTACGGGTGTCGGCCACGGAACCAGGGATACAGAAAGCCTGCAGGCCCTCTCCGATGGCGGCAGCAGCGTCAGCAGCCTTGCGGCAGCCCTTCTTGATGGCGATGGCAGCGCCCACGGTGTAAGCCCAACATGCATTCTCAAAACAGATGGGCTGGATCTTCTTCACCTGCTCGTACACGTCCAGACCGGCATCCTTGGTGATCTTCTCGGCTTCTTCGATAGAAGAGATACCGTAACTATTCAGTACTTTATTGATCTGATCAATACGTCTTTCATATGATTCAAATAACGCCATTACTTTTTACCTCCTCTTCTCTCTTATTTCACTTCTTTATCGTTTCTGGGATCGATGATCTTCACCGCGTCAGCAACACGGCCATACTGGCCCTTTGCCTTCTCATAGGCGGTGTTGGGGTCGTCGCCCTTCTTGATAAAGTCGGTCATCTTGCCCAGGTTCACAAACTGGTAGCCGATGATCTGATCCTCGGCGTCCAGAGCGATGCCTGTCACGTAGCCCTCTGCCATCTCCAGATAGCGGGGACCCTTGGCCAGAGTGCCGTACATTGTGCCAACCTGGCTGCGCAGCCCCTTGCCCAAATCCTCCAGACCAGCGCCAACCGGCAGACCTTCCTCGGAGAAAGCGCTCTGGGAGCGGCCATACACGATCTGCAGGAACAGTTCTCTCATAGCGGTGTTGATGGCATCACATACCAAGTCAGTATTCAAAGCCTCCATAACAGTCAGGCCGGGCAGAATCTCAGCGGCCATAGCAGCGGAGTGAGTCATGCCGGAACAGCCGATGGTCTCCACCAGCGCCTCCTGGATGATGCCTTCCTTCACGTTCAGGGACAGCTTGCAGGCGCCCTGCTGGGGAGCACACCAGCCCACACCATGGGTAAAGCCCGAGATGTCTTCCACCTTCTTGGCCTGGACCCAGTTCGCTTCTTCAGGGATGGGAGCACAGCCGTGGTGAACGCCCTGCGCTACCGGACACATTTCTTCAACTTCTTTTGAGTAAATCATGTGAAATCTCCTTTCGTCTGTTACTTAAAACACTATTTTCCAAGTATGGAAAATGTATTCATAATTCGTCTCATCTATTCTCTCATATTTCGGAAGAAAAATCCAGAGGAAAATCATTTTTAAAGCCACTTTTTAGGTGCAGAAGCCACCTATGGAGTCCCTCACGTTCCTCCTCACCGACCCCCTTGATCCACTCGTCATATGCCAGGTCCGTTCTCCAGTCCACAGACACGTCTACAGGCGCACCTTCCTTTTCCAGAATGCTTTCGTTCATGGGCGCCAGGGACCACTCTGCGGCCAGGCTGTTATAGCGGCTCACACGCTCCCTCATACAACTTTGTATGGTTTCAATCGCCCCGTTCAGTACAAGGGACAATTCCAAATCCCCCTGCAGTTTGCTCCTCCGCAGCCGGATATGGAGATACCACTCTTTAAGGGCATATAACTGCGCTAAAAACTCTGCATTCTTTTCATAAATCTGCCTGAAGCGCCTTTCCGAAAAAGCAACGCCGGAAAAGGAGCAGCTTTTGTCTATATTGCTGCCGGTTTCCGCATGCATGGTGGAATCGGCAACAGGATGCCTGATCACCTGTCCGGCCACGGTCATGGAGCCAAAGCCCACGGACGCGGGACCTACCATGCCCGACAAACCTCCCAGAAAAATACGTTTCTGATCCAGAAATACGCCATCCGTAACATTCCCCACCAGCGAGGGCGTGGCCTTATCCCCATTTTTCCCCCAGGGCGTAAAATTGAAATGGATAAATCCGCTTCCCACTTCCGTGTGCTCCTTGCGGGAGCATCCGCCGGAGATCAGTACATCACAAAAATTGATCAGGGACCCCAGCGTGACACTGTACATCAGAATGGACTGCTTAAGCCCCACACAATGGGCCGTAGTGGCATACTCCTCCAAAAGGGTGCCGCCGCGAAAATGCACGTTGGCCCCCGCCTTTGCCCTGGGCAGTAATGTGGAGTCTGACAAAAAGCCGCTGCTGACCTCCGCCTCCGCTCCTATGATGGAATTATGTATCACGGCAGGACCTTCCGTGCCAATCTGCGCCGATGTGCCCACAAGGGTGCGCTCTCCCGTCAGCCTGCATCCCGGATACAGTACGCATCCTTTATAGATCCTGTCTATATCCACCTCCGGCGAAATATAGGTCTGTCTGGGATCTATGATTACAACGCCCTTTTCTTCCAATTTGCGAATTTTGTCTTCTATATCATCCCGCATAAATTCCCCTTTCCTGCATATCACGGGCTGAGCCTGAGATATGGCACCAATCGGTATTAGTACAACATCCGAGTTTCCAGACATGCCGCCATCAACAGCACAAACAATCCATGAGAAGAATATGACCGTCACTTTCCTTTTGGATAGAACGCCTCCGTCGCCCGGAAGCATGCCTGCAGATTGTCCTGATTGGCCAGCTGCTTCACCATGTTGGTGCGGCGGGTCACAAAATCGTCCAGCTTTCCCATGTACTCGTCGGCGGTGATATTGCCGTCTGCCACAAGAGTCAGTCCTTTCTCCCAGCTGGCGGTCAGCGCCGGATCCAGAAGAGGCCGGATAGAGAGATTCACCACGTCAAAAATCATCTCCCCCATCAAAGTGGGCGTGATCACCTGGGTCTTTTTGTTCAGCGCCAGATACTCAATATTCACCAGTTTCTTCAGAATCTCCGCCCTAGTGGCGCTGGTGCCGATGCCGCTTCCCTTGATCTGGGCCCGCAACTCCTCGTCCTCAATAAACTGTCCCGCATTCTCCATGGTCAGGATAATGCTGCCGGAATTGTAGCGCTTGGGAGGGGAAGTCTCCCCCTCCTTGATCTCATAGTCTTTGGCAGAGAGCTTTGACCCTTTTTTCAGACCCTTTAACAGCGTCATGAACTGCTCGTCACATTTCTGCTCTTCTTCCTCGCCGCCATCCTCCCGGACCTCCTCTCCCTGGTTTGCGACCTGGCCGGTCTGTTTATCCGTGCCCTGGGGCTTGGAACCGGCATCCGCACTCTTCTTGGAAAAAGAATACTGCGTCACTTTGAGGTAGCCCTCCTGGGCCAACACCTTGAAACCCGCAAAAAAACTCTCTCCGGCTACCTTGGCCTGCAGAGATACTTTCTGGTAGACTGCCGCCGGATAAAAAACACTCAAAAACCGACGCACAATCACCTCATAGACCTTGGCCGCCACGGGCGCCAGGCTCTGGAGATTGTTCAAGCCCTGGCCAGTGGGAATGATGGCATAGTGATCCGTGATCTGCTTGTCGTTCACATAACGGGTCTTGGCGATATTCTTATAACTGCCCTGGCTCAAGATCTCCCTGGCAAAACCGCCGCAAAGTCCATAGCCCTGCAGCCCACCGATATTCTTGTGGATCTCCTTGGCTACCGCCGTGGACAGCACTCTGGCATCCGTCCTGGGGTAAGTCACCATCTTTTTCTCATACAACTCCTGCACGATCCGCAAAGTCTCATCCGGACTGATCTTGAACAGCTTGGAACAGTCGTTTTGCAGCTCTGCCAGATTGTACAGAAGCGGCGGGTTCTTGTTCTCGTTCTTCCGGGTGGCAGACTCTATAACCGCATCGCCGGAGAGTTGATCGATCAGCGCCTGGGCATCCTCCCTGGCCTTGAAACCGTTCTCCTTATAGAGTTTGGGGGACTGATAGTACCGGCTGCCCTCCACGGCCTTCCACTCCCCTTCCAGCTTGTGGCCCTCCAGGTCAAAGCTGCCTAACACACGGTAAAAAGGGGTTTTGACAAAGGCTCGGATCTCCCGCTCCCGCTTTACTACCATGCCCAGCACACAGGTCATAACCCTGCCCACGGAGATCACCGCACGGTCACGGCTCAGATAATTTTGCACCGACCTTCCGTATTTCAGCGTCAACACCCGGGAGAAATTGATGCCCATCAGATAGTCTTCCTTGGCCCGCAGATAGGCGGCATCACTGAGGGCATCGTACTCCGACAAGTCTTTAGCCTCCTTGATGCCCCGCAGAATCTCCTCCTCGGTCTGGGAATCGATCCACACCCGCTTCCGCACCTTGCCCTTGACGCCCGACATCTGTTCCACCAGACGGTATATGTATTCCCCCTCCCGCCCGGAGTCGGTACACACATAGATCGTGGTTACGTCCGGACGGTTTAAGAGGCCGCTGACAATGGTAAACTGCTTCCGTACGCTGTCAATGACCTCATATTTAAATTCATTGGGAATAAAAGGGATGGTATCGTAACGCCATGGACGATATTTCTCGTCATACACTTCCGGATAACTCATGGTCACCAGATGCCCCACGCACCAGGTGATAATGCAGTTCTGTGACTCCAGAAAGCCATCCCGGGAACTCGTATTCAATTTTAATGCTTTCGCGAATTCTTTTGCCACACTGGGCTTTTCCGCTATAAAAAGATTTTTGCCCAAATCTACCTCTATCTATATAATTGCAGTCCGACTCAGACCAACCTCTTGCCGTGCCTGTGTTATTACGTCTGGATGCTTTATTTTCAATCCATATTCATTCCTGCCCGCCTTTACGGACATTCTTACGCCAGTTTATCCAACAGAGCCTCCATCTCCTGTACCGGGAGCGGCCTGCCGAAATAATAACCCTGTATGATATCACAGCCGATGGCATGAAGATATTTGTACTGCTGCTCCTGTTCCACACCCTCCGCAATGGTCTCCAGCCCCAAAGTGCGAACCATGGAGATAATGCTCTCGGTGATCACCCTGGTGGCCCCGTCAGACAGCACGGTATCGATGAAGGATTTGTCTATTTTCAGAGTATCTATTGGCAGCTTTTTCAAATAGGAAAGGGAGGAAAAGCCCGTGCCGAAATCATCCAGCGACACCCGTATTCCATAGCTGCGCAACGACCTCAACTTGGCAGTCACCTTTTCAAAATCCTCGATCAATATGCTCTCCGTGATCTCCAGTTCCACCTCCTGAGGGTGTACCTGATATGTGCTGAGCACCTGCAAAAGTTCATCCACAAACCCGTCTCTCATATATTGTATGGCGGAGACATTGATGGACAACACCATAGAATTATCTTGATTTTGCCGCCATTTGGCATACTGCCGGACTCCCTCCTCCATAACCCAGCGCCCAATGGGTACGATGGCTCCGTTCTGCTCGGCGATGGGGATAAACACCGCAGGGCTGACCATGCGTCCCGAACCGTCCCGCCAGCGGATCAATGCCTCCATCCCCCGCAGCCGCTTATTGCCCGCATAGTACTGGGGCTGATAGTACAATTCAAAGCTGTGACTGTAGATGGCATCCTTGAGCTGGTTCTCAAGCTGCACATTCTGCAGGAACGCATTCAGAATCGGCGTGTCAAAATACTGTATGGTATTCTTACCCATGTCCTTACTCTTGTACATGACAATCTCGGCACAGCCGATCAGTTCCAAGGCAGTGGACGCCGACTCCGGATATTCCGCCACGCCGATACTGACCGTTGTATTGAGTTCCTGACCGCCGCTGAGATGGAAAGGTTTGCTCATTCGTTCCTGGATCCGCTCATGGATCTTTCCTACCGCCTTCTGCCCCGTGGGATCATAAATGGCCATGCAATAAATATCACTGTTCAAATGACAGACAATAATATCCTCACTGGACATCTCCTTCAGAAAACTTCCCACCTGCTGAACCAGTTCGTCTCCCACGATGATTCCCAGCCCGTCATTGACTTTGCGGAAATCATCAATGTCAATCAACAGCACACTTACAATCTCCCGCTCCTCCTGGGCCCTGCGCACAAATTCCGACAACAGCCTCACGAAATAATTCCGATTGTACAGCCCTGTCAGGGAATCATAATAGGCCATATAGGTCAATTCTTCATTCTGCAGTTTGAACTTGGTGATATCACTGACACAGATGATCTTATCCTGAGGGACACCTTCCTCGTCGTAGAAAACCTTGGCGCGGAACTCCAGCCAAGCCCTCCGCTCCCGCAGCATACACTCTGTCACAGCGTCCTGCTCCTGCTTTTTTTCCAGAAAAATAATCTCTCTCAAGGGTTCCACATAGGGCTCATCCACCATCTCATACAGGCGTCCCAAGTCCTTCCAATCCTTGATACGGAAATCAAAAAAACTGTCCCATTTTCCCAGCAGCGTGATCTCGCTTTTTTCAAAAGAATAATATAGAAAAGCACTGTAAGAGGTCTCACAAACCAAACGGTACATTTTTTCCTGTACACTCAGCTTCTGGTTCTTTGCCGTCAGTAAATCCACTTGGTATCGTAGTTCGTTCATATTTACCTCTTTCCTGCAATGCTGGCCTGCGACTTGCTGTATCCGTATCTTCCTTTATCCTAAAACAATTACTTCCTGGTTATATATCCCTGGGCCTTCAACAGTTCCGCACAGAGTACCGCTCCGCCTGCCGCGCCCCTCACGGTGTTGTGGGACAGACCCACGAACTTGTAGTCGTATACCGTGTCCTCACGCAGACGACCGATGCTGATACCCATGCCGTTCTCGTAGTCCACATCCATAGACACCTGAGGCCTGTTGTCCTCCTCCATATAGCGGATGAACTGCTTCGGCGCGCTGGGCAGTTCCAGCCTCTGGGGTTCGCCGCTGAAATTCACCAGTTTCTCGATCAACTGCTCTTTGGTGGGTTTCTTACGGAATTTTACAAACACTGCCGCCGTGTGGCCGTTCAGCACCGGCACCCGAATACATTGGCAGGTGATCACAGGGCTGGCAGCGGGCACGATCTGACCATCCACGATCTGGCCCCACAGACGCAGAGGCTCCTTCTCGCTCTTTTCCTCCTCTCCGCCGATATAGGGGATGATATTGCCCTCCATCTCGGGCCAGTCCTTAAAGGTCTTGCCTGCTCCGGAGATGGCCTGATAGGTGGTGGCCACCACCTCGTAGGGTTCAAATTCCTTCCATGCCGTCAGCACAGGGGCATAACTCTGGATGGAACAGTTTGGTTTTACCGCCACAAAGCCTCTGGTGGTGCCCAGACGCTTTCTCTGAGCTTCGATGACCTGGGCATGCTGAGGATTGATCTCCGGCACCATCATGGGCACATCGGGAGTCCAGCGGTGAGCGCTGTTGTTGGATACCACAGGAGTCTCTGTCCTGGCATAGTCCTCCTCGATCTTCTTGATCTCCTCCTTGGTCATATCCACGGCGCTGAACACAAAATCCACACCTGACGCCACTTGCTCCACCTCATTGACATTCATTACCACCAGATTTTTCACGGCCTCCGGCATAGGAGTATCCATCTTCCAGCGATCCCCCACAGCCTCTTCATAGGTCTTGCCCGCCGAACGGGGACTGGCGGCGACAGCCGTCACCTCGAACCAGGGGTGATTCTCCAACAATGCGATAAATCTCTGTCCAACCATACCGGTACCGCCCAGGATACCTACTTTTAACTTTTCACTCATATCTTTATCCTCCTAATATAAAGTCGCCGCGCGACGGCTCTGAAGGGTGAAGTCCCTTCGCGGCTTCACCTATCCGGCCGCACACTCTTTATTTTACGTTCGGCAGCTGCCAATCTCTGGGCTGCCAGTCCTCTTCCAGATACTCCCTGCTTATGCGGATCACCTCCCGCATGGCCTCCCTGCCGGGGGCGCCCACGGTCAGGCGTTTCTCCACACAACTCTTCAAAGATATGGCATCATAAAGATCCGGCCCGAACTTATCGCTGATCTCCTGCAGCTGCTCCAGACTCAGCGCGTCAATGGCACAGCCCTTATCGATACAGTATAGCACAAGCCTGCCGATTATGCTATGGGCATCTCTGAAGGGCACACCTTTGCCCACCAGATAATCCGCCGCATCCGTAGCATTAGCGAAACCATTCATCGCACTGTCCGCCATTCGCTCCCGCCTAAAGCCCATGGTTCGGAGCATACCGGTGAAAAGCACCAGACAGTTCTGCACCGTCTCCATGGCATCAAACGCCATCTCCTTATCCTCCTGCATATCCTTATTATATGCCAGGGGAAGCCCTTTCATAGTGGTCAGCAGGGACATCAACGCCCCGTATACACGCCCGGTCTTGCCCCGCACCAACTCCGCAATATCCGGGTTTTTCTTCTGGGGCATGATGCTGCTGCCGGTGGAATAGGCATCGTCGATCTCCACGAACTGGTACTCGTTGGAGTTCCAGATGATAATCTCTTCACAGAAACGGCTTAAATGCATCATAATCAGGGACAATGCCGACAAAAATTCTATCAGGTAATCTCTGTCGGACACCGAGTCCATACTGTTCAGTGTGGGACCCTCAAATCCCAGCAGCGCCGCCGTGTACCCCCGGTCCAGGGGATAGGTGGTGCCTGCCAGCGCACCGGCCCCCAGCGGACAGTAGTTCATCCGGTCGTGGATATCCTTCAGCCGCTGGCGGTCCCGCTTGAACATTTCAAAGTAAGCCCCATAGTGATGGGCCAGGGTGGTGGGCTGGGCCTTCTGCAGGTGAGTAAAGCCCGGCATGTAGGTTTCCACATTGGCTTCCATGGTATCCAGAATCACGGTCATCAGTTCCTTTAACAAACCGTCCGTGGACAGCACCTGGGCCCTGGTGTACAGACGCATGTCCAACGCCACCTGGTCGTTGCGGCTGCGGCCGGTGTGCAGCTTCTTGCCCGGCTCCCCCACTCTCTGGATCAGGTTGGCCTCCACAAAGCTGTGAATATCCTCATAGGTCTCATCAATCACAAGCCTCCCGGCCTCCACGTCCTCCCGAATGCCGGTGAGACCCTTGATCAGCACGTCCCGCTCCTGGGATGTCAATATCCCCTGCTTGGCCAGCATCACCACATGGGCGATGCTGCCCTCGATATCCTGTTTGTAAAGCCTTTTATCAAAGCCTATAGACGCATTAAAGGCATAGACCTGGCTGTCCGTGTCCTTGGTAAAGCGCCCTCCCCACAATGTAGCCATATGTATCTCCTTATTTTTGTTCCGTATATACCCACCCGGTACCACATCTGTTGAAAAAACTCCGTCCCAAACGCAGCCGGACTTTTTTCGGTCATCGGGCAGGTATCTGCTGTTTTAAGTTCCGCAGATGACAAATTAAAACTAATCTATATCATACCATGGATGGCACTTTATTGCAAGGAACGAATACTATAAAGTAAATGATCTGTGAAAATAACTTTGGGAGAGGACTCGGATGGATAAAAATATACTGGAGTTGAAAAACATCAGCTATTCCTACCACAGTCTCCACGGGGAGACCAAAGCGCTGGACCGAATCACCTTCGGAGTCCGGGAGGGAGAATTTGTGGCTGTGGTGGGTCCCAGCGGCTGCGGCAAATCCACGCTGCTTTCCATCATTGCCGGCCTTCTGCCCGCGGAGGAGGGCACGATCCTGGTGAACAATCCGGACGGCTCCCTGCACTATCCCCGGGTGGGTTATATGCTGCAACGGGAGCACCTGTTTGAATGGCGCAGCATCTATAAAAATGTAATCCTGGGGCTGGAAATCAACCATATGCTGACCCCGGAAAGATTGGAATATGTAAATTCGCTGCTGCGAGACTACGATTTGGAGAAATTTAAGGATAAGCGCCCCAGCGAACTCTCCGGCGGCATGAAGCAGCGAGCCGCCCTGATCCGCACTCTGGCGCTGCAGCCCCAGCTGCTTTTGCTGGATGAACCCTTCAGCGCCCTGGATTACCAGACCAGGCTCATGGTGTCCGCCGACATCTGCCATCTGATCCGCAGGACCGGCAAGACAGTGATTCTGATCACCCACGATCTGTCCGAGGCGGTAAGCCTGGCGGACCGCATCGTGGTGCTTTCCGGCAGGCCCGCCACCGTAAAAAAAGAGATCCCCATCCACTTAACGCTCCAGGACGATTCGCCCCTGGCTGCCAGGAATGCCCCGGAATTTAACGAGTACTTTAATCAATTATGGGAGGAAATGAGGTCATGAACAAGCACAAAAAAGAATTGACGACGCAGGAAGCCTTTGTCAGACAGCACCGGCGGCACCACCATCAGATCGCGTTTTACCGGCTCTTTTTCTTCCTGCTCTTCCTGGCCTTGTGGGAAACCAGCGCCAGGCTTGGCTGGATCGACAGCTTCTTTTTCTCCAGTCCCTCTCTGGTGGCGAAATGCCTCTGGGGCATGGTCCTGGACCGCTCTCTGTTTCTGCATGTGGGCATCACATTGATGGAGACCATTGTCAGTTTCCTGCTGGTGTTTCTGATCAGCCTGATTTCCGCCACGCTGCTGTGGTATTCCCAGAAGCTGTCCGAGATCACCGAACCATACCTGGTGATCCTGAACAGCCTGCCTAAGTCGGCCCTGGCGCCTCTTTTCATCGTGTGGCTGGGCACCGGCAGCACCACCATCGTGGTAGCGGGAATATCCGTGGCCCTGTTCGGATCCATCATCAGCTTTTACACGGGATTCCAGCAGGTAGACAGCGAAAAGATCACCCTGATCTACACTCTGGGGGGCCACAAGGGAGATGCCTTCCGCAAGGTGATCCTGCCCGGCTCCATCCCCATCATGCTCAGCACCACCAAGGTCAACATCGGCCTGGCTCTGGTGGGAGTCATCATCGGGGAATTTCTTGCCGCCAGACGGGGCCTGGGCTACCTGATCATCTACGGCAGCCAAGTGTTCCAGCTGAACCTGGTGATCACCAGCATACTGATTCTATGCGTGATTGCCATGGGCTTTTACAAGGGCATCCAGTGTATTGAACACCATATCAAAAAGCAGCTGAAAATGTGAGATTGACTTTTCCTATATAGTATGCTAAACTTTCCACAGCAGCACTTCAATGTTTTAAAGCGTCAATGTTTTACGTTTTAAAGTACTACAGTGCACCGCATTTGTACTGACAGGCCAAAGATTTCTCTGCCAGAAATGGTGCTGATAGGACAGATGCGGAACTTACAAACAGCATCTGGCCTATCAGTGCCCAGAGAAATATGTGGCCTCTTTAAGGACAGATATTTCTCTGCCATAAATGGTGCTGATAGGACAGATGCGGAACTTACAATTAAGAAAGGATAAAGTACCATGTTAAAGCTTATCATTTTAATCATTTATTTCGCCGTACTCATCGGCATCGGCCTCTACTGCCGAAAAAATGCCACTGACGTGAATGGCTTCGTGCTGGGAGGGCGCTCCGTAGGGCCGTGGCTCACCGCCTTCGCCTACGGCACCTCCTATTTCTCCGCGGTGGTGTTTGTAGGCTATGCGGGGCAGTTTGGCTGGAAATACGGAATTGCCGCCACCTGGGCCGGCATCGGCAACGCCGTCATCGGCTCCCTGCTGGCCTGGGTAGTGCTGGGCAGGCGCACCCGGATCATGACACAGCACCTGGACTCCGCTACCATGCCCCAGTTTTTTGGCCAGCGCTTTGGCAGCAGACCGCTGAAGATCGCCGCCTCCGTCATTATATTTATCTTCCTGATCCCCTATACGGCCTCTCTGTATAACGGACTCTCCCGGCTCTTCGGCATGGCCTTTGACATTGACTATTCCGTGTGTATCATCTTGATGGCAGTGCTCACGGCCATCTATGTCATCGCCGGGGGCTATATGGCCACCGCCATCAATGACTTTATCCAGGGTATTATCATGCTCTTTGGCATTGTAACCGTTATTGCCGCCGTCCTTAAGAGCAAAGGCGGCTTCATGGCGGCTTACGAGGGACTGGCCCGGATCACAGACCCATCCGTTACCGAGACTCCCGGCATCTTCGCCTCTTTCTTCGGTCCGGACCCCCTGAACCTGCTGTTTGTGGTGATCCTGACCTCTCTGGGCACCTGGGGGCTGCCCCAGATGGTGCAGAAATTTTATGCCATCAAAAATGAGGAATCCATTAAAAAAGGCACCATCATCTCCACGCTGTTTGCGCTGGTGGTGGCCGGCGGCTGCTATTTTCTGGGGGGCTTCGGCAGGCTGTTTTCCGACCAAATCGACATTGCCTCAGGCGGCTTTGACTCCGTGATCCCCACTATGCTGCAAAACCTGGGTCCTGTGCTGATCGCCCTGGTGGTTATTTTGGTGCTTTCGGCCTCCATGTCCACCCTGAGTTCCCTGGTCATCGCATCCAGTTCCACTTTGACCATCGACTTTTTGAAAGAGACTTTTATGAAAAAGATGGATGACAAAAAACAGCTTCTGTTGATCCGCATTCTGGTGGTAGTGTTTATCGCCATCTCCGCCGTCCTGGCCCTGATACAGTACAAGAGCTCCATAACTTTTATAGCACAGCTCATGGGCATCTCCTGGGGGGCGCTGGCCGGAGCTTTCCTGGCTCCCTTCCTGTACGCCCTGTACTGGAAAAAGACCACCAAGGCGGCCTGCTGGGTATCCTTTATCTTCGGCTCCGGCCTGATGCTGGTGGAAATGGCAGCGAAGCAGCTTCTGCCCACCATCATGCAAAATCCCATCAACTGCGGCGCCATCGCCATGCTGGCGGGACTGGTCATCGTGCCGGTGGTAAGTCTAATCACACCAAAACCCGATAAAAAGCTGGTGGACGAAACCTTCGCCTGCTATAATAAGGAGACCGTGGTGAAGCAGTCCACGGCCCTGGGAAAATAGGCATCCGTCCATTCACTGAACATATTGATAATTAATAGAGAAGCCGCCGAACAGGTATATTTTTCCTGTTTGGCGGCTTTTCTAATCTATCCCCGGTTCTGCTGGGCTACCAGCTGATCCGCGCCGTACTTTATACGCAGAGCAGGCTTCTCGATCTTGCCCGTGGCGTTCCGAGGCACCTCCGCAAAGATAATCTTCTTAGGTCTCTTGTAGCGGGGCAGTTCCTCACAGAACCGCTCAATCTCCTCCTCCGTGCAGGTCATGCCCTCTTTTATGGCGATGATGGCGCCGGTGATCTCTCCCAGACGCTTGTCCGGCAGGCCGATAACCGCCACATCCTTTACTTTCTCATAGGCACTCAGGAAATTCTCTATCTGCACAGGGTAGATATTCTCACCGCCGCTGACAATCACATCCTTTTTCCGATCCACCAGGAAGATAAATCCGTCCTCGTCCTGCATGGCCATATCCCCCGTGCAGAGCCAGCCGTCCTTAAGTGTGGCCGCAGTAGCTTCCGGATCATTGTAGTAGCAGGTCATGACACCGGGGCCTTTGACACATAGTTCGCCCACATTCCCCTGGGCCACAGGCTGTCCGCCCTCATCCACAATCTTGCACCTCCAGCGGTAGCCAGGAATGCCGATGGCGCCCACCTTGTGGATGTTCTCAATGCCCAGATGCACACAGCCCGGCCCGGTGGACTCGGACAGTCCATAATTGGTATCATACAGATGATGAGGAAAATACTCTTTCCAGTGCTTGATCAGGGATGGCGGCACCGGCTGGGCGCCGATATGCATCAACCTCCACTGATCCAACACATAGTTCTCCAGCTTTAGATCCCCTCTGTCCAAGCTGTCCAGAATGTCCTGGGCCCAGGGCACCAGGAGCCATACAATGGTGCAACGCTCCTTGGACACCGCATCCAGAATGATCTCCGGGGTAGCGCCTTTCAAAAGTACCGCCCTGCTGCCTGCACACAGGCTGCCCATCCAATGGAACTTGGCTCCTGTGTGATATAGGGGTGGAATGCATAGAAATACATCCTTGCGATCCGTCAGATGATGCTTCTGTTCCATCTGAGCCGCCTGCATCAGACTCTCATGATTGTGCAGAATAGCCTTGGGAAAACCGGTAGTGCCCGAAGAAAAATAGATGGCCGCATCATCGTCTTCCTCCAGACGGATCAGAGGCGGCTGGCTGGAGCAGTCCGCCACCAGTTCACGATAACTCTCCGCAAAGGTGGGGCAGCCGTCCCCCACATAGATCAACAGCCTGCCCTTGGAGAGCCGCCCTTCTATAGACTCGATACGGCCGATAAACTCCGGCCCAAAAAACAGAATATGTACCTGGGCCAGATCCGCGCAGTACTGGATCTCCTTGGCGTCAAAACGAAAGTTGAAAGGCACGGCGATAGCCCCCGTCTTCAGTATCCCAAAGTAGATGGGCAGCCACTCCAGACAATTGAACATCAGGATCGCCACCCGATCCCCCTTCTGTATGCCCCTCTCGATGAGCATGTTAGCCACTCG
>Ga0137309_101653_pt1 | contig 14650 bp, 18 predicted proteins | sample NAcewiD2O_June_FD_97179 | JGI IMG/M metagenome (GOLD analysis project Ga0137309, IMG submission 97179) | Mouse cecal microbial communities from Vienna, Austria - N-Acetylneuraminic amended D2O_June | ecosystem: Host-associated > Mammals > Digestive system > Large intestine > Cecum | place... | reverse complement strand
CCTCCACCACATCGGCAATGGCCCCGTCCAGGCAGTGGCAGACCACCTGGACGCCGGAGGAGCGCACCTCCTCGATGGCGTTGGCCGGAGCGAAGCCCCGGTCCGCCGCCAGGAGCATGGGCAGGTCGTTGGCGTGGTCCCCCACGCAGAAGAGCTTTTCACACCCGCACAGCTCCTTCAATTTCAGCGCCATGGTGCCCTTGTCGGCCCCCCGGGCGGTGAGCTCCAGCAGAAGGTCGCTGGAGAAGATCGTCTCATAGTCCCCCGACCAGCTCTGGGCCCGGATGAAGTCCCGCAGGGCCGTGAGGTCCGCCTTCTCCCCCACGAAGAGGGCCTTGGCAAAGGGGGGCGGGGCCGTCTCCGCCGTCACGGCCTCGATGACCTCGTACCCCAGGCCCGTGAGCTTGGCGTGCTGGTCGTTCCAGGCCCTGGGGCGCATGACCTGGACCAGGTCGTCCTCGTGGTAGAGCTCCAGGCTCACCGTCGGAAAGGCGTCCATCAGGGCCGCGATATGCCAGAGCGCCCTCTCGGGCAGGAAGTTCTTCACCAGATAGCGCTCCTGGGCGAAGTCGTAGATAGCCCCGCCGTTGTCCACGACGGCGGGGGCGTTCATGGGCACGCCCGCTGCCTGGCGGCGGAAGGCCGCGAGAGCCCGCCCCGTGGCAACCGCGAAGCGGCCCCCCTCGGCCATCCAGTACCGGACGGCCTCCAGGTTCCGCGGGCTCACCGGAGCGGCCTCACCGCTGCCGCTGAGGGCCTTTTCGGTGTAACAAAAGGTGTTGTCATAGTCGCTGAGCAGGAGCATCCCGGAACATTTTCCCATTTTTCTCTCTCCAATTCTAATATCCTGCGGCTCTTTCCGCTATTTCACCACAAAGCAGTCGTATTTGCTCCCGGCGCGGATGAGCTCCTCCATCTTGTCCCGCTCCTCCACGGGGGCGTCCATGCCGCTCAGAAGAATGCGCACGTTCACAGGACGGCCCAGGTACTCGCCGGACGCGGCCTGAATGGTCTGGGAGACCTCCCGGCTGTTGAGGTTCTCCAGGGTGAAGTCATCCCCGCAGCGGAGGATGAGGGTATCCCCCTCCAGGGTGCCGGAGACATCGTCCAGGAGGTACCAGAACCGGGGCCCCAGGCGGTTTTTCACCTGCTCGGACAGCTCCCCCCAGATGCCTCTGTCCACGGGAGCAGGCGCGGCGGCGGGCGTTTTGGCCTGGGGTTTGGGCCTTTGCGGCGCTGGCCGCACAGGGAGCTCAGGCTCGGGAGGCTCCGGAGGCGCCATCTCGGACCGCTCCGGGGGTGCCTCCTCCGGGAGGGGGGGGCGGTCGTCCCAGGGCGGCGGATCGTCGTAGGCGGGAGGCGGCGGGGGAGCGGGTCTGCTCTGCCGGGCCTTCTGGGGCGGGGCGGACTGCCGCACGGGCTCCTTGGGTCGGGGCGCGGGGGCCTCCCCCTCCTCCAGACGGGCGAGACGGGCGTTCAGCGCCGCCGTGTCCCCGCAGAGGCTCTCATCGCAGAGACGCATCAGGCACAGCTCCGCGTCCGTGCGGCGGTTGACGCTCATGGGCAGGCCCGCCGCCGTGGACTGGAGCTGGGAGGCCATGAAGATCAGCCGGGTGGGGCTCACCCCTTGGCTCAGGCGGTCCATGAGGGCGGTGTCGTACCCGCCGGAGAGCAGGGCCGCGCCCCCCTGGGGGGCGGTCATGCGGATGAGGAGGTCCCGGGTCAATCCGGCAAGCTCCCCCAGCAGGGCCCCCACGTCCTTGCCCCCGGTGTAGAGGCGGTGGAGCAGGAGCAATGCCCCCTCCACATCCCGCCGGAGGACGTGATCCATGAGCTCCGCTGTCTGGAGGGCTCCGGCGAGCCCCAGCACCTCCAGTACCCGGTCCCCATCGACAGTCCCCCCCGCGCCGGAACACTGGTCCAGCAGGCTCAGGGCGTCCCGGAGGGCCCCGTCGGCAAGGCGGGACAGGAGGCCCGCCGCCTCCTCCGTCAGGTCCATGCCCTCCTGCTCCGCCACGAAGCGGAGACGGCCCTCGATATCCTGGGGCCGGATGCGCTTGAAGGCGAAGCGCTGGCACCGGGAGAGGATGGTGGCCGGAACCTTGTGGAGCTCGGTGGTGGCCAAGATGAAAATGAGGTGGGCCGGGGGCTCCTCCAGGATCTTCAGCAGGGCGTTGAAAGCGGGGGTGGAGAGCATGTGGACCTCGTCGACGATATACACCCGGTAGCGGACGCTGGCGGGGGAGTATATGGCCTCGTCCCGGAGGGCGCGGACGTGGTCCACGCCGTTGTTGGAGGCGGCGTCCAGCTCCATCACGTCCAGGAGGCTGCCGTTATCGATGCCCTGGCAGGCGGGGCACACCCCGCAGGGGTCCCCGTCCTGGGGCTCCTGGCAGTTGACGGCCTTGGCGAGGATCTTGGCACAGGTGGTCTTTCCGGTGCCCCGGGTGCCGGTGAAGAGGTAGGCGTGGCTCAGCCGGTCCTGGGCCACCTGGCGGCGGAGGGTGGCGGTGATGTGCTCCTGACCCACCACGTCGGCGAAGACCTTGGGCCGCCACTTGCGGTAGAGCGCCTGATACATGTTCATTCCCCCTGAAGAAGGCAGTTTTAGGTACAAAAAGACACCTTGAAATACTCTCCGCAAGCATCCGCTCCGAACCGGCGCCCTCGCGGCACATATCGTCCCGCTTAATGCTGCTCGGTTCCCCGCCTGACATGGTTCACAGGCTTCCATTGCGCGAGACCGGAACCTCAACACGAATGCCTGCGGAGGGTATTTCAAAGTGTAGGCATATTATACACCATCGGTTTTCAAATTGCAAGAGGAAATTTTGGGGTTTGGCGGAAAATTACTCAATAGCCGCCCGCCCGGGTCCGCGCCGGGGATTGACAACCCCCCTCCCTCCTACTATAATAGACGGGAAAACCGCCGTTTCAACGGCTGACAGAAAGGAAACGCCACAATGACCGACCTGCACGTATCCGAGGCCGTCCGCTACGTAGGGGCGGACGACACCACACTGGACCTCTTTGAGGGACAGTACCCCATCCCCAACGGGGTCTCCTACAACTCCTACGTCATTCTCGACGGCAAGATCGCCATCATGGACACCGTGGACCGCCGGGCCACGGAAGCGTGGCTGAAAAACCTGGAGGAGGTCTTAGGGGGCCGGAAGCCGGACTACCTCGTCATCCAGCACCTGGAGCCCGACCACGCCGGGAACATCGGCCTCGCGGCGGAGAAGTACCCGGACATGATCCTGGTGGGCAACGCCAAGACCTTCCAGATGCTCCCCAAGTTCTTCCCCGGCGACTACTCCGCCCGCTCCCTCACCGTCAAGGAGGGGGACACCCTGAGCCTGGGTTCCCACACCCTGACCTTCGTCATGGCCCCCATGGTCCACTGGCCGGAGGTCATGGTCAGTTATGAGTCCAGCGAGAAAATCCTCTTCTCCGCCGACGGCTTCGGCAAATTCGGGGCCCTCTCCGTCCGGGAGGACTGGCTCTGCGAGGCGCGGCGCTATTACATGAACATCGTCGGCAAGTACGGCGCACAGGTCCAGGCCCTGCTGAAGAAGGCCGCCTCCCTGGATATCCAGACCATCTGCCCCCTCCACGGGCCGGTGCTGAAGGAGGACCTGGGGTTCTACCTGGGCAAGTACGACCTCTGGAGCCGCTACGAGCCGGAGGACGAGGGCGTCCTGGTGGCCTACGCGTCCATCCACGGCAACACCGCCAAGGCCGCCGCCGCCATGCAGGCTATCCTCGAAGGCAGGGGCTGTCCCAAGGTGGTTGCAGTTGACCTCTGCCGCGTCGACCAGGCCAAGGCCGTGGAGGACGCCTTCCGCTACGGCAAGATGGTGGTCATGAGCCCCACCTACGACGGCGGTCTCTTCCCGCCCATGGACCACTTTATGGCCCACCTCCGGGACAAGACCTACCGGAACCGCACCGTGGCCGTCATCGAAAACGGCTCCTGGGCCCCCGCCGCCGCCAAGATCATGCGCTCCTATCTGGAGAATATGAAGAATGTCACCATCTGCCCCACCGTCCACACCATCCAGGGCGCCCTCAAGGACGCCGACCGCGCCGCTATGGAGCAGATCGCCTCCGAGCTCCTGGCGTGAAATCTTCCTTTTTCTTTTGTGTACAAAAGAAAAAGGAAGCGAAAAAGAAAAAACTTTTGCGCGAAACTTCGTTTCGCTTCTGGGTCCTATTGGTCCCCTCTGCGGCGGAGAAGGTCCACCAGGTGGGCCACCGTCTTCAGCTCCTCCTCGGTCAGGCCGTCGGTGTGGATCACCGCGCTCTCCGACCGGGAGGGGAAGACCAGGGCGTCCACCGACAGATCCAGCAGCGCCATCATCTCAAATAACAGCGGTACCGAGGGCTTCCGGCGGGAGCCCTCGATATTTTTCAGGTGGATGGGCGTGATGTCCAGCTGCTCCGCCAGAGCCTCCTGGCTCAATCCCTTTTTCATCCGGGCGGCACGGATGGCCCGCCCCAGCTCCCGTATCTCCAGGCTCATGTTCTCTCAGCTCCCTTTGCAGTTATCTTACAGACAACGATTGCTCTTGCAAATTGCCTGAAAGAATACTATACTGGTGCTTATAAGATAACCAAAGGAGAGAAACACTATGCATCTGCTGATTTTTGCCCTGTCCGCCCTGGTTTTGGCCGCTCTGACCGGCTTTCTCAGCTGGAAAGACGCCCCGAAACAGCCCCTTCCTCCCGACCCCGGCCCCCTCTCTCCGGCGGACCCCGGTACCCTGTCTGCCCTCACGGAGACTGTGGAGGCCCTTCTCGCCGTCATGGACCACCCCCAGTTAGGCGGGCCCGGATTCCTCGCCGTCCAGCTCCCCCGCTATGGCGGGGGGCGCCCCTGCCTCACAGTCACCGCACAGTTCCCCAACATCCGGGAGGCCCTCTACCGGCGCACCGCCCAAAATGACCTGGACCCCGCCGCACTCACCGCCGCAGGCGTCCCCCAGGTCCTCTTTGAACACCAGCCCGCCTTTTCCGCCGGTACCGGCGGTATGGTCCTCCTCACCGCCTGCGCCTGCCCATTTCCCGATGAGCCCCAGGACCTTCAGCAGCGTACCCGGCTCCTCCATTTCCTTGCCCAGGACCTCCAGGAGCACTTTCCCCAGCTCACGGTCCGGCCCCTGGGCGGAGAGCTCCTGCTGAGCAGGGAGCGGTGAGACGTCCTGCTCCTCCCAGAAGATGAAAGTCTGCTCCGTCTCCAGCTGGGCCTTCTTCAGGACCGCCTCCGCGTCGATATACTGAGCCTTTGCCATCAGCTCCAGCGCCTCTGTCACGGCATTGAAAAGAGTGGTGTACATCTTGCGATACATTCTGACAATCATATTGGTATCCTCCTTATATTTTTCGTTGCTGTAGTCGAAATATAATTTTATAGTCGTGTAATCTGAATGTCAAGACGTATATACGCTTTCCTATCGGTTTAAAAAGATGGAAGCTCCTATAAGATAAAGGTAGAAATATCTTGGAGGCTTATATGGAGCTGGATTACACGGTAATTGGCAAAAATATCGCCCGACGAAGGAAAAAGCTGGGATTGAAACAAGCGGAAGTGGAAGAGATGGCGGATATTGGGCAGAAATATCTTACCAACATCGAGCGCGCCGTGTCCATCCCCTCCATAGAGGTCGTCATGCGTCTTGCCGCCGCCCTGGACACCACGCCGGATGAATTCCTGGTGGGCGCGGCCCGGAACGAGAACGAGGAGTGGAGGAGCGTGGCGGAGCTCCTGCGCAAGATGGACGGGAAACAGCTGGATTTAGCCCGGAGTTTCCTGACATGGCTGACGGGACAGACCCTGTGAGAACAAAAAAACGTCCGGCGGGCGCTTTTGCACCGCGCCCCGTCAAGAGGACAGAGAAAAAATATAGAGATTTTTAAGGAATGGGTGACAGCGGAAGCTGCTGCCCATTCTTTATGCGGCTGTGGCCAAACAGTGCTTTTCCATGGGCGTCAGGACGCCAAGATTGCGCTGGACTCGGCGGGTGTTGTAGTAATGAATATAGCTGTGGATCATCAGAACAAGCTGGTTTTTGCCGGTAAATCTCTTCACATAAGCCACGATCCGCCTGTCATACAAGTCCAGAATGGCGCTGAGGTAGACCTTGTGGACTGTAATGCCCTCATACCACTTGAACTCAGTCACATCGCTCAGCCACTTCTCGTTGGGCTTGTCTGCATGAAATTGCCGGTTCAGGATATTCTCCGTAGTAAACTGGGGATTCTTAGCAGATCTGGTACAGCCATGGTTGCTGTACTTGATGGTAGATTTGATGTTCCTCTAGCTTTTGATACATCTCATCTTTTCTTCTACGCTTACCTTTAATCTCCTGGACATAGCTACTCCCCCTATGTGAGACAGGTTTTCTTCTTTCTCTGTCTCTCATAGGGGGAGCATATCAGGTGGTCTTCCGGCTCCAGTCCCACGCAAAGGAACAGGCCAAATGGAATGAAATTCGCGGCTTGAAGCGGTCCATGGCCGAGCTGGCGGCGCGGGGCGTGACAGTTTCTCTGGCAGAGCTGCATGACATATGGAATGGTCTATGGACCGGCTTATCCGCCGCTTCTTCCCGAAGGGGGACAAACTTTGGCGAGGTGACAAGGGAGAAGGTGGAAGAGGCGGAACTGAGGGTGAACGACTGCCCAAGGAGATCGCCTGGAATGAGTACAAATGCTCTAACCGGGCGAGAAGATCCCGCCCGGTTAGATTGTTGTGCCTGTTTTGTTGTGATACAGCCAAAATGTCACGGACTGTTCGGTTGGTTTGCAGATGATCCTGTTTTACTGTAGATTTTTTTCGACGTTTGGTTCTTCCGGCGAAATCACTTCTTGAGGGTGTCCACCCACTCGCCGTACTTCTTGATGTTGGCGTCCCGCTCCGCGGCGTCCGCGCCCTTGGTGAGGATGTAGACCTTGATCTTGGGCTCGGTGCCGGAGGGGCGCACGATGATGGAGGTGCCGTCGGCCAGCTCGAAGCGGAGCACGTTGGAGCCGGTCAGCTCCATGGTGCTCTTCGCGCCGGTGGCGCAGTCGGTGACGCTGCCGTCGGAGTAGTCCTTGAACTGGACCACCTTCACGCCGCTGATCTCCGCCGGAGGGGTCTCCCGCAGGGTCTTCATGAGCTTTGCCATGTCCGCCAGGCCGTCCAGGCCGGGCATGACCAGGTTGTGGGTCTTCTCGCCGTAGTACCCGTGCTTGGCATAGAGTGCCTGGAGGGCGTCCAGGACGGTCATGCCCTTGGCGTAGTAGTGGGCGGCCATCTCGGTGAGGAGCAGGGAGGCGGTGACGGCGTCCTTGTCCCGGACGAAGTCGCCCAGCATGTAGCCGTAGCTCTCCTCGTAGGAGAAGACCACGGTGCCCTCGCCGGAGCCCTCCAGGGCGTTCTTCTTCTCGGCGATGAACTTAAAGCCGGTGAAGGTGTCGTAGCACTTGGCCCCGTAGCTCTCGGCCACGGCCTTGGCCATCTCGGTGGTGACGATGGTCTTCAGGGCCACAGGGTTCTTGGGAAGCTTGCCGGTGCGCTCCATGGCCCCCAGCAGGTAGTCCAGGAGGACCACGCCGGTCTGGTTGCCGGTCATGACCTTGTACTCGCCGTCCTTGTCCCGAACCATGATGCCCACCCGGTCGCTGTCTGGGTCGGTGCCCAGGATGAAGTCCACGTCGTTCTGCTTGGCGAGGTCCACGGCCAGGTAGAAGCCCTCGGGGTTCTCCGGGTTGGGGGACTTGACGGTGGGGAAATTGCCGTCGATCTTCATCTGCTCCGGCTCGCAGAGGAGGTGCTTCACACCGGCCCGCTTAAGGGCCTCGGGCACCAGGGCGTGGCCGCAGCCGTGGAAGGGGGTATAGACCAGCTTAAACCGGTCCGCCACAGCGGGGATGGCCTCGGTGTCGGTGACCATGGCCATGACTTCCTTGAGGAAGGCTTCATCGGTCTCCGCGCCCATGACGGTGATCGTGCCGTTCTTGACGGCCTCGTCATAGGGCATGGTGGTGATGCCGGTGAAGATGTCGATCTTCTCCAGCTCCTTGGCAATGGCGGAGGCGTGCTGGGGCGGGAGCTGGGCCCCGTCCTCCCAGTAGACCTTGTAGCCGTTGTACTCCTTGGGGTTGTGGCTTGCGGTGACGTTGATGCCCGCCTGACAGCCGTAGTGGCGCACGGCGAAGCTCAGCTCCGGGGTGGGGCGCAGGGACTCGAAGATGCGCACCTTGATGCCGTTGGCGGCGCAGACCTCGGCCGCAGCCCGGGCGAAGTCCATGCCGTTGAGCCGGCAGTCCATGCAGATGGCCACGCCCCGCTCCTTGGCCTTCTCGCCCTCGGCGCAGATGACGTTGGCGAACGCCTGGGTGGTGTGGCGGATGACGTAGATGTTCATATGGTGCAGGCCCATGGCCATGGTGCCCCGCAGGCCTGCGGTGCCGAACTCCAGGGGGCCGTAGAACCGGCTCTCAATCTCCTTGGGGTCGTCCTTGATGGCCTCCAGCTCAGCGCGCTCCGCCTCTGTCAGCACGCTGCTGTTCAGCCACTTCTCATATTCCTTACGGTAGTCCATTGGTATCGTCCTCCTAGTATTGTAAATGGGGGTTCGTCTTTGTCTATTGTAACAATTTTTCCAGCAGAACGCAAGGGGAAATGGGAAAAACTGTGCAGAATTGTGGGAGCGCCTGACACGGGGGCTTCGCGCCCCCGGACCCCCGGCTACTTTTTCCGCGTGGAAAAAGTAGCCAAAAAGACGCTCAAGAAACGTAGTTTCTTGAGGATCTTCCTTGATTACGGGGGGTATTGATTTGCGCTACGACCTGTTTGTCTGGTTTTTCTCAATTCCTGCCCTGGGCCGATGCCGCTCAAATCGCTGGAACCACTCCCTGGCCCTACGGTGCCTATCGTTGGGTTCGCCTCCGAGAAGCGCGATTCTTTGGAGAGACTGCCGGGCCACCGGCACAGTGCGGGCGATACTGCCCATCCATTTGTGGGGTGCGGCAGCCCGATGCACCGCCCTATCGTAAACCTCTCATAAATTGGCTGCCAGTAGATTCCCGTGCTTTCCATGGCGATATGGTGGCATCCCGCCTCCAGCCCCCAATCCCGCAGTTTCTTCATTTCCGGAACCAGTGTGCTGAAAGAACGAATCTCAATTTCCGGGCAGGTGCCGAGTTCTCCCTTTGCAAGGCAGGCAACGATGATGTCTCGACGGACATCCAATCCCATGGCACAAGTTAAGATATCTTGCATAGCGCTCCCTCCTGTAGATGACGCAGGCTGGGAATTGCCCGGGTGGGTATCCGAACTTTGCTACCCCAGCTGTGATGGCCTTTCATGAGGCGTTGAATACTGAATAGCAGCCGTCAGAGCGATACCTGCCGCAAAGGATAGTGTGCCACGATACGAGCGCGCCCTTTGTTCAATCAGCGCACAGCGCCGGCAGAGAAACCCGGCCAGAGTGGGGCGGGGAACCGTATGGCGGTTTGCGTTACATATCCCGATTATTCGGGGTGTGAATTTTCAAAGGAGGAAACGCCTATGTATCATACTCAGGAAAAAACGCCGGGGGAGGTGCCGCCTATTCTTTTTCGGCTGGTGGCCTTTATGGAGGAGCGGCGGGAGTGGTCGGGGATGGCCACCGAATTGCTGACGCAGATGGGGGAAACGGACACCGCGCCCAACGTCATCACAAAGCTGCTGAACGAGTACCACGCCACCGTCCTGCGCCAGAACAACGTCCGCTATGTGTACCGCCGCACCAGGGCGGGGCGGCGCATCGTCCTTTCGAGGGGTGACGGCGTTGACAGCGGTGACGGCTTATCCGGGATGCCGTCAGCGAGGGAAACAGCCGTCAACCCCGTCCTGTGACCCGGAGGGTCACGCGGGACGCAGCCCCGCAAAAAGGGAGTCCAGAGGGAACGTCTGGCACACGGCCTTGCTTGCAAGGTGTAGTGTGTTACACCCCTGCACCATGCGTTTCCGGGGTGTTCTCCCGCCAGGGTGACAGCGGCGGGGGGCATCCCCAAATAACCGTCACCGCCGTCACCGCTGTCAACCTGACGGGCGGAAGCCCCCCGGTCTGCCCACACATTTCGATTGGAGGGATGACCATGCCCTATGCGATATTGCGCTTCCAGAAGCGCAAGGCCGGTTCCGTCGCGGCCTGTGAACGCCACAACGAGCGGAAGAAAGAAGCGTACAAAAGCAACCCGGATATTGACATGGAGCGTTCCAGGGAGAATTATCATCTTGTCACCCCACCCCGGTACACCTACAAAAAGGAAATCAACCGCAAGACAGGGGCGGCGGGGTGCCGGGTACGCCGGGACAGCGTGATGCTGGTGGAAACGCTCATCACCGCGTCCCCGGAGTTTATGAACAGTCTACCACCGGCGGAGCAGAGGGCCTTATTTTGCGGCGGCGCTGGACTTTGTTTCCGGGCGTGTCGGAAAACAGAATATCATCTCCGCCGTGGTGCATATGGACGAGACAACGCCCCATATGCACCTTTGCTTTGTCCCCATCACCAAGGCGGGCAAGCTGTCGGCTAAAACCATGCTGGGCAATCAAAAGAGCCTGTCGGAGTGGCAGACGGCCTACCATGCCCATATGTCAGTCAGGTGGCCGGAACTGGAGCGCGGGGAGTCCTACATGATAACCAGGCGCAAGCACATCCCCACCTGGCTGTTCAAGCTGGGCGGCAGGCTGGATAAGCAGTATGACGAGATCGTAAAGGCCCTGTCCGACATCAACGCTTTTAACGCCGGAAAAAAGCGGGACAGGGCGCTGGCGCTGCTGTCCGCGTGGCTGCCCGACATGGAGCCGTTTTCACGGGAAATCCAGAAGCAGAGTGATTATATCAACAGCCTGAAACAGCGGGTCAGCCAGTCGGAGCAGTACGCCGACCATCTGCGGGATGGGCGCTATTCGGAGGAATTGAAGGTGCAGGTGGCCAACAAGCGCATTTTTAAGTTACAGCGCACCAATCAGCAGTTGGAGCGGCTGGTGAAGCTGATAACGCCCGAAGTGCTGGCGGAACTTCAAAAAAGCGGCAGGGATAGGCCGGGAGGAAGGTAAGCACGATGGAAAAACAGGAATAAACTGTGATGAAAATAGAGGATTTACGCCCATTTCCGGGCAATCCCTTTCATTTGGTGGAGGATGAACAGCTTATGGAGTTATCGGAGAGTATCAGGGAGTTTGGCATGGCCGCGCCTATCCTCACCCGGCCCACGGATGACAAAAGCGGCTACGAGGTCATATCGGGACAGCGGCGTGCCCGGGCGGCGGAGTTGGCGGGGATAGAGAGCGTCCCCGCCTTTGTTCTGCCCATAGACCGCGACCGGGCCATCATCACCCTTGTGGACAGCAACATCCAGCGGGAGAGCGTTCTTCCATCAGAGCGGGCCTTTGCCTACAAAATGAAACTGGACGCCATGAAGCGGCAAGGCTACCGCACCGATTTAACATTGTCCCAAGTTGGTACGAAGTCCCGGACGGATGAAATCGTGGCAAAGGGTTTTGGCGTCAGCAAGTCTACGGTACAGCGATTTATCCGCCTGACGGAGTTGCTGCCGCCTATTTTGCAGATGGTGGACGAGGGCAGGATCGCCCTCACGCCTGGGGCGAAATTGTCCTTTTTGACCCAGGAGGAACAGGAAAATCTGCTCACCACTATGGAGAGCGAGGACGCCACGCCCTCGCTGGCCCAGGCCCAGCGCATGAAGAAACTGAGCCAGGCGGGACAGCTTGATATGGACGCCATTTTCACCATTATGACGGAGGAAAAGGGTAATCAGAAAGAAACCGTCAAAATCGGCATGAATAAGCTGCGGAAGTATTTTCCCAGGGGGACGACGCCCCAGCAGATGGAGGAAACCATTATCCGTCTTTTGAAACGGGAATTGCGGCGCAAGCGGAACCGGGAAAGCCGGTAATCAAAAAAGGTGGTCTGATGATGAAGAATATTGATATGAAAATCACGGAAGAAATTGCCGTTCTGTCGGTCAGCGGCAGCGGCTACACCAAGGAGGTCAACCTGGTATCATGGAACGGCGCGGAGCCGAAGTATGACATTCGCAGTTGATCGCCGGGGCGGGAGAAATGCGGCAAAGGTATCGTGCTGACGCAGGGCGAAGCGAAAAATCTCTTTCTGGCCCTGCAAAAAGTGTTGTTTGAATAATGTTTTGAGGGGGAACGCCTGCGGGCGCTCCCCCTCTGCGCTTGATGGGAGGATATACGGCTATGGCGAAAAAAATAATGCGCCCGAAGATAACGGTGCAGCCGGTCTATTCGGGCAGCGCAGATATGCGGGAGGTATTCATCTCCCTGCTGGTGGATGCGGTGCGGCATGGGAAATGCCCTGTTCGCACCTTTGAGAATTTGAAAGGACCGCAATACAATAAGGGCAGAAATCAAGTAGGATTGCGAAATTCTTAGGAATGAGGCTAAAAAGGGAGCGGATTGGTGAAGACCAAAAGACAGGGGCAGTAGTGGGGAAAGGGCAAGAAAACAAAGCCGTCCGAAATAGGTGGCGAAATCAAGGAGCTATAAAACGCCGAAAGATCAAGCAATGAGTTTTCTGGGCCTGCGGGCGAGTTGAAAGCTGTGGAGTTTGTGAGCGAGCAGGATGCAGAGGAGCTGGACAATACCGGCAAGAAACAGGTCGGCTTTCGTGGTCAAGACATTTATGGATGAGTACGCCAAACGCTTTAACACAGGAAAATGCCGCAGACACAGCAAGGCTTATCAGAGCAAGTTGGGGCACTTTCAGTATCTCAAACAGCGGAAATACAGCAAAGATAAGTGGGACAGACTGACGGATGAGCAGAAAATGATTGCCAAGCAGGAAATGAAGCAAGCCCGGGACCAGATGATGGGTCTGGAATGTGGTGACCCGATGGATGAATCTTATCGCCGGGTCGTGTACGTCCGTTATGCGGACGACTTCCTGATTGGGGTAATCGGCCCCAAGCAGGACGCAGAAACCATAAAGCAAGACGTGGGTGTTTTTTTGAAAAACACCCTGCACCTTGATTTGTCGGCAGAAAAAACGCTGATAACCCATTCAAAAGACAAAGCACACTTTCTCGGCTATGATATTTTCTCCTGCAAAACAGAAACGCCGAAAAAGGATGCAAGAGGATTTACCCGCCGCTCCAAGAGCGGGCGAATCATGCTTTATGTTCCAAAGGAAAAATGGGGAAAACGGCTGGTGTCATACGGCGCACTCAAAATCCACTATGACGCACACAACGGAAACAAAGAAGTTTGGGAACCCATCCACAGAAACCACCTGATTCACCTCGATGACCTTGAAATCCTGAAACAGTACAACTCCGAAATTCGTGGCCTGTACAATTATTATAAGATTGCCAACAATGTTTCGGTGCTGAACGATTTTAACTATGTAATGAAATTCAGTATGTTCAAAACATTTGGCGCAAAATACAAGGCGCATATTGGGGAAATCAGAGATAAGTACCGCATTGGTAAGGATTTTGGCGTCAAATACCAGACAAAAAAGGGATGGACAACATTGTTGTTCTACAACCAGGGGTTCCGCCATGTGGAGACGCCCGCAGCTGGTAACTTTGATTCCATGCCAAACCAATATTTCCGTACAAGTGCTAACAGCCTTATCACGAGACTGAAAGCCAGAAAATGTGAATGGTGCGGTGCAGAAGATGTGGATTTGGAAATTCATCATGTTAGAAAACTCAAAAACTTGAAAGGCAAGGCCGCATGGGAACGTGCCATGATTGGACGTAAGAGAAAAACAATGGCATTGTGCGTGTCTTGCCATGACCTGTTGCACGCAGGAAAATTAGACTGATTTCTGGAGAGCCGTATACGCAGAGATGTGTAAGTACGGTTCGGAGGGGAGCGTTTGGAAACCTACCGCAGTAATGCGGCAAGGCGCTGGGCGCTTACCCTACTCTTTTCCCTGATCCGGGCCATCGGCCTGATCCTGCTGGGCTTCGGCATCCTCCAGCTGGGCCTGTCCCTCAAGAGCCACGACCCCTCCCAGCGCGCCAACGGTATGCTCACCATCGCCGACGGTATCGTGATCACCTTTACCCGTGAGATCCTCACCCTCATCACGGGCGGATGAGGAAAGCCAAGGGCGGGGTTCAATATCCCCGCCCTTGGCCTTTACAAGAGGGAACTGTAATCCCTTCGCCCGTAAATGATACGCCGAATCTGCACTGTATCCCCGGCCACCACGTAGAAAACAAGGTATTTTTCAACAAGCAGGCAGCGGTAGCCTTTTGCGGCCAGAGCTAAATCTCTGGGATGTGGGCAGCGCTCCGGCATATGGGACAGGCTGGCGATCTGCTCCGTTAGAAGGTCATAGTACCGCAGGGCAGCGTCAGGGGAAAGTGTGTTCAGATAGTCAACAATGTCCAGCAAGTCCTGCTTTGCCGCAGGGTAGATTTTAACCTTATAGCTTTCCATGCACACGCTCCCGCATCTGACGGGCAACAGTCTGGAAGTCCTCGCCCTCGGCACCGGAGGCGATCTCCTGTTCAGCGACAGCCAGTTTGCCGTACAGGTCAATGATGGCCTGCTGGCGCTCGTATTCCTCAATGCTGACAACAACCATATCGCCAGTGCCGTTGCGAGTGATAT